>Ga0209407_1000890_pt1 | contig 33974 bp, 26 predicted proteins | sample AD_JPNHG3_MetaG_FD_184410 | JGI IMG/M metagenome (GOLD analysis project Ga0209407, IMG submission 184410) | Active sludge microbial communities of municipal wastewater-treating anaerobic digesters from Japan - AD_JPNHG3_MetaG (SPAdes) (version 2) | ecosystem: Engineered > Bioreactor > Anaerobic...
CTGATTCGCGATATCAAGCGGAACAGCTACTTTGAAAAGCCCTCTGAGAAAAACCGCCGCAAGCGCCGCAAATCGCAGCGGATGGCGCGTTTGGTCAGCTCCAGCCGCGTGTAATTGCAAGTTCTCGAAGGATTCGAGCATCAACCCGGGCAGGCCCGCAGCAAGGCATGTCCGGTTTTTTTGCGCGCTGATTTTTTTGCCACGAATGAACACAAAATAGAAACCACGGATGACGCGGATTTTCACGAAAATAAGGTCATCGAGCTGTTTCCCGACAATGCGGTCGAGTACTTTGTCAGCTATTATGATTATTACCAGCCGGAAGCATACATTCCGCAGCGGGATATCTACATCGAAAAGGATGCCTGGCGCAATGATGAGCTGGACCGGCTGCGGCTTTCGGCAACTGCCAGCCTGACCAGCCAACACAGATGCGGTTTATTTGCCGGTTTGCGGTGCTTGTTCTTTCTTTCGGTCTGCCATATAGTCGGCCCACAGGGATTCAAGGGAAGCGCCTGTCAGCCGGCTGAAAATCGCATCATTATAGTCCCCTTTGCGTGCGGCAGTGTTGATTCTGTTTACAATGCCCGGGCAGCGGTCGGTTTCCAGCCATAGAAAAAAACCAGCCGCTACGCGGTAGCTGTCACGGTAGCCGTTTGTTTTATTGCTGACGGGAAACCAGCTTTGGGGCTTGCCTTCATAGATGGCCCAGCGGAGATAATCAGCAATCCCCTCCGTGATCCAGCCGGGCAGGCGGCTTTTGTAGCACTGAACCACATGCACCAGTTCCTGAACCACATGCACCAGTTCATGGAAGACCAGTCCGATGTCATCGGGGTGTGCCCCAATCCAGCCGGACATCACTGTAATCCGGTTATCCGAGGTCCATGCGATGCCGCTGTCGCCCTTACGGAAAACCAGTGCAATATCAGAGGGAACCTCAAAATCCCGGGTGGGAATCATATTCAGCAGCCGCGGATGCCACTGCTCAATCAGTTCCTTGGCCCGATCAGCCCATGCCAGCAGATTCGGATCGTCCCTGATTTGGTCGATATCCACAGTAACTGCCCCGCACGTCCAGCCAATCAGAGCCGACAGTATCAATGCAGTACACACCCGATTTTTCATCTTCGATTCTCCTAAGTTTACCGTGCCGGACATATTTTTTTCAGTACGCGTATTACACAATCCGTTTTGCAATTGTCAAACATTATTCCGGCTCAGTTGCTTTTCAATCGCATTAGCCGGCGGCCAAAAGAAGGGGGAAATGCATTTTTAAGGGCGCTTTTGTCGGATTAATAAGATGTTTGAATATGCAGCCGGATGTGATAAGATTAGGTGCTGCCCCGGGCTGGCAGAGGCGAAAACCACTGGCGGCTTTTCAATCCGGCCGCTTGCAGCCCGACAAAAAAACGGCCGGAGGCGGTGAGGCAATGGCAGCGGGATTTTACACAGTTGTTCTGCTGTAGGATATTGGGATGAAATCGGGCAGCTTGTGCTGCCGGGCTTTTGTATGGAGTTCAAGATACACAGTTCGTTTGAGCCGCGTGGGGATCAGCCGCGGGCGATTCAGCCGCGGGCGATTGAGGCGCTGGTTGCGGGTCTGGCCGCGGGCAGGCGCTATCAGACCCTGCTGGGCGTTACCGGCAGCGGCAAGACGTTTACAATGGCCAACGTCATTGAGCGGGTGCAGAAGCCGACTTTGGTCATTTCACACAACAAGACGCTGGCGGCCCAGCTGTACGAGGAATTCAAGGAGCTGTTTCCGGAAAATGCCGTCGAATATTTTGTCAGCTATTACGATTACTACCAGCCGGAAGCATACATTCCGCAGCGGGATATCTACATCGAAAAGGATGCCTCGCGCAATGATGAGCTGGACCGGCTGCGGCTTTCGGCAACAGCCAGCCTGACCAGCCGGCGCGATGTGATTATCGTCGCCAGCGTATCGTGTATTTTCGGCTTGGGCAGTCCGGAAGATTATCAGGCCAGCGTGATCGGCCTGCGGGCAGGCGATACCATCGAACGCAATGACCTGCTGGGGCGGTTTGCAGATTTGCAGTACACCCGCAACGACTTGGATTTTGCCCGCGGCACATTTCGCGTCCGCGGGGATGTGGTAGAATTGTGGCCGTCGTATGAATCCTATGCTGTGCGGATTGAATTTTTCGGCGACCAGATTGAGGCGCTGCGGTATATTCATCCTGTCAGCGCGGATGTTCTGGCCGACGAATCGCAGGTGTTCATCTATCCGGCCAAGCACTATATCCTGCCGGCTGAGCGCATCGAAAGCGCCTGTGCGAGCATCCGGACGGAACTGGAAGAACGGCTGATGCAACTGCGCAGCGAAGGCAAACTGCTGGAAGCCCAGCGGCTGCAGGCGCGGACCCTGTACGATCTGGAAATGATACAGGAAGTCGGCTACTGCAGCGGCATTGAAAACTACGCGCGGCACATGGCCGGTCTGGGGCCGGGGGCACGGCCTTATACCCTGATTGACTACTTTCCGGAGGATTTTCTGCTGTTTATTGACGAATCGCATGTTACCATTCCCCAGCTTCGGGGGATGTACGCCGGCGACCAAAGCCGCAAGCAGGTTTTGGTTGATCACGGCTTCCGGCTGCCCAGCGCGCTGGATAACCGGCCGCTGCGGTTTGAGGAGTTTCAGCAGCGGTGGAAGCAGGTGATTTTTGTCTCGGCCACGCCCTCGCCGTATGAACTCCAGCTTTGCGGCGGCGAGGTGGTCGAGCAGATTATCCGCCCGACGGGTCTGGTGGATCCGGACATTATTGTGCATCCGGCCGCCGACCAGATTCAGCACCTTATCGGCGAGATTCAAAAGCGGATAGCCGCCAAGGAGCGGGTGCTGGTGACGACCCTGACCAAGCGTCTGGCCGAAGAGCTGTCGTCCTTCCTGTCGGCCAAAGGCATCCGCTGCCGCTACCTGCACAGCGAAATCCAAACGCTGGAGCGCGTGGATATCCTGCGGGATCTGCGGCTGGGGGAATTCGATGTGCTGGTGGGCATCAACCTGCTGCGGGAGGGGCTGGACTTGCCGGAGGTGTCGCTGGTGGCTATCCTCGATGCCGATAAGGAGGGCTTCCTGCGGAGCGAGACTTCGCTGGTGCAGACGATTGGACGGACAGCCCGCCATGTCAATGCGGCCGTTGTGCTGTATGCCGATACGGTGACGGTTTCGATGAAAAAAGCCATTGACGAAACCCGCCGAAGGCGTACAATTCAGCTGGCGTACAACCGGCAGCACGGCATTACCCCCGAGACCATCCGCAAGGAAATCAAGCAGGGACTGGCCCAGCAGCTTCGGGCCCGTAAGGCCGCCCAGCAGGCCATCCGTCTGAGCGAAACCGAATATGACCGGACGGAACTGCTTGCGGAACTGGAAAAAGAGATGCTGGCGGCGGCGGAGGCGCTGGAATTTGAAAAAGCCGCCCGGCTGCGGGACCAGATACAGGAACTCAAACAGATGCCGGAATTGACCAGCGCCGGCACAAACAGCAGACGGCAGAACAATGCCGCCTTCAGTACAAACGGCCGCTTCCGAAGCGGCCCAAGAAAGGCAAAACAGTGATGGCCGGAAAAAAGAAGACAGAAATGGTACGGGAACGGGTGGCCCCGAAAAATATGAAGCGGCTGGATATGAGCAAGGTCGAACCGCTGATTGATATGGCCATTCAGGAAGATTACGGCAAGGGCGACCCAACCAGCGAGCTGACGGTGGATGCCCAAGCCAGGGGACGCGGCTTTCTGGTGACCCGCGAGGAAATCGTTGTCTGCGGAATGGGGCTGGCGGAAGCCATCCTTAAAAAATACGACAAGCGGCTTGTGCTGAAAACCGTGATTCACGACGGCGAGCGGGCCAATGTGGCCGAACGGCTGGGCATTATCGAAGGCCCTCTGCGGTCGATGCTCAGCGCCGAGCGGGTGGTGCTCAATTTTCTTCAGCGGCTCTGCGGCATCAGCACGATGACGTGGAAGTTTGTCAGCGCCGTCCGCGGCACAAAGGCCAAAATCTACGACACCCGCAAAACCACCCCCGGCTGGCGGGAACTGGAAAAATATGCTGTCCGCTGCGGCGGGGGATACAACCACCGGATGAGTCTGGGCGATGCGGTGATGTTCAAGGACAATCACATTGCCGACTTGGGCGAAAAATTTGAGCCCAAGCTGGCGCAGATGGTGGCACAGGCCCGCCAGTATGAGCATGTCAAATTTGTCGAAGTCGAAGTCGACCACGTGGACGACCAGCTCGACCGCGTTCTGCCGATCCCGGGTATTGATGTGGTCCTGCTGGACAACATGGGCCAGTGGCAGCTGCGGCATGCCGTCGAGCTGCGCAACAAATTCGGCCGCAAGCCCCTGCTGGAAGCCAGCGGCGGCATTACGCTCAACAATGTGCTGGCCGTGGCCAGCTGCGGCGTGGACCGCATCTCCGTCGGCGCTATTACCCATTCGGCGGTGGCCGTCGATATCTCACTGGACCGTTAAGACAATCCCCAGCAAGCGGCGACTTTTCGCCGGCACAGCTGGGGCTGACAATAAAACAGCCGCCCAAAGGCATGCTTTGCGCCCCTTCCAATGGAAGCCGGGATAGGCCGGCCGGGTGCATTTATAACTGTTTTCAATGGCTTTATCGTGCCGAAGGAGACAAAAGTATAAACGGCGTAAATGACACAATAATCAGCAATATAGAAACCAGAAAGAGTACGATTTTCAACTTCCTTCGTCGGTGGCCAGAAAAATTCAATGAGTACAAGGAAAGCAATCCCAAGATACAGGAAGAAAAAGCTCTTTTAACCAAATACCAAGGTAATTTTTATGAAATTGCTTTGGGCTGGGATGTTCGACCGAAAAGTTATGATGAACGATTTGGTTGGCGTCGTTTCGATACTGATGGCTGCCTAACAATTGATGATACACTGGTCATTATCGAAGTAAAAATTTCAAAGCCCGGTACTGAATACGGCTATTGGAATGCGTTCTCACAGGGCTTGATATACTCTTTCCAGCAAAAACAAGATGAACCCGGAAAGGATTTTCTGGTACTGTGCATTATCCTTGATTGGGGAAGAGCCGCCAAAAGAAAACTCAATGAATGTGAAAAAGAGATACTCGATTTATTTCGTCCGCATCGCATTTATTTTCTGCGGGTCAGCATGGCTGACAAGCCGTTTATTGAGCACAACCTGAATACAGACTGGAGCGTTATTGCATAAGACGGCAGAGACAATTGATATCGGCCGGATAGAGGCTGCCCGGCAAAACGCTGTCATCGGCAGGAAACTTATTGTCTTCAAATCCACGGCTTCAACCAATGACGCCGCATGGCGGTATGCTTCCTGGCCGGACCACCACGGCCTGTGCGTGCTGGCCGAACACCAGACCCGCGGGCGCGGGCGGCGCGGGCGCCGGTGGCACAGCCAGCCGGGGCAAAGCATTTTGTGCTCTATCCTGCTGCTGCATCAGTCCATCGGGGCAGAACTGCTGACGCTGACGGCGGCGGTGGCGGCCGCTGAGGCGATAAACCGAATCCTGCAGGCCCAGCCGCATCCGCCGGCCGGCAGGGCAGGCCCAGCCGCCTGCTGCATCAAATGGCCCAATGACATCCTGCTCAGCAATAAAAAGGCGGCCGGCATTCTGGTGGAACAGCAGACCATCCGGCAGCAGCACAATTTTGTCGTCGGCATCGGCATCAACTGCAGCCAGACGGCCGATTTCTTTGACGCCTGCCGACTCGGCCAGCCGGCCACCAGTCTGGCCATCGAGACCGGCCGTCCCGTTGACCGCACGGCTGTCGTGTGCGAATGGCTGGACCAATTTGAATACTGGCTTGGCCAAAGCAGCGCCCACACAGCGGTCCCTGCGGACGGGACGGGCAGCCGGGATCTATTCGAACAGAATCCGGTGATTGTCAAATGGCTGGAGCTGTCCGGCATGTTAGGCCGCCGCGCAACCGTGGAATGCAACGGCAAACAATACTGCGGCACCTGCCGGGGGATTCATCCGGCCGAAGGACTCATTCTTCAGCTCGACGGCGGCGGGCTGGGCTTTTTTCACGCCGCCCAAACCAGCCTGCTTGCCCTTGCATAGCGCACGTTCAGGCCGCCTACTGAATCTCCAGTGCCCCATCCAGCGTTACCGCAACAACCGAATCGATGGCATCGGGGGCTTTGGCCGGCAAGTGCACCAGCAGCCCGTCAGCGGCCGGTTCGGTCTTGACCTTGCGCTTGCCGTCCAGCAGAACGGCTTTCCGCACGCTGCTTTTAAGACCGGGCACCAGCAGCTTGCCGTCGGAAGGCCAATCGAAGACATGCAGATACAGCGTGACTTTGCCGTTCTGGGTTTTCTGCGTGCACCGGCCCCATGTCAAGCCGGCAAAGGGGCTGGCGGTCGTGCCGTAAATGGACTGGCCGTTGACCTTCATCCATTTGCCGATCTGCTGGAGCCGCTCGACACTGGGCTGCGGGATTTCGCCTTCGGCTGTGGGACCGACATTGAGCAGGTAGTTGCCGCCCTTGCTGGCGATATCCACCAGATTGCGAATCAGCACCTCGACGGATTTCCAGTTGTGGTCGTAGCTCTTGTAGCCCCACGTGTCGTTCATTGTCATGCAGGTTTCCCAGTCGCGGTCTTTAAAGCCCGTTTCGGGGATCCGCTGTTCAGGGGTTTCGGTATCGCCGGGGTAGCCGCCGCCGAGGCGGTTGTTGGTGATAATGCCCGGCTGCAGAGCAATAAGCGGCTGCAGCATGTCGGCCCGCTGCTTGTTCATATTGGTCGGGGTATCCCACCAGAGCACAGCGACATCGCCGTAGTTGGTCAGAATTTCCCGCACCTGCGGTACGGCTATGGTGCGGATGTATTCGTCCATATCGCCCTCCTGAGCCGGATCCCAGTGGCCGCGATGCTGGGCGGTGTAGGCGTCAATCGCTTCCCCGTCGGGATTGTCCCAGCCGTCTTTGACAGCCAGCTTGCGGGAGGCCGCTCCGCCGGGATGACACCAGTCCTGCGCCTGCGAATAGTAAAAGCCCAGTTTGATGCCGTGCTTTCGGCAGGCCTTGGCCAGCGGGGCTAGAAGGTCTTTGCCGTAGGGGGTGGCATCGACGACATCCCAGTCGGTTACTTTGGAATCAAACAGGGCAAAGCCGTCGTGGTGTTTGGAGGTAATGATAATGTATTTCATCCCGGCCTGCTTGGCCAGCTTGACCCATGCATCGGGATCGTATTTGACCGGATTAAACTGCTTGGCGTATTCCTTGTATTCGGCGACGGGGATTTTGCCGCGGTTCATAATCCACTCGCCGATACCCTTGACCTGATGGCCTTTGTAGGTGCCGGCCGGAACTGCATAGACGCCCCAATGGATAAACATTCCGAAGCGGGCCTGCCGCCACCAAGCCATGCGGGCATCCTTTTGCTCTTTGGTTTCGTTGGCATACGGCCAGCTCGACTCTTCCTGAGCCGGTGCCCATGCGGCACAAAACACTGCCAAAATAACCGACGTGATGGAACTGAGGCCCTTGGGTGCTCTGCTGTCCTCTCTCATCTGCGTATCCTTTCGTTTGAGGTTACCTGTCCAGACCCTGCCGGAGCAACAGCACAGGGCCGGACCGTTCTTTGCATTGTCTAACAATGCAACCGCCCTCCTGCACAACAACCCTCCCCTGCCGGATGAAAATACCGCCAGTGGGCGATCAGGGACTCGAACCCGGGACCCGCTGATTAAGAGTCAGCTGCTCTACCAACTGAGCTAATCGCCCTCGATGATAAAACTGCCATTGTATTCAGTTTCTTTCAAAAAACAACAAAAAAAATTTGATAATCTGCCCCCAGCAGCAGGGGGAAAAATCAGCCGATATATCCGATGCTGTATCTGCACAACCCGCCGCTCGATGCCTTTTTTGAGGGTGTCTCTGCCAAAAATCCTGTGCCCTGCACGGCGGCCCTTTTTATATGGTGCGGCACAGTTAAGGCCGCCGGGTACCACAAGACTGTTTGGCCAACCGCAAACTTAAGCAGCAGAGTGCTAACAATCTATTAACTGACTATCAAGATATTGTTAATTACTGACCAACAGCATCCCCATCTTCCAGCAACAACAATCCCCCCTGATCAGCCAGCCGGCAATTCCAGCAAACTGGGCCTCCGGCATAGGCGCGGCTGGAGTGCCTTTTTCGGCAGATTGCCAAACAACTTTCCAGTCCTGTTGCAGTCAATACCCCACGAAACCGGCATTGTTTTTACCCACCGGCAAGAGCTTGCCGATTTTAGCTAAATCAACACCCTTTATGAAACAGCCGTTGACAGCAGAGTGAAATTATAGAATAATCGACCTCATAAATCCCGTAGGCAGATGTCCTGAAATGCATCGGGACAATTGTTTAGGACAATTCCGCAGGGACAGGAATGACAGGGATTCATTGGACGATTCTGACAGAGCTTCTGCTGATCGCCGGCTTTCTGCTGGCGGTGGTTCTGATTGCCCATATTCTTCTGCAGAAGCGCACGCCATCGGGCACAATCGCATGGCTGCTGATTATTATCTTTATGCCCTATGCGGGGGTGCCGCTGTATCTTCTCTTGGGCGGACGAAAAATGCGGCAGCGGGTTCTGGAGAAGGGCGAACTGGAACTGCCCTGCGACTGTGATATCCCTCTGGACAAGGCCTCGCCGATAGACCGCATCCTGCGGACCTATCATCTGCCGGGAGCGGAAGCGGGGCATACGGTCAGACTGTGCCGCACGGGAGCGGAAACATTGGAAGCCATGACAGCGCTTCTCCAAAGCGCCCGCCGGAGCATTTATTTGGCAACCTTTATCTATCAGCCCGATGCCGTCGGCCGGCAGATTCGGGATATTTTGGCCGAAAAAGCGGCAGCCGGCGTCGATGTGCGGCTGATGATGGACGGCGTCGGGTCGCTGCATACGCCGCTGCGCTTCTTTCGCCCGCTGACCGAGGCCGGCGGGAAAGTGACGGTGTTTCTGCCTGTGCTGCACCGGCCGTTTCGGGGACGCACCAACCTGCGCAACCACCGCAAGATCACCATTGTCGACAATCAAACGGTTATGGCCGGCGGCGCCAATATCGGGCGGCACTATATGGGGCCGGAATTTGCCGGCCAATGGAAGGACTTGGCGTTTGTGATGACCGGCCACAGCGTGCGGCACTGGCTGCATATCTTTGCCCGCGACTGGGAATTTGCAGCCAAAGAACCGCTGACAGAAGAGCAATTGAAGCTGCCGGAGGCGGTGCACCACCACCCGGTAACCGACCGGGACTGCACCCTGCCTGCCTCCGGGGTCGTGCAGGTCATCCCGTCGGGGCCGGATGTGCCCGGCGATGTCCTGCACGATGCGCTGCTGACGATGATCTATTCGGCACAGCAGCGTTTCTGGGCGGCATCGCCCTATTTTGTGCCCGACGACGCGCTGTGTCAGGCACTGCTGCTGGCGCTGCGGCGCGGGGTGGATGTGCGGCTTGTGCTGCCCCGTCGGTCCAACCACATCCTGCCGGATATTGTGCGGGGCATCCCCCTGCGGCAGATTCAGCAGGCCGGCGGACTGGTGCTGTTTTATACCCCCCGGATGATGCACGCCAAAGTCGTGCTGATGGATAACCACGCGGCCGTGCTGGGTTCGGCCAATCTGGACATCCGCAGTCTGCTGCTCAATTATGAAGCGGCCATGTTTGTCTATGGGCGGCAGGATATACAGGCCGTGGCTGACTATCTGGAGGATCTGATGCTGCACAGCCAATGCGGGATTGCCCCGGCCTCTCTGCCCCGCCAGCTGGGCGAAAGCATCGTGCGGCTGGCTTCGCCGCTGCTGTAATCAGGTATAATCAGGACAGACGGGATTTGAAATCCGCATAGGTGAAGCGGCGCTGGAGTTTGTATGCGTGCTGTTCGGGGTCGTACAGCACGATATCCGGCAGATTGATGCCGTTGAACATCGTGTTCTTGACCATTGTGTAATGGGCCATGTCGCCGAAGACCAGCTTGTCGCCGACGGCCAGCGGCCGATCGAAGGAATAGTCGCCGATGACATCGCCGGCCAGACAGGTGGGTCCAGCCAGACGGTAGGTGTACTTCTTTTCACCGGGCAATCCGGCCCCGTCCAGCGGCGGACGGTAGGGCATTTCCAGCACATCGGGCATATGCGCCGAAGCGCTGGTATCCAAAATGGCGATGTCCAGCTGGTTATGTACGATATCCAATACCGAGGCCACCAGCACGCCGGTATGGAGGGCAATCGCTTCTCCCGGCTCCAGATACACTGTTTTGATATTCGAATAGCGTTTATAAAAAGCGGCAATCAATTCGCACAGCAGGTCAATATCATAATCGGCGCGGGTAATATGATGGCCGCCGCCGAAATTCATCCACTCCATCTGCCGGATAATATCGCTGAACTGGACCTCGACCGCTTCCAGCGTCCGCGCCAGCGAGTCGGCGTTCAGCTCGCAGAGCGTATGAAAATGCAGGCCGGTGATGCCGTCCAGCGGCCCTGCAAACTGCTGACGGACAATGCCCAGCCGCGAGCCCGGCGCACAGGGATCATAGAGTTTGGTTTTGACTTCCGAATGACACGGGTTGATGCGCAGCCCGCAGGCAATCGGCCGGGAGGCTGACAGCACCTTGTCTCGGAAGCGAAACCACTGGCTGAAGGAATTGAAGACAATATGGTCAACAATTGCCAGATACGCATCCATCTCATCGTCGCGGTAGGCCGGAGCACACAGATGCACCTCGCCGCCGAAGCATTCATGGGCAAGGCGGGCCTCATGCAGGGAACTGGCCGCCGCACCGGCCAGATACTGGCGGCACAGCCCATAGGTGCTCCATGCAGCATAGCCCTTCTGGGCCAGCAGAATCCTGCAGCCGCAGCGGTTTTGAACCGACTGGAGCACCAGAAGATTCTTCTTCAGCAGCCCCACGTCAATCAGATAACAGGGCGTCGGCAGTTTGTCCAGTTCGTACGGCACCAAAACCGGTCTCCTGAAATAAATAAGTCCCGACGGCAGCAGACAAGCCGTCTGGGAACTTGAGAAAAAACAGCAAACAGTTTAGGCGGTTGCTTCGGTCTGGACAGCGCCGGCCGCCGCATCCGGTGCAGGGGCTGCCGGGGCTTGAGCAGCTTTGGGTCTCAAGGCCGCCTTGACACGGGCCTTGATTTTCTCTCTGCTTCGCGATTTGCCATAGGAGCCGCGGCAGCGTTTGCCCTTGGCAGTTCTCTTGTCACCTCGACCCATAGTATTCCTTTCTTTTTCAACAGTTCAACCTATTTTTATTCCCGATGAAAGTTTGCCATTATAGCCGACTCGGAAGAAATTGCAAGGCCTTGTTCATTCAAAATCGCGCCCGCATCCATCATAAAAGGGAGGCCGCTGGGGGCGTTTTGGAATGCCTTGCCTGCTTCTGATTCCAGACCGGTATTGCCCCCTTGTGGGGGCAAGTTTTGGACGTGCACTGGCAAGAGTTTCAGCCCCGCCAGCTGTCAACAGCAGCTGGCCAGCTGACCTTTGCGATACCTATTTAAGACTTAAAATATCTTTATAAGATGCTGACAATTTTCTGGTGACAGGTCCGGGTTTGCCGTCGCCGACGGTGTGGGCTTCAACGGCAGTGACAGGCATGACTTCCATAATCACATTGGTCAAAAAGACCTCATCAGCCCCCAGCAGGTCATTGATGCCCAGCGGCTGCTCAACACAGGAAATATGATGACCTTTGGCAATTTCCAAAACAGTTTTGCGGCCGATTCCGGGCAGAACGGGCGTGGTCAGCGGCGGGGTATAGAGGATGCCCTGCCTGACCAAAAAGACATTGCTGACACACCCTTCGGCCAATGTATTTTCCGTAGTAAACCACAGGGCTTCGGCCGCCAATTTCTCGTGGGCATTTTTCAGGGCTGTCAGACGCGGACCATAGCAAGTGGTCTTGTGGCCGCAATAGGGGTCTTTGGGATTTTGGCGAAAATCGGTCAGAATCACCCGTATCCCTTTGGCATAATAATCCGCCGGATAGGGGGTAAATGCGGCGGCTGTAATCAGCAGATGACAGCTCGGTGCGCCGTTTGAATCCAGAGGGCCGTTGCTCAATTCCAGCCGCAGGCGGGCATCGGTCAGAGCGTTTGCCTTGAGGGTCTGGTCAATTGCGGCAGCTATCTGGTCATTGGAAAACCGGTTGACGATCCCCAGACGCGCAGCGCTGCCAGCCAGACGCTCCAGATGATCGGCCAGCCGGAATACCCTGCCGCCGGCTGCACGCATCGTTTCAAACAGCCCAATGCCGTACAGGTAGCTGCTGTCCGTAATCGGCACCGAGGCTTTGTCTGCATCCGTTATCTGACCGTTGAGAAATACCTTTTCCATGCTATCCGCCTGACTGTGCAGCGGCGCTGGTTTCCAAGCGCCTTAGGGCTGCTGTTTCTGCTGGATTTTGGCCCACGTGTCTTTCAGGCCGACGGTTTTGTTGAAGACCAGCCGGCCGGCGCTGGTATCGGGATCGGTGCAGAAGTAGCCCAGCCGCTCAAACTGCCATCGGTCCAGCGGTTTTGTGTTTTTCAGCGACGGCTCAACCTTGCAGCCGGTCAGGATTTTCAGGGAGTCGGGATTGATATTGTCCAGAAATGTCCGGCCCTCTTCGGCTTCGTCGGGATTTTCTTTGATAAACAAATGTTCATACAGCCGAACTTCTGCATCGAGGGCGTGGGCGGCACTGACCCAATGGATAGTAGCCTTGACCTTGCGGCCGTCGGGGGCATCGCCGCCACGAGTGGCCGGGTCGTATGTGCAGTGCAGCTCCACGATATTGCCGGCGGCATCTTTGATAACCTGCCGGCAGGTAATAAAGTAGGCGTAGCGCAGGCGCACTTCCTGTCCGGGGGACAGGCGGTAGAACTTTTTGGGCGGGTTTTCCATAAAATCATCCCGCTCGATGTAGAGCACTTTGGAAAACGGCACCTTGCGAGTGCCCGCCGACAGGTCTTCAGGGTTGTTGACCGCCTCCATCTGCTCGACGTGTCCGTCGGGGTAGTTGGTAAGAACAACTTTGAGCGGATTCAGCACAGCCATCACACGGGGGCTGGCGGCGTTGAGGTGGTCGCGGAGGCAATGCTCCAGCAGCGCAAAATCCACCGTGCTGTTGAACTTGTTGACGCCGATAACCCGGCAGAAGCTGCGAATGGCTTCCGGCGAATAGCCCCGCCGGCGCAGGCCGCAGATGGTCGGCATCCGGGGGTCGTCCCAGCCGCGGACGTAGCCTTCCCTGACCAGCTGCAGCAGCTTGCGCTTGCTCATAACCGTATAGGTCAGATTCAGACGGGCAAATTCAATCTGCTGGGGGTGATGAATCGGTTCGGACCGCCCTTCGTTGATGGCATCAATAAACCAGTCGTACAGCGGGCGGTGATTTTCAAACTCCAGCGTGCAGATGGAATGCGTGATGCCCTCGATGGAATCTTCCAGCCCGTGGGCCCAGTCGTACATCGGATAGATGCACCATGCATCGCCGGTGCGGTGGTGAGAGGCGTGGAGAATGCGGTACATCACCGGGTCGCGCATATTGAGGTTGGGGTGGGCCATATCGATTTTGGCCCGCAGGGTTCGCGAGCCGTCAGGAAACTCGCCTTCCTTCATCCGGCGGAACAAATCGAGATTTTCCTCTACCGAACGGTTTCGATAGGGACTTTCCCGGCCGGGTTCGGTCAGACTGCCGCGGTAATCCCGCACCTGCTCGGGCGTCAGGTCGCAGACATAGGCCTTGCCTTTTTGAATCAGCTCAACCGCCCAGTCGTACATCTGTTGGAAATAGTCAGAGCCGAAGAACAGGCGGTCCTGCCAGTCGGCGCCAAGCCAGCGGACATCTTCAATAATCGCATCGACATACTCCTGCTCTTCCTTGCAGGGATTCGTATCATCAAAGCGCAGATTGAATTTGCCGCCGAAATCGGCCGCAATGCCGTAGTTGAGACAGATGCTCTTGGCATGGCCGATATGGAGATAGCCGTTGGGTTCGGGGGGAAAACGGGTGTGCACGCGCCCGCCCCACCTGCCGCTTGCCATATCATCGGCTACTATCTGCCGGATAAAATCCATCCGCTCCGAACTGTTTATCGAGTCTGCATTTGCCATCGCACATCCTTATCCAATAGGTCAATTTTTCCAAAACCAAGCTTGGAATATAAAAAAAACAGTCGACAATCGCAAGAGAACATTTTAGCATATTTATCGCAAAACACAGTCCTTTACCGTTTTTATTCTGCGGCAGGAAATATCGATGCAAAGGAATGAGCATACAATTTTGTCGGCCATCGGCAATACGCCGCTGGTGGAACTGAAGCGGATCAATCCGAACCCGCAGGTGCGGATTATGGCCAAACTGGAAGGCAGCAATCCCGGCGGCTCGGTCAAAGACCGGCCGGCTCTGTATATGATTGACCAAGCCGAAAAGGACGGCCTGCTGACCCACGACAAGACCATCCTCGAGCCGACCAGCGGCAATACCGGCATTGCTCTGGCCATGATCGGCGCTGCCAAGGGCTACCGGGTCACGCTAACCCTGCCAGGCTGCGTCAGCAGTGAACGACAGCATATTCTGGAGGCCTTCGGGGCTCAGGTGATTGTTACCTGTCCCAAGCAGGGTACGGATGGGGCTATCCGCAAGGCCCGGCAGATGCTGGAAGCCAATCCCGACAAATACTTTATGCCCAACCAGTTTTCCAATCCGAATAATCCCCGCGCCCATTATGAGACAACCGGACCGGAAATCTGGCAGCAAACCGAAGGTGATATCGACATTTTCACCGCAGGAATGGGTACAACCGGCACACTGATGGGCATATCCCGGTTTTTGAAGGACAAAAAAAACACGATTAAAATTGTTGGTATTGAGCCGGTGCCCGGGCATACGATTCAGGGCCTGAAAAATATGACCGAAGCCATTGTCCCCGAAATACTGGACAGAAGCCGTCTGGATGAAATTATCTCCATGAACGATGAGGAGGCATTCGACATGACCCGCCGGCTAGCTGTGGAAGAGGGGCTTTTTGCCGGCCTTTCCAGCGGGGCGAATGTGGCGGGGGCTGTCCGGTTGGCAAAGAAGATAAAATCCGGCACCATTGTAACCATTATTTGCGACCGCGGCGACCGGTATTTGAGCACCATGCTCTTCCGGTCGGTCTGCGCCAAATGTCCGCCGTAATTGCAGGCGTTTGCAATTTCTGCAAAAAATCCAGAACTGCTGCTGAACCTGACGATAGAGACAGACGTAAGAACAATCAGTGCAGAGTGGGGATCTGCGCCAAAATGTAAACCCTTTTTTGCCCATCGATAGACAGTGGGTGGAGGCAAAACCATGAAGCAGCTTGGCAAAGCACGCGGACACAATTACCCACGCAAGCAATCCGTTCGTTTACCCGTTTTGGTCGTAAAGCATTCCGTCTTTGGACGGTCTGCCAGTCGAAAAACAAAATAACTACCCCTCTTTAAGCCGGATGTGCCGGCATCCTTGCCCGACTTCTGAAAGAGCCGGGCAGGGACGGCCGGGCATTTTTACAGAGGGATTTTATGCCTTGACATAGTTGGTTCCATAGGGCTTTCGCTGGGGACGCGACAGCATAGCGTTCGCCTGAGCATCATCGATAAACTGCTCCTTGACCGGATCCCAGCGGAGTTTCCGCCGCAGCTTCATTGCAATATGGCTGACAAGACACACGCTGCAGGAGCGGTGGGCAACCTCCACAGGGGCAACGGTTTCTTTGCGGCTGCGGATACATTCCAGCCAGTTGAGATGCTGCTCGGGGCTGTCATACAGCTCGACGGCATCGGGCTTGTCGGACGGCTCCAGCAGCTTGGCGTCGCTGACAAGGACAGGGGCGGTGTTCGGGTCGCCGGAAACAGGGTCGCTGGCGGTAACCCGCTCGGCGCCGCGCGCCACAAAAATCCAGCCCTCGCTGCCTTCGAACCGCACCCCGTTGGGAAATTTGCTGCTGATGTGCATGGTGATGCCGTTGGCATAGCGGGCCTGCACATCGAAGTCCCCATGCACATCCCACAGGCCGGATGCAGGAAACTCGGCCTGCCCTTCCACTTCAACCGGACCCGTCAGCTCGGCATCCATTCCCCAGTGGGCCGTATCGAAATGGTGAGCTCCCCAGCCGGTTATCATGCCGGCGCCGAACTGCTCGCAGCGCAGCCAGCCGGGGCGGTCATAGCTGTTCTGCGGATGAACGCGCTTTTCGGTGTAATAGACTGTCGGCGTGGAGCCCAGCCACATATCATAATTGAGGTTTTCCGGCACAGGCATTTCAGGTTCTTGGCCGCAGCCGGGGTCGGTCGGCAGACCGATTTGGACGTGTTTTATCTGGCCGATGCGGCCGTTGCGGACAAGCTGGCAGACCCGCTTGAACTGCGGCCACGGACTGCGCGAGCGCTGCTGGCTGCCGATTTGAAAAACACAGCCGCTGCGCCGCACCACATCGCTCATCTGACGGCCTTCCGCAATGGTCAGGGAGGCGGGCTTCTGAAGATAGATGTGCTTGCCGGCCAGAGCCGCTTCCATTGCCGGCTGGGCATGCCAGTGGTCGGGGGTGGAAATGATCACCGCATCGATGCTGCTGTCGGCCAGCATTTCACGGTAATCGCCGTAGACCTTGACATCCACATAGCCGGGCTGGCCTGTCTTTCGGGCGTAATAACTCTCAATCCAGCGCTTGCCGTCACGGGCCCGTTTGGAATCCACATCCGCCACAGCCACGATGCGGCACATATCATGCTTGATGGTTTCGGGCAAATCATGACCGCGGGCAATCCGTCCAAAGCCGATTTGGCCGATGTTGATTTTGTCATTGGGTTTGGTTTCGGCGGCAAAAACCGACGGTTTGACAATTGTCGGAAATCCAAAAAGGCCGCCTGCGGCGAAAGCCGTCTGCTTCAAAAAGTCCCTTCGCTTCATACATCACCTCGTGCTTTTCAGTTAAACTGGTTATGGGGCTGTCTGTGCCGTTTGTTTCTGCATAGCCCAGCGGATGCCGCCGGTCAGATGCCGGACAAAGTGTTCATCGCTGTAATGCTCTATCTTGTGTCCCAGCGCGGTGTACCACTGCCGGCCGCCGTCAAATTCCTGACACCATGCCAGCGGAAAATAGTCTCCGAAAACGCGTCCGGGATAGCTGTCTTTCTGATCATCCTTAATGGTTCGCAAATCCACTGCCAGCAGAATGTGAATACCCGGATTCAGTTCGTTCATATAGTAGCATTCATCCTGCCATGTCCAGACATCCGGCAGATGGCTGGTGGAAGGATGGGTTTTGTCGATAACCCGCACCTCGAACGGCTGCAGGGGGGGATGGCGGACAAACTTGCCGCCCAAATTAGCCCAGAACCACGGCCACTGCCGCTCGCTGCCGCAGGCCGAATGAATGCCCACAAACCCTCCGCCGGCACGGATATAGTCCTGAAAAACCTTTTTCTGTTGGTCTGTATCAAAGGTTTCGTTGTTGGTATTGGAAAAAACCAGTACATCAAAGGTTTTGATTCTTTCGGCAGTAAAGACTGAGGCATCATCGGTCGCTTCGCACGTCCAGCCGTTGTCCTGACAAATTTTCTTCAGACATGCCACGCTGGCGGCGATGTTGTCGTGCACATAGCGCGAGCCGCCTGTGCCGTTTTTGGTATAAATCAGAATATGGGCTGCCAATCCCATCGAACTGCACACCAGCATCAGCCCGACGGCAGTCACTGCCGCCGGCTTTGCTACGGTTTGGCCGCTGAATCTGCATAGGTTTTCCATAAGGTCTCCGCAAGTTGAGAAGAGAGTGTTCCATCATAGACAATTAACCGGTAGCGCAGGACATATTCCTTGCCGGGTTCCAATGTCCAGCCTTCCAGCCGGATGGGGCAGAATTCAAAGAACATATCCCCCCGTCCGCCGTTGGCATCGGGCGGCCAGACGCGCATCGGCTCCGGATGCTGGCGGTTGGACGGGTGGCTTAAGAACAGAATGCCGGCCCGTCCGCCATCGTCAAAGCCCCCGCTGACATCGCACCAGCGTGCCCGCGTGCCGTCGGCATCGGCGCGGGTTTTGCCTTCGGATGTTAAGACTGTGCAGTTTTCCCGTGTCCACTGCGGGGTTGCCCGAAAGCCCAGACCGCCGCCGTAGCGGTAGGCATCCAGCACAATAGCCGCATCCAATACATTTTTCTGGCGGCTGATATAGTCCACCACCCAGACCGGCTTGCCGTCAACAGTATCCGGCCGGGCGCGAACTTCCAATGTTTCGGCGATGGAAACACGCCCCGCTTTGTCGGCTGTAAAATCAACATGTTCCTGCCGCACGCGAAATCCGCCTTCCTGCCGGCCGGCAAACAGGGATTCAAGCCCAGCATAGCGGACCGTCCCCTGTCCTTTGGCCAGATTCCAGAAGTCCACTTCGCGGCCTTCGATATGCGTCAGCGTCCACGGCGCCCAGATGCCGTAGTGGTGGTAATGGTCTCGGGGCTGAATAGCGGTCAGAACCCGTCCAGCCGGCGACCAGAGCGGATGAATAAAACCGCTTCGCCGATACAGGGCGTCTGCCCCCGCGGGAACATCTTTGACGGCATAATAGTACTGCAGGATTTTTTTGCTGCCGGTTTGGAGCGTTATGGCAGTCTCATCCTGCACCGCTTCCACCTGTGTCTTTTTTTCCGTCTCGGCTGCCGCCGTCCGGCCTAAAACAGCTGCCAGCCCTATCACCACAGCCGCTGCCAAGACAACAATCCAGATGTTTTCCATCGCTTTCATTGCCCTTTAACCCTTTCCTGAACCGTTTTGATAAACGCCCGCAGATTGTCCGTGGATACGCCGTCCGGCATTCCGCCGCCGCAGGACAGAATCAGCCGGCTGGTGTCGGTCAGTCCCGACAAAGCCGCCTGTACGCTTTCGGCAATCTGCCGGCAAGTCCCCAAAGCCAGCACATCCCGCGGCGGGATATTGCCCAGCAGAACAACCTGATTGTTGGTCCACTGCTTCATTTCTTCAAGCGAATGCAGGAAGCTGAAATTGAACAGATTGACACCCAGCTGTGCCAAATGCCGGCTGCATACCCGGCCGTCTGCGTCATTATGGAAGAACCGGACGGATACATCCAGACAGCCGAAGATTGTCTTCAGATACGGCTGGGCAAACTCGGCAAAATCCGGCTGGCCGCAAAAGCCGACAATATCATCCAGAATGAGAATGCCGTCAATTGTATCAAACTCTTTTTTCTGGACGCCAAGCCATTGTACTATGTAATCAGTGATGATTTGAAGCAATTTGTGTATTTTTTCCGTATCGGTCCGCAAACCCATCAGGAACTCGGTGGTCCCCATCAGAAAGGAGGCAATGTTCAACGGACCGCGCGACACAGCGAACCGAATCGAATGCCCCATGGCTTCGATTTTTTTACGGTTCAGACGGAGCCGGTTGAGTACAAACGGAGCCAAGCCGTCCTGTTTAGGATTTGGCACAGTCAGCCGGTCAATATCCTCAATCGCATCAATAACCTTTTCGGCAAAAGGCAGCTCATTGAAATAAAAACTGCACTTGGCACCAAAGGCGCTGGGCTCGGTGCACATTCCGTATTCGGCCCAGAAGCCCGGCAGAAACATCACTTCCGGGAATGTTTCTATGGCTTTTTTATTGGCATTAAACCAGAGGTCATCATTGGTAAAATAATCCAATACAGAAATGCCTGCCCATCCCGGCAGCCATGGGCTGTCGATAATAAATCCCATCGGCACAGGAACAACCTGCCGGCCGGAAAGAATGGTTTTCAAAAGCTGCCACTGCGTATTATTCATCGTCTTGTCCTATTACTGCAAACACACCAGCTTGCCGTGCTATTGCATCATTGCATTATAGTACTCATTTATATAGAATGAAATGGAAAATAGTGCTGTTTTATTGCATAATAATGAACTATGAATCGATTTGTCCGAACAAAAAATCATCCCTTTTGCCCGCAGGCGGCAGGGATTTTCTGGAAGGGCAGGCATTACAGCCCTGTCTTTTGGCATGCGACGATTCATCAGGACAGAGCCGTCGGCAGCCGAACCACCTTCACTGAGCATATTCACAATTTCTACCATATTGTGCTTTACACAAAGGGGCGAGGCTGGTACTGCAAAGAGGGCCGCTTTTGGCCGGCTGAACCGGGGACGTGCGTTCTGATTCATCCGGGGCAGCGGCATGAGTTCATCACCCGCCGGCAGACAGCGGTATATTCAGAACTGACATTTTCCTATGAACACCCGGAAGCCGGCTCGCTGGCGTTATCGTTTGAGCAGCTTGTGCGGATCTATACCGGTCTGGAGCTGAACCTGCAGGAGCCGGCCAGTCTGACGGCTGAACAAACCCAAAGTCTGCTGACCCTTTTGATACAAATGACCGATTATCTCAACAGCAGCCGGCTTTTGTCTGTCTATTATGCCCACCGCACACTGGAACAAATCTTTGACTTTCTGGCCGAACACGCCAGCCGGCGGCAAAATGAACAATGCATCAATGATCGAGCTGCACGCGTGCGGCAGTGGATTGAGCAGCACTATCTGGAACCGATTTCAATGGAACAGGCCGCCCGCATCGCCGGAGTTTCGAAAAGCTACTTTTTCCGGACTTTTAAAAAGGCCTTCAACACCACGCCGCTGGCCTATCAGCAGAAGCTGCGTCTTGAAGCAGCCAAGACGCTTCTGCGGGCTACCTCTCTTACATGCAGTCAGGCTGCCGACCGTGCCGGCTTTAAAGATATATTCTTTTTTCATCGCTTATTTAAGAAATACACCGGCCAAACACCCCGCCAATATCGGCGGTCTTTTGACAGATAAAAAATGGACAGATTTTATCTGAAACAAAACGCTTCCTTCGGAAGGTCCGAAAATCCTTATTGAACTTTACAATGGGGTATTGTAAAATCATTTTTATGAAGACATAAAACAGATAGGGAATGTCGCAGATCTGGAGAAAAGGGCCATGGTTGTAAGGGTAGTGTTAGTTGATGATCATGAGATAATGCGAGAGGGGATGAGTGCGCTTCTGCGCAAATACTCCCAATTTGAAGTGGTCGGCCAAGCTTCGGACGGCCGGCAGGCAGTCGAAGTGGTGCTGGAACTCAAGCCGGACATCGTTATTATGGATGTGGGTATGCCGAATCTCAACGGTATTGAAGCTACCCGCCGGATGCTGGCACAGCTTCCCAATCTTAAAGTAATGGCTTTGTCTACCCATTCGGACGGCAATATCGTGGCCAAGATGATTAAAGCCGGCGCCTGCGGCTACATGCTCAAAGACTCAGCCTTTGAAGAGCTGATTGAGGGTCTCAACACTATTTTGGAAGGCAAGACATTTCTGTGCAACAAGGTTTCAAAGGTAGTCTTTTCCGAGTATGTCAGCATGATTACCAATCCCAACCGGACCCTCGACGATGGACTCAGCAGCCGGGAGCGCGAGGTTCTTCAAATGGTTGCTGAAGGCCACACAACCAAGGAAATCGCCGAAGCCCTGAATTTGAGCACCAAAACCGTCGATTCCCATCGCGAACACATTATGGAAAAACTGGGCATCCGAAATGTTGCGGGCCTGACCCGCTATGCCATTCGCGAAGGGCTGACGACCCCGTAAGAGGTACGATTGCGGAGCTGTCGCAGGCAGCCGGCAACCGTGCCGCCGGTCTACAAAGGCCGTTATTCTTTCAGCGTCATCCCAAAACCGGCAGCAGAAGATGTAACCAGTTTGCCGTCTTTGAGCGGATAATCGCCGAAGTCCACATCATCGCTGGTGCAGGTAACGCCTTCTATCGTAAGCACATTGCCCAAACCGGCGGCCAAATGGGCCGTATAATGCGTCTTCAGGCGCGAACCCCATGCGTGCGGCGAGGCCTTGACGCCGATGTCTTTGAGCACCGTCATATACTTTCGCCATGCGGTAAAACCGTAGCCGCAGATATCCTGCAAGGCAACATCGACCAATCCTGCCTTTAGAAGCTCCAGCAGCCGGGCTTCGTCCGGATTGTACTCGCCGTCTGCGGTCAGGGCGGTCTTGTTGTGCGATTTCAGCCAGTCTTTAAGTTTTGCATAATCCTCCGCTGTTTCCGCGAACGGCTCCTCAATCCAGAACAGCCGGATATCGCCGATTCCTTCCAGATACCGGATAATGGAATCGCACGTAAAGCCATCATTGCCGTCCACAAGAATATCTATGCCGGCAAACTCGGCGGCGATCCGCTGGGTGACCTCTATATCCCGCGCCAGACCTGCCTCTTTGTCCATCCATCGGTTGCCGCGTCCGATTTTCACCTTGAGCTGGCGGTGGCCGTATTCGATATCCTGCCGGCAGTTCTGGAGCACTTTTTCGATGCCGGCCGGATTGTCCGGCGGCTCCAAATCATCAAAATAAATCATTCCGCTGTAGCACAAATTCGCAGCGGGGCCGTGATGGCCCAGCATCTCATACACGGGAACACCCAAAATGACCCCTGCAAGGTCGTGGAGGGCAAAATCCAGCGGCCGCAATTCGGGTTTGAGAATGCCAACTGCCGGATCAAACAAGTCGGCTGCTGTCCTGTCTTTGACGGCTGACCGAATGCGCTGGACATCCTGCGGGCCTGCCAGAAACTGCCCCCAGCCGGCGGCGCCTTTGTCCGTGGTGATGCGGCAGACCGTTTCCCGCGGTCCCCAGCCGTGTACATCAAGACGCGAATTTTTACCGACCTGCCGCGGCCAGCGAAGCTGAACCGTCTTGACATCAACAGAAGCGATGCGGTGCTGCGCGAGACTCTTGTTCCATTCCTGCTGTTTGTCGGAGGCGGCCTCTAAACGGCCTGCGGCGCAGCCGGCCGCCCATAATCCAAAAACCTCCCGTATAAACTGCCGCCGATGCATTTTCATCCTGACCCCGCTTTCCTGAATATCCAGCCGACTGCACCATCATCCGCTTTCCGCTGCCTTGCAGCGGGTTAGCTGTCTGCGGGAACATAGTATCCCTTCCCCTGCCGCTGCGGCAAGGACTTTTTTCACAACAGCACAAAATTGCACCGGTTTCCCGCCATTGGGCACAGACCCGGCGGTTCGGGTTCTAAGGGGCGCCTTTTACCACATTGATGACTGCATCAAAGGCCTGTTTGGGCTGATAGTTTCTGTCAAACAGCAGAGGCGAACCGCCAATCCACGAGGTGGCATCGTAAACGCCCCAGAAAGTCACGCGGGGAATATCCTGCCTGTGTTTTACCAGAATGGAGAAAATTTCGGCATATTTGTCGGCCAGCTTCTTTTGGGTTTCGGCCGCCGCGGCCTGAGGATCTTCTGTGCTTTGGTGGCTGACCTGACTGACGTCTGCCCCGCGATAGCCGCGCGTCTGTGTACGAATGTCCAGCTCGGTAATCATCACCTTCACGCCGGTAGCCGCCAGCGTTGTGATGGCATATTCCAGATCCTCCGCCTTCGGATATGTCAGGCCCCCGTGCAGCTGGATGCCAACGCCGTCAATGCGAAGCCCTTTGGACTGAAGATGCTTGACAATGGCGACCGCCCCATCGCATTTTGCCCTTGAGGTTTCGAGATTATAGTCGTTGTAGTACAATTCGACATCCGGATCGGCGGCATGAGCGTATTCGAATGCCTTGGCGATATGGTCATACTGCTGGTCGGGATTGTCCTGACCGATGATTTTGAGCCATTGCGTACTGCGGAGAGTTCCGTTTTCATTGAGCGCCTCATTGACGACATCCCAGCCCCTGATGCGGCCTTTGTACCGCCTGACAACGGCGGTGATATGCTCCTTCATCCGCTCCAGCAGGGCTTCGCGGGTCAAGGGATTCCCGGCATCATCCTGAAATGTCCAGCGCGGCACCTGACTGTGCCAGACGAGACAATGACCGATGGGAATCATCTGGTGTTGCTGGCAGAACTCCACAAAACGGTCTGCCGGCTCCCAGTTATACTGCCCCGGCTCGGGATGAATCAGCGCCCACTTCATATCGTTTTCCGGCGTGGCGGTATTAAAATGCGCAATGGCAATCGCCGCCGCATTGGGATCGCGGCCGGTTACCACATTGCGGTTCAAAGCGCCGCCAATAAGAAAATACTCCTTGAACACTTCTTTCAATGCCGGCCGGCCGGAATCGGCAGCTCTGGCGGCCGGACAAAATACGATGGACAGTAGAAGGACGATGCTTTGCCATTTCCCGATTTTCATTGTTGTCTCCTTGCGGTTATTTGAAGAGATGCTGTGCAAAATGATACAAATTCTTGCCCCACGAATCCGGATCGTGTCCGTGGCTGTCAACATTCCAGATATGCGGGATATTGTGTTCTTTCAGATAATTGTGAAGGCCCTGACTGATGCGAATCAGGCCGTCTTTGTTACCGCAGCTGATATAGAGCAGTTTCAGCTGCTCTTTGGCCGCAGCAGGGTCGGGAATCAGTTCCGCCGGCGCTTTGGTATTGGGGGCTGAGGAAAAACCGCCGATCCAAGCGAAGGTATCCAGATGCCCCAAGCCGAAATTGAGGGACTGGCCGCCGCCCATGCTTAAACCTGCCAAGGCGCGGTGCTGACGGTCTTTATAGACCGAATACCGCGCTTCGACGGCAGGAATGACATCATTGAGCAAATCGTATTCAAAATTGGCAAAGGCCGGTGCGGTATTGTACACATTTCCCTCGGCACGGTCGTTTTTCTGCGCCCGGCCATTGGGCATGACAATAATCATCGGCTCTGCCTTGCCGTCGGCAATCAGATTGTCGAGGATGACATTGGGGCTGCAGAAACGCTGCCATTCGGTTTCATCGCCGCCGATGCCGTGGAGCAGGTAAAGCACCGGATAGCGGCGGTCGGTCGAGTAGCCCGGCGGGGTATAAATCAGCATCTTGCGGCGCGTGCCGACTGTTTTGGAATCGTATTCGACCATTTCCTCGCTGCCGCGGGCGATATTGTCACGCTGGGACCGAAAATCGGCCGGCGGGTCCGGAAAGACTGCTTTGTCATCCGGCCCCAGTTCAATCGGGCCGCCGAATCCGCCGCGCGGCCGGTCTGGACGGGCTTGAGCCGCAGGAGCAGCAGCGGCCCCAGATGCGCTGTCGGCCGGCTGCGGGATGAGTTCGATAGCATTGATGGCCGGATTTTCCTGCTGAAATGTAAAGGTAATGCGAAACTCGCCGTTGGTTACTTCCACAGGCACCGTTTCAATATACGCGCGGTTGGGGCCGCCGGCTTTTACCCAAATATCAAAGTCCTTGAATTCCTTTCCCTGCACATTAAAGGAAAACACCCGTTCGCCCGGGCCGTAAATGCCCTCAAAGGTTTCAGCAAAGTAGAGCTTGGCTATATACCTGCCGTTGGGAACTTTGCAGGAGAACGCATCCATAGCATAATGTTCGGTCAGAAACAAGGCCCGATCTTCGGTTCCGACAATAGCCAGATCCGGGTCGCGGTCGATGGTAGAGCCGCCCTGAAATCCTTCATCCGGCTTCCAGACCTGTCCTTTCGAGTCCGTATAGGGGGTAAACGCGCCGGCATTGATGCGGATCACCGCCGCAGCCGCAGGAGCTTGGGGCTGCTGCGCAGGCGCCGGTGCAGGCGAAGGAAGGGGCAGGTCCTGGAACAGCAGCTGGGCAAACTGATACAGACTGCGCCGCCACGTCTGCCATTCATGGGCCGTATCGGGTGAAACATAGGAGATGGCATTGATTCCGGCGTCCTTGAGCTGCTGGACATGAGAACGAATGGCATCGGGATTTTCCCGCGAGCCGCAGCTTTCAAAAACAAGCTTTACTTTTTTGTTGAATTCAGCCGCATTGGCCATAACGCCGTTGTGTGCAGTGGCCGGGTCCCCGACCGTGCCGCCGCTGAAGATGCCGATATAGGAAAAGACATCCAGATTTTCCATGGCGATGGCATTGGTCTGCATTCCCCCCATCGACAAACCGGCCATAGCCCGGTGCGGCTGGTCGGCCAGTGTGCGGAACTCGGCATCAATCATCGGGATTATTTCTTCCAGAAGAACACGCTTAAAGGTGTCGGCCCAGCCTGCCGGCGGCCATGTCCCGCCTTCCCCTCGGCGGGGTCGGGGCTGCCCCGGCGTCGTCCAGGTCCCGTTATCCATCACGATGATAAACGGTCTGGCCTTGCCTTGGGCAATCAGGTTATCCATAATCAGATTGGCCTTGCCCTGATTGGACCAGCCGGTCTCATCCTCCCCGCCGCCATGCTGGAGGTACAATACGGGATAGCGGATAGAGGGATTCCCGTCATAGGCCGGCGGAGTATAGATAAAGCAGCGCCGCCAGGCATTGGTGATTTTTGAAAAATACAGATGCTGACGCACCTGACCGTGGGGAACATTTTGAAGGGCATAGAAAGCCTCATCGGCCGCCGGGACCTCGACGCCGCTGCCCCACCGGCTGGCGCCGTAGAAGAACATGCTGCCGGGATCCGGAACCTGCGCTCCGTCGATAACAAGCTGATAATAGTGGAAGCCCTCATCCTGCGGCTCTGAATCACCGATCCAGACACCGTCTTGGCCTTTCGTCATGGGGTATTTGACGCCCCCAATATCCAGAAGAACGTTCTGGGCTTCGGGGGCGGCGATCCGCGCCCTTACGCGGCGTTCGGAGTTAACCTGCGGATACTGCCGCCCCGGCTGATTGGTTGAGGCCGGCTTGAAATCCTCAACGGCCGCCGCCGCTTGCAGACTGCAGATCCATACTGCCACTGCTAACACTATCAACTTCCTGTTCATACAATTGCCTCCTGTTCTTGTTGCTTGCTAACTTTTGTTCGAGCATACGTTTATGCAGTTCTATGTTCATCTGAAGGTGATTCGAAAAGCGGTGGTTTCATCACAGACCTTGTTTTTAAGGGGTTTTATCAGCAGGGCTTCTCGGGTTTGTTCCCACTGAACGATTTCCTGACTTCCGAGCACGTCAATCCGGTCGATGGCCTGACCGGACGCTTGGTCTGTTCCAAGCGAGCTGATTGTCAATGTTTCCTGAGGCCAGCCCATTGCAACAGCATAAAGAATCCCGTCTTTGGCGGTAAAGCGAATATCCTGCGCTGTCAGCGGCTTGCCGCGTCCTTCGTTAAATCCCTGTGCTGTAATCGGCGCTGTACCCTCCAATGCCGGACCTTGCCCAAAGATCCTCCATGGACGGGTGCCGAAAATGCATTCTTTATGAATGTCCATCCAGGCGGCAATGTCTTCGAGAATCTGCTGTTCTTTGTCATCAATTGTTCCATCGGCGCGCACCGGAACACTGAGCAGAAGGTTGCCGTTTTTGCTGACGATATCCACCAGCATCTGTATCACGGTTTTGGCTGTCTTATACCGGCCGCGCTCATAAATGCCGATGTCGTAATGCCATGTCCCCAGACAGGTATCGGTCTGCCATGGCTGGGGCTGAATATCATTGCATACGCCGCGTTCCACATCCCACGTCAGGCACTCGCGCTGCTCAGGGGTGAGCACTTTGCCGAACAGCACCGCCTGATTGCTTCCGCCGCTGCGTGCGGCGCTGCTGTTGTACAAATGAGCGGCAATTTTCAAACCAGCGTCGCTGACCGGATACAAGGGCAGTCCTGTATCGTCGAAGTACACCAAATCCGGCTGATACTTGTTGATCAAATCCGCCGTTCGATTGTAGAATTTGTCGCAATAGGCCTGATCGGGCAGACTGGCGCCGTTGCCCCAGTCCCACTGGGAATGGATGGCTGCCAGATTTTCAAAATCCCGACTGGGCTTATGGTTCTGGGCATATAAATCCTGCGGATCGTACCCCTCCCACCATTGCCCTTGTCCGTCTGCCTTTGTTAAAGTGCCGTCATACGGGATGCCCGCCATGGGGCCTTTCTTGTCGGAACTTTGGGCGATTTCATACCAACTCCAGGCGTGTGCGGCATGGAGACTGACGCCGAAGCGCAGTCCCTGCCGGCGGGCAGCTGCGGCCCAGCCGGCGATGATGTTTTTTTGAGGGCCCATATTCACGGCATTCCAAGGCTGGTAGGTGCTGTCCCACATATCAAAGTTGTCATGGTGGTTGGCCATCGCCATAAAATACTGGGCACCGGCCCGCTTATACAGTGTCATCAGCCGATCAGGGTCCCAGTTCTCGGCTTTCCAGGCATGAATTACATCCTTAAAGCCGACCTTCGACGGATGTCCGTAGTTTTCCCGATGATATTTGCCCTGCCAATGGTCTTCGGCGTACATCTGCCGGGCGTACCAGTCGCCCCGCTGGGGCTGGCATTGAGGTCCCCAGTGTGCCCAGATGCCGAACTTGGCATCCCGAAACCACTCGGGGCATTCGTATTGTCTGAGAGACTCCCACGTCGGCTCAAACGGACCGGAGGCGATGGGCTCTTTTGATGTATCCACAGCCACCCTATCTGCCGCAGGGCTGGGCGGCTGTCCATACGCGCTGACAGCCGACACCATCCATCCGGCGATGACTCCAAAAACCGCTTTTTGCCAAACCATTTGAGCGTCCTTTCTTCAATCCTGCCTACAAAGTTTGCCTGACAGGGCTATTGTTTGTCCGTTGCAGAGGATGCTGCTGCTTCATAGCCCAGCAAAGAAAGCATTTTCTCTGCGTAGCGCTTTCCCAGCTGTCTGTAGCCGGCCGAATCAAAATGCAGACGGTCCGGCTTGCAGGTGCAGCCGGCCGACGAAATGACATAGGCATTGGCAAGATGCTTGGGCAGTTCCTGAATAATCTGATTGGCACCTGCACAAACCCCTTGCTGGTCGGCATGTACCGTTTCTCCCGCCAGCAGCGGCACATCTTCGGGACGAAGATTGAGGTCCTTGATGAGATTGTCGTAAATGCCTTTGACTTTCTTAGGCCAGTCCCTGTCGCCGGTATTCGATTCGCCCTGATGCAGGAGAATGCCTTTGATGACCCCGGCCTGCTGGGCAATCTTGGCCATATCGACCAGATACTGATAGGGATTGCCGTTATAGTCCTTGATATACCCGGTCATCCACGGCGGCGCTGTTTGAACATAGGTTTGGTACGTGTCTTTTTCAAACAATTCTATCTTGCAGCCGGGAACCGCAACGACAAGCACGCCCACCCGGATAGGCTCAGGCAGATGGGCCGCCAGCGTCCGCCCGAAATAATCGGCAGGACCCAGCCCGGCCCGGCTTCGGCACAGGGGAGGAACAGCAGGATACCAGTTTCCTTTTTCTCGCCCCATCGCCGGATTATCCAGCGCTGCCAAAACCCAAAACCGTTCGGGGGCCGTCTGGTCCTGCTGTTCAATCTGCGCTGCGCCGTCCATATTGGACTGCCCAAAGCAGAGGAAAATGTAAAAATTCGGATCGGTATCGGCTTGGGAAGCCGCCGTCACAAGAAGAAACACTATCCATAAAAACCTGTTTGTGCTTTTCATTTTTCAAATCCTCAATTGTTATGAAATCGCATCAGCATTCTTCCTTTCGTCCGGCCGGATATCTCTGTCAGCCGGCAAAATACCCGCAGAATCTACCGGCCTGCGGCAATGGCATCATCAATATGATAATAATCAAAATCTGCATAGCCGCCCGGCGTTTTGGAGGCCATGTTAAATAAACCGAAACGGTAGCCCATAAAGTGCGGCATGGTGTAGGCCATCTGCAGAACCGAACCAATTCGCGTCCAGCTGCTGCCGTCAAGACTGTAATAGAAATAGGCCTTGTCGGCGCGGTTCCTGAAATCGCATTCAATTTTCAGATAAACCATCTGCTGTTCCAGCGGGATGCTTTCGATTTCTTCCGGCTTATCGGACTGGGCGCTGACCATAACGATCAATTTCTTCGGCCCGTCCATTTTTACCCCGACAAATCCGTACTTCCGCTGCAAGGCAATCAGGCCTGCAGAATCGCCGTCTTTCATGCCCTCAGTATCCAGTTTGGTGCTGGCCGCACAGACGGGGCCGAAGGTCCGCTGGGTCAGCGTATTGCGTGCCTGCAGCACATCGCTGTCCACGCGGCCGGTCGTCAGCCGCAGCCAGCCGCTCCGCTGGCCGACAGACCAGAGGCGGTTGTCGGGATTGTGATTCCACTGCCACGCCAGAGGCAGCGGCTGACCCGGCTGGCGGTCAAACTCATCCGAGGCAACAATATTGCCCAGACCGCGGCGATTGTCTTCTATATCAATGGTCTGAGGCGCTTTGCCGTCGATTCCCAATACCGGCCAGCCGTCTTCCCATCGGACAGGCACCAGCCACGGACAGCGTCCGACCGAACCGCTGTCCTGAAACAAAACCGCATACCATTTGCCGTCCGGCGTATCAATCAGACAGCCCTGCGCAACGCCCTTATCCTGCAGCACAACACGGCCTTCATAGGGACCGGTGATTGTATCGGCTCGATGAACAATCTGCGTGCGCATTCCGCCGCGCGGCCAGGTAATGTTCATGACATAATATTTGCCGTTGACCTTCAGCATCTGTGAGCCTTCGGCCGGCAGGCCGATAGCGGGTCCGGCCACAGCGCTGGCATTGGGGATGACCACTTCATCAAAGCCCCCTTCCTTGATGCCCGACAAATCCGGTTTGAGTTCCACAAGCCGAAGATTGCCCACGCCGTAAATCATATACACGCGGCCGTCATCATCAAAAAACAAGGAATGGTCATGCAGGGAAGGGGCAAAGGATGTTTCCGTCCACGGGCCTTTTTCGATATCCTTGGTGCTGTAAATATGGGTTCGGCCGCTGGTGCTGGAAAAGGTTGATGCATAATAGGTGCCGTTGTGAAAACGCAGGCTGCTGGCCCACGTGCCCCGGCCGTAGCAGTTGCGTCCGTTTTCCAGATTCATCGCATCATTTTCAACCAGCCGGTCATAAGCATAGCCGACCAGATTCCAATGGACCAGATCGTTGGATTTCATAATCGGCAGGCCGGGACTCATATGCATTGTGGTGCTGCTCATATAATAAGTATCGCCGACCCGCATGACGGCTACATCCGGCACATCAGCCCAGATGATAGGATTCTGCGCCGGTTCGGCCAGAACGGAACCAATCGTTAAACAATACATGCAGGCCCATACAATCAATCGATACATTTTGCTAAATCTCCTTAAAACAATGACTGAAGATTTCATTATTATAACGGCAGTCCGGCCGTCCAGCCAGTTTTTATTTGGCTTCATCCATGCGTGCATACGGGCCAACTGTAGCGCCCAGAAAGAGCGCATCCGGAACAGAAAACGAAATCAGCGACGCATCGGCATTGTCCATCAGGGTTTCCCAGCGGTCATCGGCAAGCGTATATCGGAACGAACAGACGGCCTTCTGGACATCGGCCTGCAATCCGATGCTGCCGTTTGGCAAGGGCAGCTCTTTTTCCGCCAATCGGCCTGCTTGGCCGCGATTGACGCATTCCAGATACAGGCGGGCATTGCCGCCGCTGCGCTGAACAGCCAGAAAATAATGGTGCCGCTCATTCATAAACAGGACCAAGCCGGCGGAAATCCCCTCCTCGCTGGGCACATCGAGAATTAGCGAGGCGGTATACACAGGGTGGCGGACGCGGCGGCCCAGATAGCTGGGGTTGCCCGAACCGGTCAGTCTCTCCTGACGGGCTGTCAGTGCGAGCGTGCCGGCCTGAGCATTCAGAGTCCACCATTTTTCCTTCGGCTGGCGCAGCATCAGCCACTCCGGCGAAAGCGTCTCCTGCCTGAACTGGTCCACCCACGTGAAGCTGCCGTTAAAAGCAGCCGACGGAGAGGGAGCAGCTGCAGCCCCGCCGGGGGCTTTTGCTGTCAACGGCACACGCTGGCCGGCCGGAAGAATGATCGGCCAGTCATCCTCTGTCCATGTCGCCGGCAGCAGAAAGGTTTCCCGTCCCATCGGCGATAAACCGTTTGCATACGGACGCACAGCCAGAAAAACCGCCCACCAGTTTCCATCGGGACCTATCTCCAAATCGGCATGGCCTGTACAGGTAACCGCACCGGGCACATCGGCGCTTAAATTCCGCTGCGTCAGGATCGGATTTTTCTCCCACGGCTGATAAGGACCATCGACTTTCCGGCTGCGGAAAATGACCTGTGAATGATCGGGTCCGGTGCCCCCTTCGGCACAGCAGAGATAATACCAGTCTTTGCGCTTGTAAATATGGGGCCCTTCGATCCAAACGGGCTTGGTCGAAATATCCACCCCGCCGTCAACCAGCATCGTGCGCGGACCGATCATTTTTTTGGCCTTGTAATCAAATTCCTGAATCCAGATGGCACGATGACCGCTGTAGCGCGGCGGACCCTGCGGGGCATCGTTGTTGACAATCCAAGCGCGTCCATCCTCATCAAAAAAGAGGGAAGGGTCGATTCCGGCAAAGCCCAGAGGCGTCGGATTGGACCACGGGCCGGCAGGATTTTCGGCCGTAACCACAAAATTGCCGGGACCGTCAACCATTGTGCAGACAACATAAAACAAACCCTTGTAATAGGTAATCGCCGGCGCATAGAGCCCGCCGCTAATGCGGCGGTTTCTGTAGTCCAGCTGCTCGGGGCGGTCAATTACATGTCCCAGCTGGGTCCAGTTCACCAAGTCCGTGCTGTGAAAGATGGGAAGACCCGGAAAGTACTCAAATGTCGAATTAACCAAATAATAGTCGCTTCCGACGCGGCAGATACTGGGATCAGGATGAAAACCGGCTAAAATCGGATTGCGGTAATAGCCCGGCTGCAGCGGGGTATCGGCATTCAAATCCCTGCCGGCATATTCAAACCGCCGAAAGACAATCGAGTGGCCGGCAGAAGGGGTTTGTCCGCTGTCGGGTTGGCCTTGGACAATCGGGGAAAGGACGAAGCAGAAAATCAGGAATTCTTTCAGTTTGGCGCTGCCTGTCATTGTCATATAAACCTCCGTTGTTTAAAGTTGTCATTATACCGGTTTTTTACAAATTTGCAAATATTACTGCCGGTAGGCGTCATTGAAAGGATGCATTCAGCCAGTCAGCCGCAAACACAGCAAATTCATCCAGCCCAATCCGGCAGTCCCCGCTTATATCCCCAGCGCAGTTCTCCTGCAGCCACTCACACCCAAATGCTGTCAAGTCCTCCATGTCCACCGCCCCGTCGCCATTCATATCCCCATAAAAATACCGCCCGCGCACTTCAATCTCATCTATCGCCATATCCCCACGAGGACCCCCCGCTGCCACCCCGCGAAGGCGAATCCGAAGCGCACCCGTATAGGCCGACAGATTGACCACCGCCAGTCCATAGTCCTGCTCACTGGAACTTTGCTGCTGGCCGCTGAGGCTCCAGACCCCAAGGTGCCAGCTGCCGTCATACACATCCACATGCAGGGTTCCAATGTCTATCCCGTACAGATGGTAATAAAACGTCAGAATCCGCCCAAATCCCCCTATCAGCGGGCTTTCCAAAATTGCCGTATTGCCGGCTGCATTCGCCCCGCCCGGCGAAGTCTCCAGATAGACATACCAGCTGCTGCCATTGGCGCCGCCCGACGGACCGGTCGCGGGCGTCAAGGTGCCCCCGGAATGGCGGGTCCAGTCCGTAAAATCCTCCCCCGTGATGTTGACCCAGTCCCCAAAGCCGCTTTCAAAATCTACACCGCTTAGCCGTACAGAACGGCTGTCAACCAGCATCATCTCCGCCGCTTCGGATAAAACGCTTTCCAAACCGTCCGCATCCACCGCCGAAACCGCATAATAATAAACCGTATAATATGAAGCTGTAAGATCCGTAAATGCAGGTCTGTCCACCATATCCGCATTGAGCCGCGTATAGCCGCCGGTCGGGCAAACCGACCGGTAAACATGGTATCCGGCCAAATCACCTTCGGTATTGGCCTGCCAACGCAGCACAATGCAGTCTCTGCCGGCAACGGCTGTCAGCCCGGCCGGAGCAGCAGGCGGCACCCCCGGCGTCATGGCACCGGCTTGTACCGAGTCGGGACTCTGGCCGGCACTGTTGACGGCGCTGACTACATAGTAATA
>Ga0209407_1000902_pt1 | contig 33788 bp, 30 predicted proteins | sample AD_JPNHG3_MetaG_FD_184410 | JGI IMG/M metagenome (GOLD analysis project Ga0209407, IMG submission 184410) | Active sludge microbial communities of municipal wastewater-treating anaerobic digesters from Japan - AD_JPNHG3_MetaG (SPAdes) (version 2) | ecosystem: Engineered > Bioreactor > Anaerobic...
TCGAAACCGGATATCTTTACTGCAAAGATCGTCTCGGACTGGGACATTATCAGATGAGAAAAATGAAGGCCATAGAAAAGTACTGCGCATTGATGTTTTCCGCATTTTGTTATCTTGAAGCTTTACGGCTTCAGAATGATCAAGCGAGTATTGGTCAGTCGAGGCGATGTTTCAAATTGCGGCGCAGAAGGGAATTCGCGGATAAAGTCGCCAGCCTTGCGAGGAGAGGTATGCCTTTGAAAAAAATCTATAAGGAATTGAATATTGCGGCCTAAAAATCGCCAAACTCAAGGAAGATTATATGGAACGGGAAGCGGGGTATCATGACCCGCTTCCTGTTTTTCTGCCGGCGGAACGCGGACTTGACCGCCGGATTGCAGCGGTGCGCGTTTCGTGAACGGGTCTGTCAGAACTCGAAGGAACTGCCGACCGATGCATTGGCGAATTCGTTTTTGAATTCGGCGGCGAACCTGGCGGCCATTTTCAGCCCCGTGCAGTGCGATACCGCGATTTTTTTCACGCGGTAGCCCTTCAGCGTCTCCATGGCCCTGACAACATAGTCTTCCGGCGCATTCTCCAGGTGAGTGCCGCCGATGACCGCGTGGAATTCCCTGAGGCCCGTCTTTTCCGAGAGATCGTCCAGTATCTCGACAATGCCCGCGTGGGCGCAGCCCAGGAGCACCACCGGGCCGGATTCAGTGTTGATCAGCAGCGAGAGATCGTCCGTAAAAGGATCGTCGATTATCTCGCCGTTAATCTTCTGCTTCAGGCGGACGTCCCATGTCTTCCAGTCCGCAGGCCGCTTGACATCGGACAGCGCCGATAGGGAACCGGTTATTTTTGTGAATCCCTTGATGAAATGGAATTCCGCGCCGGCCTTTTCGTATTCTTCCTTCGACGCCCGCATCCCGATGGGCAGTTCAATCGTGTTTTGCGGAAGGGGTATGACCGCCTTTTTTTCAATGAACGCGTCGGGATGAAGGTATACCGGGGTCTTTTCCTTTTTATTCTGCAGAACGGTGAGAAGGCCGCCGGTATGGTCAAAGTGACCGTGGCTCAAAATAATTCTCTTGATCCCGTCGAATTGCTTCCCCATTCTCTGCATGTTGTTCACTATACCGAACCCCTGGCCTGTGTCAAAGAGAGTGGCGTCTTCAGCTTCAATCAGGCAGGAAAAGCCGTGCTCCCCGATGAGGGGCGGGGCAGGAACAACGACGCTGTTTTCGCATACGACAGTTATTTTTGTTTTCATGAAGGTTCCTCGACGATGATGCATGTAATTGTTCAAGGCTCGTCCCTTGACAGGAAAACCCGGGTGTTCCGGCGCGGGATTTTCTTTTGAAAAATGTCACGCCAGGCATGGTTAGGCATTACGGTTTATTCCTTGACAATTAGTGGGCATATGCCCAAAAAGTCAATAAGAAAGCGAAAACTATGCCACGATCAAAATGCTGCAGACAGGTGGGTTGCGTGCCCGACAAAAACTACTTCAAGCCGAGGGGAATCCCCGCTTCACAGCTGGAGGAGGTCGTGCTGAGCCTCGATGAATTCGAGGCCATACGCCTCGCCGATTTCGAGGGACTGTACCAGGAGGACGGGGCGCGGAAGATGAACATCTCGCGACAGACCTTCGGCAGGATCATAGATTCGGCGCACAGGAAGATCGCGGACGTCCTGGTGAACGGCAAGGCCCTGAAAATCGAAGGGGGCGAAGTCTCCGTTCGCGATGGCGCTGCCGACGAAGGATAGCGCCCCGGAGATGATCCGCTAGCGCGCCGCCGCGGATCGCGGATAAGTCCGCGGCTATGAAGCGGCTGACCGCTGATGTATAAGGCGCGTCGCAGGCAGAAACAATTAAATCTTACAACATTATTTCATAGCCCTGGGCTATTGCGTGGCACAGCATGTCGTGACGCCTCGATTCCAGGATGCCTATGCAGTCGTCGACCATGGCGTCAACCTCGCTGTCAGACCGGTCCTGGTTCAGGTGAAACAGTCCCAGGTGCCTGACCCCGGCGTCAATTGCCAGGTCTATCACGTCCCGGGCGCAGCTGTGTCCCCAGGCAAAACGGTTTTTATGATATTCATCATGGGTGAATTCCGCGTCATGCACCAGCAGGTCGGCCCCGCGGGAGAACTCAACATAATCAGGGTAATCCATGCCGCCCGGGTGGCGGAAGACCAGTTCTCTGGAGCCGGGCTCAGTGAAGCCGATCTCGTTATCGGTGAGATAGACAAATGTTTTGTCATCTTCGACGAATCTATACCCGATGGCATTGTTGGGGTGGTTGAGATTGATGGGGAATATTTTTACCGAATCGATGGTTATGGATTCCTGGCAGGTTCCGGCAAAGTGAATGGAGCTTTTCAACTCATCCAGCTTGACGGGAAAAAACGGCGGCTCCATCACGTTCGAAATGATGTTCCTGATGGCGACCTGTGAGTCAGAACATCCGGCTATTACAATCCGGGTGTCTGGCAGGTACAACGGCTTGAAAAAGGGGAAACCGATAACATGGTCCCAGTGCGCGTGGGTGAAGATGATATGGATCCTCTTTTTCTTTTCAGCGATGAGCCTGTTTCCCAGTTCCCTGACCCCGGTGCCGGTGTCGACAACGATGACTTCATCGTTTTTTGTCCGTATCTCCACGCAGGCCGTGTCACCGCCGTACTTGATGAATTGAGGTCCGGACACTGGAATGGAGCCGCGCGATCCCCAGAACTTTATATACATGGCATAAATCCTGCTGTGCTGAAGCCGCATCTTTTTTCTTAATCGAATAACAGCGATTAATACAAGTATAATACAATTAGTATCGGTAAACATCTCCCGGCATGTTTTTTTATAAAAAAAGGATGCTCTCATTGCCGCCAGGTGACCGAAACGGCGCCGACGGGGCATGATTCGACGCACTTCATGCAGCGGGTGCACAGGTCGAGCCAGAGGGCGGTGACGCGCCACTGTTTGGGGTCATAGGGGTTTTCTTCCACCGCGCCGATGGTCTGGTGGAGGAGGAACACGGCGGGCCCGCATTTCCGGAGGCAGGCGCAGCATTCCCGCGGGTCCACGCCGACGCCGTCGCCGCACTTTGTGTAATCGATGCTGATCTTTGTCTTTCCCTTTATGGTTTCCTTCATGTGTTTACCTGTAAGTTGCTTTCTCCCTCAACCCCCTCCAAGGGGTCTTTTTGATTGAAACCGTTTACAACAAGCCCCCCCGGGGGGAATTTAGGGGGCTTCCAGTCCCCGGGGCGTTATCTAGTAATCTTTTTCGTGCCCGTGGACCTCGTCGCGGGGCGTGAGGTGCAGGGCGTTTTGCTTGCAGGCGTGGCGGCAGAGGCCGCAGCCGAAGCACTTGTCCATGTTGATGGTGATTTTCTTCTTCAGTGGATCATGCTCGATGGCGCCGAACTGGCAGAACCTGACGCAGGCGCCGCACCCGGTGCAGTCATGTTCGTGGTGGTGCGCGATGTATTCGGCCTTGAAGATCGACTTGATGCCGTAATCGATCCGGGGCCGCAGTCCCGCGCATTCGGGATTGGCGCAGGAGCAGAGGTTGTTGATGTAGGGATAGGGCCCGAACCAGATGGTGCCGATGTAGCCCTTCCGGTTATGCTCCTTGAAGCGCTCGACAGCCTGTTTCCGGGTGAGAAAATATTTGTCCTTTTCCGGGATGAAGCGCGGCAGCTTGTCGACGATCTCGGACATGACGCCGAAGTTGATGCAGCAGGCCTCCTTCTCCCCGCGGGACATGTAGCGGCACATGCAGTTTTTCTCGATGATCGGCTCGGCCGCGCAGGTCTCGAGGATCGCGATGGCGTCCTCCAGGGGGATCACCTGGCCGATGTGCCCCTCGGGCTTGAAGGGGTTCGTCGGCGGGTTGGTGCTCATGAGGAGGCTCTCCGCCGTGCGCCTGATGATCCGCCCGATCAGGGGTATGCGCAGCTTGTATCCCATCCCCACCGCGTTGAAGCCGTGGACCTTGCGCACGGACATCTGCTCGAAGTTCTTGTACTGCTCCATGAGAAAATCGCGCAGGTTGTACTTCTCGACGATTTCGTTGGAATAATGCTCGGCGTTCAGGTACCACTTGCCGCCGGCGCCGTGCTTCATGCAGAGATCACACATGACGACCCTCCATCTTTTTCCTGGCCGTGGCGGCCATGCGCTTCACCACCGGAATCCGTATGGCCGGGATGTTGGCAACGAAGCCGGCAAGGCGCTCCATGAAGGTTGAAAACATGAGATGCCGCGGCTTCTTCGCAAGTTTCACCAGGTCCCTGGCCACGTCGTTGCCGTTCCGGGCGCCGGAGAAATACCGCGCGAGGAAGCCCTTCCCCCTGTTCATCACCAGGTCCATCGGGATGGGGCCGTAGGCGGATTCGGCCACCGCGCCGGTCTCGGTGTAGCCGGGGAAGTACTCGCTCACGGTGATCCCCGCGTCGGCCCATTCGCCCTGGACGGTCCGCGTCCAGGCGGAGAAGGCGGCCTTGGAGCACGCATAGGGGGTGTAGAAAGGGACGCCGATCATGAACCCCGGCGTGCCCACGTTGATCATGTGGCCGCCTCCCTGCTTTTTCATATGGACAAAGGCCTGCTGTGACGCGCTTACCGGTCCGAGGAGGTTCACCGTGAAGGCGCGGAGAAGGTCATCCCGACTGATGCGGTCTGAGCTCTCGACGATGCTCGTGGCCGCGTTGTTTATCAGTATGTCTATCCTGCCGAAATGCTTCACGGTTTTATCCACCATGGCCCGGGCCTGTTTCTCATCGGCCAAGTCGGTTTTGAGGACAAGGGGGTCCCTCAAATGTGACGCGAGCTCGTCAAGGAGCTCCTTGCGCCGCGCGGCTATGGCGACCCGGGCGCCGGCCCGGTTGAACTCAATGGCCGCTTCCCTGCCTATTCCGGTGGAAGCCCCGGTGATCAGGACTACTTTTCCTTCCAGTTTCATGGGCGCCTCTTCTTCGCTTTGCTTGGTTTGCTTGTTTTGGGGGATTTCTTCACCGCCAGCCCGGCCGCGTGGGCGCCGGCGTTTCTCCCGGAAAAGACGCAGTCCGCCAGGGAGAAGCCGCTCACGTAGGACCGGGAGCATATGCCGGCGGCGCTTCTGCCGGCGGCGTACAGCCCGGGTATGACCGAGCCGTCGGCCCTGACCGCCTGCGACGTGAGCCCCTTCACCTTCAGTCCGCCCATGGTGAGGCAGGTGCTGGGGAACTTCATGGTCTCGATGCGGCAGTCTATGGCGTAGAAGGGCGGCTTCACTATCTTCTGGAGATAGTCGGCCGGTTTCTGGAATTCCTTGTCAGTGCCCGCGTCACACTGCCTGTTGTATGATTCCACGGTGCGCTCCAGCGTTTCAGCGGGGATCCCGCATTTTTTTGCGAGACCGGCGATGGTTCGCGATTTTTTTCTGTTCAGGTGAAGGTTGACGAAGGTGGTGAGCTTGCGGTATATGATGTGGTTCTGCTCGCCCTTCAGGATGCTCGCGACGGAGCTGCCCAGCTTCTCCCCGCGCTTGGTCTGCAGGCGGCCGTCATTGTGCATCGTTGAATCGATGATCAGGTAAGCGCGGCGCTCCGGCTGCAGCGTCACCGCGCGGCTGATGCTCGCGCCGTAGAGGCTTTCGTCGCAAAAGCGCTTCCCCTCCATGTTGGCGAGCACTCCCGACACAAAGGCGACCGGCGGATAGAGAAAGCGGGAGGCCGCGCACACGTCCACCGAACTGAGGACGCCGCCAACGCTCATGCCGAGGTCCATGCCGCTCCCGTCGTCGCCGGCCGTCCCCAGGGGGAGGCAGCCGCTGTAAGCGGGGGCGTATTCATTGAATTTCTTCTTATTATAAACAAACCCGCCGGTGGAAATGATCACGCCGCCGTTAGCCCGGATCCGGGCGGTTTTGCCGAACCTCTTTTCGAACAAGGACAGGAGCCTCCTGCTTTTACTGCTGACAAAGCCGAGGTTAAAGAGCAGGGCGTGGATGGCCCGGGCAAGGGGCGACCGGCTCAATTCCCTGACCTCGATGCCGGTCACGGCGCCGCTCCCGTCGGTGATAAGCTGTTCCGACCGGCAGCGGCAGCGCACGGTGACGCCTCGGTCGAGGGCCGCCCTGTGCAGGGTCGAATAGAGAAAGCCGCCGGACATTCCCTTGCCCAAGGGCACGTGGCCCCGGGGGATATGGGATCCGTTGCCTTCGTACTGCTTCTCGTTCCCGGAAAAATAAAGGCCGAAGCCTCCCGGGGGCTGGTTGGTCTTGCCGGGAAAATAGGTTTCCGGGATCACGAGGCCGAGGCTTTCCAGCCAGTCGATATTTCCGGCGCTCTGTGCGCAAAAGGCCTTCATGGCCGCCGGGTCGATCTCGTCGTCGCTGCAGGCGGCCGGATTGCTTGCCATCTCGCGCATCATGTAGCGGTACATCTTTTCCGGCGTGTCCCTGAAACCGGCCGCCTTCTGGTGCCTGGTGCCGCCGCCGGAGTATATCACGCCCCCGCTCATTTTCGTGGCGCCGCCGCCGGTGAAGCGGTCGATAGCGAGGACCCTGGCGCCGTTGTCCGAGGCTTCGATGGCGGCGCAGGCCCCGGCTCCGCCGAAACCGACCACGACCACGTCGAATTCCTCATCCCACTGCCGTACTGTACTGGAAGGTTTTTTTACATTCATGATGAATTGCTCTCATGGTTTTATCCCCCCTAAATCCCCCGGAGGGGGACTCTTTATTATGTCCAGGTTTTACAAGCCCCCCTTCGGGGGGTTGGGGGGCAGATTAGTCTAATTGACATTGACATGCTTTTTATAAAATTCGACGCACTCCTTCATTCCCTTTTCCCTGCCTGTGATGGGCTCAAAGCCGAGGTGGCGCCGCGCCTTGTCCTGCCGAAACGTGAATTTCGCGGTGAGATTGTGCACCTCGAGCCTCGTCATGAAGGGGCTCGGGCCGCCGATGTAATGCAGGCATTCCGCGAGAAACCCGAGGAAATACATCGGCAGGGCCGGGATGGAACGGGTCGGCATCCGGTATCCGAGCCCTTCGATGAGGGGCCGCAGCCATTCCATCAGGTTCATCGGCTCGCCGTCGACGATGAAATAGGCCTGGCCGCCCGCGACCTCCGGCTTCGTGATGAGGGCTTCGGCGGTGAGGATCTCCGCCAGGACCAGGTTTTCCACGTGGGTGTTGTCTATGATCGCGCCCGCCGGGCCGATGGTGGCCACGAGCTTACCCTTCACCAGCTGGCTTATGAATTTGGAGAACATGTAGCAGTCGTCGGAGGGTCCCCAGACCCCGCCGGGGCGGAGCGACGCGGTGCGCAGGCCCCCCGCGCCGTCGGCGCCGAGAACGATCTTCTCCGCCGCGGTTTTCGTCTCGCCGTACAGGTCGAGATAGCGCTTCGCGTAGGGCTTGGATTCGTCGCCGGCGATGACCGGCCTGGTGTCGAAGCAGACGCAGTGGGAGCTCGTGTACACCAGGGCCTTCACGCCGGACTCCCGGCAGGCCCTGATAATGTTTTCGGTTCCGGTGACGTTGATGCCGTACACCTCGCGGCGCACGGAGGGGCGGCAGATGCCGAGGAAATTCATGACCGCGGCGCAGTGGAAGACCGTGGTGCATCCTTCGGTTGCTGCGCGGACCGTGCCGTAGTCCCTGATGTCGCCGGTGAAATATTTCACGCCGGGAATGGATTTCGCGTCGGGTCGTATGTCCAGGGAATGGACCGTGCAGCCCCGATCGAGGAGCGTTTTCGCGAGGGCGCGTCCCACAAATCCCGATCCTCCCGTTACGAGGCAGGCGGGTCCGAAAACAGCTTGTATTTTGGTCATGGAATTCTTTTTCCGGGGCCTAAGGGGCGGAGCCCCTTAAGAAGCCCCGCAGGGCTCCCCTGCTCCTATTGGGTTGAGGGCGTGGCCCTCTTTATGTTTAATCACTTGAAGCAGAGGATATTTTTCAGTCGGGGTTTTTGTCAAACTGTTTTTTGCGGACGGTATACCGCTGACCGCGTCATTTCGGGATATTCCCGCCTTGGATAGATGACGCCGGGAAGAGCCGCCGTCCCGCGGACCGGAAAAACATGCTCGCGCTGTCACGGCCCATTCCCTCGCCGGGGAATTCTGGTCCATTGGCCTGAAACATAAAAAGCGCTGGACAGCAGGTGAAAAATATGGTTCCTTCTGTCCATTATCCGGTCGTATGCCCGGCACGGCCGCAGCGGGCGAGTATGGCCCTGCTTTCCCCATCGATGAACATGTCATTGGAGAACTCTATGAAAAAACTCGTCACCGGCTCGACCGGGTTCATGGGCTCGTCAATCGTGAGGGAACTCCTCAAGGACGGCGAGGAGGTGAAGGTCCTGATCAGAAAGACCAGCGACACGCGGAACATCGACGGCCTTGACGTTGAGATCGCCTATGGCGACATCCGCGACGGCGACTCCGTGCGAGAGGCCCTCAAGGGCTGCGACACGCTCTATTACACGGCGGCTTTTTTTGCCCACTGGGTGCCGGACAAAAAGCTGCCCTACGAGGTAAACGTCGAAGGGACGAAGACATCGATGAGGGCCGCCCTCGACGCCGGTGTGCAGAAGGTGGTGTACACGAGCACCAACAACACCATGGGCGCCCACGGACCCATACCGGTGGACGAGACCGCCGAATTCAATCACTGGAAAACCGGGGACCACTACTCCATCTCCAAGTATCTTGCGGAAGTGGAAGCAAGAAAATTCGTTTCACTGGGACTGCCGATCGTGGTCGTCAATCCCACCCTGGTCATCGGAGTGCGCGACATCAAGCCGACGCCCTCGGGGCAGATGATCATCGATATCGCCACGGGGCAGATGCCCGGGTACATCGAGGGGGGAACGAACATCATAGACGTGGAGGACGTCGCGCGGGGCCATATCCTTGCTGCCAGGAAGGGCAGGGTCGGCGAACGGTATCTCTTCGGCAACCAGAACATGACGGTTTCCGAATACTTCAAACTGATAGCGGAGGTCGCTGGGGTAAAGCCGCCGCGGATAAAGATACCGTACCATGCTGCCGTCGCCATGGGATACCTGTTCGAGCTGGGCGCTTCTTTCACGAAAAAGCCCCCCGTGGTCACGGCATCGGAGATCCGGATCGGCAAAAAACAGGAATGGTACGACTGCTCTAAGGCGGTGAAGGAACTGGGCCTGCCCCAGACGCCGGTGAGGACAGCGGTTGAAAAGGCGCTTAACTGGTTCAGGGAGAACGGCTATATAAAGAAGAAATGAAGAAAGTGAGGATAGCCGGGTGTTCTCGTGCGAAGGGAATAATCCGGGATTGCTGATTCTATTGATGTTTCGATAATCTTGATAGATGGAGAGCGCATTATGAAAAGCCGCGGGAAAATAGTTTTCGGGATCATTCTCCTTTTTTTCATCCTCGTTGTTCTGGTTTGCGCCGTCACAATCTCTTCAGACATCCGGGATATGCCGGTGGGCCATGCTCCGGCCGCGCTGATCAATAAAAATTGTGCCACCAGGTATCCGGTGATCATTGCACACCACTGGGGGCCGCCGCGGCACAGGGAGAAGGATGCGAAGGGAAAGACCGTTGAATATTTTTACCGGCCGGTTGTTGACGTTCTCCGGCGCAACGGGGCCGATGTCCATGTGGTGGTCTATTCCTACGATTATGACACCACTCCCGCCAGGGCCCGTGAGCTGAAAAAATTCATTTATTCAAAATTCATCGACAACAGGGCATACAGGGCGCAATGGTCGATGAAACATCCGGGTGAAAAATTCAAAGTAAACCTGGTGGGACACTCACAGGGGTGCCAGGACAGCCGCTACATGATAGCCAACGAAGGCATGGCGGACATGACCGCCAGCTGGACAGGGTTTGCCTGCGAAAGCCTCGGGATTCCCATGGCAGACCTGGGGATCGCGGTGTATGACCATATCCTGCCGGCGGCGCTGGAGGACCGACTGTTCAGGGCGATGTCGCCGGACTCTCTTGGGGACGCGGCGTCGGTGCGCCGGTTCATTGAATCGGTGCGGTGCCTGACCGAGGACTACATGCAGAATAAGGGCGATTACGGGCCCGGCGGCAAATACGAAGGGGGCGGCTTCAGGGCCGATTATTCGCCGGGGGTATATTACCAGAACTGGGCGGCGAAGCTCAAATGGATGCCGTCGGAATGGTCCGGACTGTATATCCTCTGGAAATACATCCGGATCAAGCGGGGAGACAATGACATCTACACGCCCGTCTCTTCGCAGATCCATGACACGAAGCATGTCGTGAACCGCGGGGTCCTCGAGGGAGAAGCCTGGGGCCCTGGCGTCCATCACATGGCCTTTACCGGATCTCTGAACCAGCCCAATCCTGGTTTTGCGCAGGAACAATTTTGGATAGACCTTGTGGCCGATTTGCGCGCGAGAGGTTATTAAAGAAACGTACGTGCGATTGGGCGGAAGGGGCAATCCGCCGCCTGGATATTGATACCGTGAGGCGTTATGTATGTTTTCCAGATCAATGATAATAAACTATGCAATCTGCTTTTTGATTCTCATTCTCCCGGCGCAGCTGTTTCTGTCATGCGGCGCCGAGGTGCCGGCGGGCCCTTCTGAACTGGATAAACACAGGCAGTTCGTGCCTGACAACCGGGAAATGCTCGGTTACATTAAGGACCTCACCTCTTTCGGATACCGGAGGACCGGTACTCCGGCCGGGGAAAGAGCTGTTGAATATATCCGGGACAGGTTCGCGGCCTTCGGCCTGAAAAACGTTGAGATAGAAAGATTCAACTCCTACCGGTGGCAATCCCTCCAGTGTGAGCTCACCGTGGCCGGGGAAAAAATAGATGTTTTCCCCATAGCCGACAGCATGCGCGCCGGGGAATTCGGTGAATTCTCGACCGGCGGCCAGGACAGGACGGCGAATATCGTCTATGTCGGCAAGGGATCGGAGGAAGACTACAGGAGAATCAATGTAAAGAACAAGATAGTGGTGAGCGACATTCTTTTTTATGACGTCGAGTGGAGGGACTTCAAGGGCATGAGTTATTTTACCCATGACCCGGCCGGGACCCTCGATGGAGGGATGAAGCATGAGAATCCTTACATATCAAGGAATTTCCCTTCAAACTATTACCGGGCGCAGGAGAACGGCGCTGCGGGCTTTGTCGGCGTGCTCGTGGATTATTTTGACAGGAACACCTATTACAACGAGGACCTTTCCCTCTCAAGCGAGTTCCGCGACCGGGGGTACATGAAGATCCCCGGCCTGTACGTGAGCAGATCAGTAGGCCAAAATCTGAAACGCATGGTACGGGAAAAACCGGGAGCCGTTACGGCCATGATGAAGTTCGCGGCGCGCGTTGAACCGGCATCCGCGCTTAACGTTATCGGGTACCTGCCCGGAAAAAGCAGGGACATTATTCTCGTCCATTCCCATCATGACAGCGTTTTTACCGGCGCCGTGCAGGACGCTTCGGGCGTTGCCGTGGTGATGGCGATGGCGAAGTATTTTTCGAGTGCTCCGTCCGCCCTGAGGGACAAGACCCTTCTCTTTGCGGCCTTTGACTCGCATTTTTCCGGGTATGTCGCGAACAAGGGATTCATCAAGCGGCACCGGGAAAAGGGCGAACGCATCGTCCTGGATGTGTGCGTGGAGCATGTCGGGATGCAGGCGAAGAATGACAACGGCAGGCTCGTCATGACCGGGGATGTTGAACCCCGGGGCATATTCGTCTCGGAAAACAGCCGGCTGATCTCCATTGCGAAACAGGCGGCGCTGAAACATGACTACGGCAGGTTCGCCCTGCTGCCGACCTTTTCCCCCCTCGGCGTGTGCTCGGACGCCTTTTACCTGCATAAGTCCGGCGTACCGGTCATAAGCCTTATCAGCCCCCCGCTGTATATATACGATAAGGATGACACGATTGACAAGGTCGCTGTCGACCAGCTCAACCCGACCGCGTCAATGCTGATCGATGTCGTTGCAGGGGCTGATGCGATGACGCCTGATGACATAGAGCGTACTTCCTTTATCGTTTCCCATCGCGTCAGGTATTACCGGTGGCTGGCAGCCAAGATTGTTGAGATGATCATGGAATAGGAATTAATGATATGCAAGGACGGGATTCATGAGAAAAACAGTATATCTTGTTGTCATCACTCTTTCGGTGTTTTCCTTTTATTGCGGCATTGATGCAGCAAGAGTTCCGGTAAAACAGTTCAGCAATTATACCCTGCGGCAGGACCTGCCCCTGCATGAGAGGGTCGCCCCCGCTCCAAAGGTCGTCCTGGATTTCTGGATGGAGATGGATGGCCGGAAGGATTACTCGACCTACATGCCAGACAGCAGGGAGATGTCGGACATCAGGAAAAGTCTCGAAAACCTGCCGCCCCTTCATAAAAAGGTTCTGAAACAACGACTCATCGGGATTTATTTCATCAATAATTTTTTGGGGAGCGGGGGTGCTGACTGGGTCGCTGACGGGAAAAAGAAGCTCTATTTTTATTTGGTCATTAATCCAAAGATACTGAAAATGAAAGACCTGTCGGAAATGCTGACCTGGCGGGAGCGTTCATGCTTTATCGATGGAAGCGATGTAAGGATTTCTGTGAATTGCGGCAGCGGCGCGAGCCAGTTGACCTATATAATGCTCCATGAGGGTGCCCATATCGTTGATTATGCTGTCCGGATCACACCCTATGCCGAAAAGGAAGTTAAGGATTTTTACTCCGATCACAGGGATGATACTGATTTTGTCAGGGGAATCTGGAAATCGATTCGTGAGCCGATCAAATCGTATGCGTACAGAAAAGACCTGACCTTTTACGGCTTCAACAATGGTCCCCGGCTAAAAGCTTCCGATGCCCCGGAGATTTATCGCGGCCTGGCAGGAAGCCCCTTTGTGTCCCTCTATGGGAGCCAGAGCTGGGCCGAAGACCTTGCGGATTTCGTTACCTTCTATCACGTGACCCAAAAAATGAAGCTGCCCTATGTCATTTCGGTGATTGTAAAAGGAAAAGAAGCAGTGCATTACAGGCCCATGGACAACCCCGATGTGAAAAAGCGTTTCCGGCTGATGGACAGGTTTTATGGGAATAAATAGTAGCAGGATCACCATGCGCTTAAAGACGGGGCCGAATTACCGCATCTTATTTGTCTGCCGGTGAGAAGGGACTTCCTTTTTCAAGGAAAATAAGTAGACTTGTTGCATAACTGCTTAAAATAATATATTCTGCTCCGCCGCCTTCGGCGGCGGAGGCAAAATTGAATAATTAATAAGTTTTGCAACAAGTCTAGTGTTAATACTTGATTTCCGATGTTCCGGTCATATAAGAGTGTAATAAAAAATTTCGCCGGCTGCTATGTCCGTGTTGTATGATCTTGAAAGCTGTTTGTTTAGAGTCAGCGGCGGCTGGAACATCATGATCACGAGCACCGGAATGATCTCTCCCAGGATGAGATAGGCGATGATCCTGCCTGACGATATGACATCGTGCCTGTAGTGCGCGTCCAGGATCATGGCGCGGAGAAATATTTCCTCCCAGAGGCAGAGGACGGTGACAACGATGAAGGGGGGCAGGATCTTCTTGAATGCGTAATCGAACCTGGCGGGCGGAGGCATGATATATTAATATTAAGAATCATTATTAATATGATACCGTTACGTCGTAAAAGCAGGCGGCGCGAAAGGATCTATGGGTTCATACGATCGCGCATGGACCATCCGACCGCGCAGCAGGTCCATGAGGCCCTGAAAAAGGACATGCCGTCCGTCAGCCTGGGGAACGTGTACCGCAACATCAATATACTGATCGAGGAGGGACGCGTCACCCGGAGGGAATTCGGCGACGGCATTGAGCGTTACGACGCGATATCGGGCCTGCATTATCATTTCATATGCGACACGTGTAAAACGGTGATCGATTTCCCCATGCCGCTGCAGAACGCCATCATGAAAAAGGCCCGGGAAATGACGAAGAACCGCATATCAGGCCATACGATACTGTTCTATGGCACCCGTGATCAGTGCCAGAAACGAAAAGAGAAATAGCATCTACCGAAGGGAACAACGCCATGTTGGCAATAAAAAACATGGTTCAGGGTTTACTATCAAAATAAAAACAACCAGGAGGCAATGATGAAAGGAAACGAGAAACTCATTAGCGCGCTTAACGCGCTTCTTGCGGACGAGCTGACGGCGATCAACCAGTACATGGTGCACTCGGAGATGTGCGACGACTGGGGATACGAAAAGCTCCACAAGCATTTCGAGAAGCGCGCCATTGACGAGATGAAGCACGCGGAAAAGCTTATCGGCCGGATCCTCTTTCTCGAGGGCACGCCCACGGTCAGCTCGCTGAACAAGATCATGATCGGAGACAAGGTGGACAAGCAGCTCGCCAACGACCATGCCGCGGAAGAGGGGGCCATCAGGGCCTACAACGAGGCCATCATCCTCGCCGGCGAGGTGAAGGATTTCGCCACCCGCGATGTTCTCCAGCAGATATTGAACGATGAAGACGCCCACATGGACGGCATCGAGGAGCTGCAGAGCCAGATAGAGCAGATGTCGCTCCAGGTGTTTTTGACAACGCAGGTAAAGGAATAACCACAACGGAGGACCATTATGGCAGATATGAACAAAACGCCGTCCGGTCGCGGAACATCGAACCGCGACTGGTGGCCGAACCGTTTGAATCTGGGTATTCTTCACCAGCATACGCCGGTCTCTAATCCGATGGACCCTGAGTTCAATTACGCGGAGGAATTCAAGAAGCTTGATTTTGCCGCCCTGAAGAAGGACCTTTACAGGCTTATGACCGATTCTCAGGAATGGTGGCCCGCCGACTGGGGCAATTACGGCGGCCTCATGATCCGGATGGCCTGGCACAGCGCCGGGACCTACCGCATGGGAGACGGCCGCGGGGGAGCGGGCCGCGGCAATCAGCGCTTTGCACCCCTCAACAGCTGGCCCGATAACGTGAACCTTGACAAGGCGCGCCGCCTGCTCTGGCCAATCAAGAAGAAATACGGTAGGAAAATCTCCTGGGCCGACCTGATGATCCTTGCCGGGAATGTCGCCCTGGAGTCGATGGGCTTCAAGACCTTCGGCTTCGGCGGCGGACGTGAAGACATATGGGAACCGGAGGAAGATGTATACTGGGGGAAAGAAGATACCTGGCTAGGCGACAAGCGTTATGGCGGCGACCGCGAGCTGGAGAACCCCCTGGCGGCGGTGCAGATGGGACTGATCTATGTGAACCCCGAGGGGCCCAACGGCAACCCCGATCCGGTCGCATCGGGCCGTGATGTTCGAGAGACCTTCGCGCGCATGGCGATGAACGACGAAGAGACCGTGGCGCTCGTGGCCGGCGGGCACACCTTCGGCAAGGCACACGGCGCGGGAGACCCGAAGCATCTGGGCCCGGAACCTGAAGGGGCGCCGATCGAGGAACAGGGGCTGGGCTGGAAAAGCAGCTATAAGAGCGGCAAGGGGGCCGATACCATTTCGAGCGGAATTGAAGGCGCGTGGAAACCGAATCCGACCAAATGGGACATCGGTTACCTGAAAGTGCTGTTTAAATACGAGTGGGAGCTGGTCAAGAGCCCGGCAGGCGCGCATCAGTGGCTGGCCAGGGACGTGGCCGAAGAGGACATGGTGGTTGACGCGCACGACCCGTCAAAGAAGCTCCGCCCGATGATGACCACGGCCGACCTGTCCCTCAGGTTTGATCCCGCTTACCAAAAAATCGCCCGGCGCTTTCTGGAGAATCCGGACGAATTCGCCGACGCCTTCGCCCGCGCCTGGTTCAAGCTGACCCACCGCGACATGGGACCGCGCACGCGCTACCTCGGCCCGGAGGTCCCGGCGGAAGAGCTCATCTGGCAGGACCCAATTCCAGCGGTCAATCACAAGCTGATAGATGATAAGGATATCGCCCTGCTTAAAGGAAAGATCCTGGCTTCCGGCCTGTCGGTGCCGGAGCTGGTTTCGACCGCCTGGGCGTCGGCGTCCACCTTCCGCGGCTCCGACAAGCGCGGCGGCGCCAACGGCGCCCGCATCCGCCTGGCCCCGCAGAAGGACTGGGAGGTCAACCAGCCCGCACAACTGAGCAAGGCGCTGCAGACTCTTGAGAAAATCCAGGGTGAGTACAACAGGGATCAGAAGGGCGGGAAGAAGGTGTCTCTCGCGGACCTGATCGTACTCGGCGGCTGCGCCGGCGTGGAGAAGGCCGCGAAGAATGCCGGTCTTGATGTGACGGTCCCCTTCACCCCCGGCCGCATGGACGCCTCGCGGGAGCAGACCGACGCGGGCTCCTTCGCGGTCCTCGAGCCGAAAGCCGACGGGTTCCGCAACTACCTCAAGGCGAAATATTCCGTGCCGGCCGAGGATTTGCTGGTCGACAAAGCCCAGCTGCTGACCCTGACCGCACCGGAGATGACGGTGCTCGTGGGCGGCATGCGGGTCCTGGACACCAACGTCGGAGGGACCAGGCACGGGGTGTTCACCAGCCGGCCCGGATCGCTCACCAATGACTTCTTCGTGAACCTTCTTGACATGGCCACGGAGTGGAAACCTGCCGCGGAAGACGGGGTTTACGAAGGCCGTGAACGTAAGACGGGTGAGCTCAGGTGGACCGGGACCCGCGTCGACCTGATCTTCGGATCGAACTCCCAGCTCAGGGCCCTGGCGGAAGTTTATGCCTGCGATGATTCACTGAAGAAATTTGCGCAGGATTTTATCGCTGCGTGGAACAAGGTGATGAACCTTGACCGTTTCGACCTTGTATGACCACGGCTAAACCTGGCCGATGCATCGGGGAGTGCGATGTCGTCTGACTGCGGGTCCCAGACGGCACTCATTCAGGGGGGGCGGGATGAAAAATAAGGCATGAAGATGAAATAGAAGAAACAAGATGCAAGGCGGGGGCGCGAACCCCCGCCTTTTTTCTGAAGGCGAGACGGGAATTTACCTGCTGGACACTTCTTTGTTGGATGTCGTGATCTGGCAGAGAATAAGCACGCGCATTGTTTTACATCACCCCCGGCAGGTGTTTTTGTGTTGAAACAAATCAATGGCGGGGATAGGATGGACGCCAGTATGTCGCACATATCGGTGCTGTCAATAAAACAAATTTGTATACTGTAATGTCATTCCTATACACCCTGCAACCGGTACCGCAACGATTATAATGACGAACGTGCGGTCGGCGATTCGGGAAGGTTTTTATTGTTTCATGAGGTCATTTCCATTGGTTTAACATGCACGCACGGCTCTTTTCAATCACTGAATTAATCCTGCTTGTGGGTGTGCTTGCCATCCTGTGGGGGTGCGGCTCCCACGGAACTGAAAATCCGCGCGCCGTCAGGGGAACCATTGATCTCACGGCATGGGATTTTGACGAGGACGGTGCCGCCAGCCTTGACGGGGAATGGGAATTTTACCAGTCGCGATTCCTCCAGCCCGGGGATTTTACGAAACCTGGAGCCGGTGACCGGGCGCGCTTCATGCACGTTCCGGGCGGATGGAATCCCGGATGGAAAATATATTCCGGGTCCCTGGCCAGCGGCCACGCGACGTACCGGCTCCGCGTGATCATCGGTGACCGGCAAACACGCGGCCTCGGTCTGAGGATCGGCTTCGTGAGGTCAGCGTACCGGTTGTACGTTAACGGAGAACCGGTCCATGAGGCCGGGAGGCCGGGAACGTCAGCCGCTTCCACGGTCCCCTCCTTTTCGGACGACGTGGTGCCCCTGCCGCAGGCGAAGGGGGGGTATGATGTGATTATCCAGGCTGCTAATTATCATTTTCCGGCAGGCGGAATCATAGGACGGATTGTTGTTGGAAACAAATCACGGCTGGAAGGTTCCCTGCGGGTGGACAATGTCCTGACAGTTTTCCGCGTGAGCATTCTCATACTGCTCGGCCTGTATCAGCTTCTCATCTTCTCCCTGCAGCGCACGGAACATCGGTATCTCTTTCTGGGACTCATCTGCTGGTGTTTCATACCCGAAATCAGCGGGAGCGATAAGAGCTACTGGATCTCCGTGATCCCATTTCTTACATGGTGGCGCTCTTACATTTGGTCGCACCTGGCGTACTGCATGGGCTTCGCATTTTTTATCGTCTATCTCCGGCGTCTTTATCCGATGGATCTTCCGCGCTCCCTGGCGTGGATGGCCGTCATTCTTAATGGCGCGATTGCCGCCGTTTTGGCCATGATTCCGGCGGAACATATCAAGTATATGCTGCTCCCTTTCCATCTTGTGGCCGCATCGATGCTTTTTCTTTCTGTTTTTATTCTCCTTCGCACGGCCCTCATGGGGCGCGAGAACGCCCTGTTTGTCCAACTGGGGCTGGCCGTATTGGTGCTTTCCGCAATGTTCGACATGCTGCTTCCTCTATTTTTTAAAATGCTCGTCCCCCTGGGGGTCCCGTCGATCAGCCTCCTCCCCGTGGGCACCCTGCTGATGTGCGTGTTGCAGGTGATTGACATGACGCGCGAATTCATCCGTACGAAGCGCCATGCGGCGCATCTCGCCGCCGACAACGAAACGCTGAGGGCCCTGCTCAACAAGAGGATGCGAAGCGCTTCGCACGGGATGACCGATACCATCGAGATAAAAATAAACGCCGCCATCGAATACATGCGCGAGAACTACCGGGAAGACATATCGCGCGAGAACCTGTCCGCCGCGATCGACCTGCATCCCGACAATTTCAGCCGCTACTTTAAGAAGTACACGGGGAAAAAATACAACGAATACCTGACCGATCTGCGTATCACGGAGGCCATGCGCCTGCTCCGCGAGTCAGATGACTCGATCATTACCATCGCGATGAATGTGGGTTTCGGGACCCTTCGCAATTTCAACTACGCGTTTTTTTCCGTAACCGGCCGCACGCCCAGGGAATTTCGAAAATCGTTTCACGCCCCGGGCGGGGGAAAAGATACACCATGATCCGGTAACGGGATAAGGTCGCGCCGGCATTCTGATTACCGGAATAAAAGACGGTCCACAAACGCCTTCAGTTATGCCTTCACAAGCCGCACCGGCGGCACCACCGGCGATTGCCGAAATGGACGGTAGCCGCCCTGCAATATGAATTTTTCCAATTATCCCAAATCAACAGCCGATCGGACTGGAAAAATCCTGTTGTCACCAGTATTTTTCCAGACTTTTTCATATCAAACCGTATTTTGAAAATGAATTCAGGCCGGATGAAATTTCATTGGTCCCGGATAGTCGTGACCGCGGGCGCGTGACGCCAGCTCCGGAAAAAATCTATTATACTTGCCGCATGGATGAGTGGATGAGAGAGGCGCCGTCTTGGCAAATAACAGCCGTATATCACAGTCCAATAGTGTCTCCGCTAAACAATGTGGATGGTTTCGCTTAACGGTATTGATGTGCGTCCTCCTGGCCGGTTCTATTGCTACCCGTTGCGCCAGCAATAACAGCAAGCACTTAAGCCCTGAGCAAACTGCCCTTGTCGGATATTTCAGCAATGCGCAAATGATAAGAATCGAATCAGTGATTTCAGAAGTACTGCAGAAATCAGGAGCGCCGGGCGCGCTTGTGGGGATAGTCGGGGCCACGGACACGCCCATAATCATTGCCAAGGGTTATTCGAATATTTCATCCTCAACCCCGATGGAGGGTGATTTAAAATTCCGTATTGCCAGCAATACTAAAACATATACCGCAATGACGGTTCTCCAGCTTGCTGACGATCCTGTCGACCCGAAAATCGATCTGGATAAAACGCTTGAATATTATTTGCCCGGTAGCGGGATCGCCTATGCCGATGTCATCACGGTGCGCCAGCTGCTGAACCACACCAGCGGCGTCGCGAGTTATAATGAAATTGCGGCATTCCTGGACATCTGGCTTGTCAATCCGCTTTACGAATGGACAAAAACCGAAATAATGGACATCATCAGGTCAGGGAGCCCGGATTTTTATCCGGGAACGGCCGGCAAATGGAAGTATTCTGACTCAAATTACTTTTTGCTCGGTTTGATCATCGAGAAGGTGACCGGCAGTTCCGCCGAATCGGTAATAACCGCAATGACGATCGATAAAGTCGGATTATCCAGCACTGTTTTTCCCACAACGTCCGAGGCGCCCACGCCTTATTGCACAGGGTACAAGATGGATTCGAGCGGAAATCTGGTGGAAGTAATAAAGGTCCATCCTTCGGGACCCTGGACGGGCGGTGCCATGACATCAGACATCCGTGACCTGGCCAAATGGGTCAAGGTGCTGGGAAACGGATCCCTGCTCTCTGAAATGATGAAAGCGGAATGTTTCACCTTCGTGCCGGCGGTAGATGGCTCGACCTACGGGCTGGGACTGATGGAGATAAATGGATTGCGTGGCCACACCGGTACCATACAGGGTCACGAAACTGCCATCTTCTATTCAACCCAAAAAGACCTGGCGGTCGTCGTCATGCTCAACAGGTGCAACGAGGAAAATTATACCGGATCATCGATTGAAATCAATATAAAAATATTCAGAATATTGGCGCCCGAATTATTTTAAAGTGCCACTAAAAACCCACTGGTACATGCTTATTAAGGAGAGGGTGCCCGATTCAATTTCAGTGCCCGCGCAGGTGATATGAAAAAAATCAGTACGTCAAGGTTTGCCGCCATTTGTTTCTGCGCCTTTCTCCTGGCCCAGAGCGTCTCATGCAAACACGGCTCTTCTTCCCATGTTTCCCCCTTGCTGCCGGTTGAGTTCAATCCGACACTGGCGAAAGCTCTTGCGCTATCGCTTGATCGCTCCGTGCAGGATCTGGGAATCCCCGGAGCGGTCATGGGGGTGCGTGCTCCCGACGGTACGATATGGACAGGCGCGAGCGGCCACGCAGTCGTTCAGCCGGGATCCCCGGTAACAGCAATGTCGACGGACCTGCATTTTCGCATCGCCAGCATGACAAAAACATTTACCGCCACCATTATACTGGAACTGGTCGACGAGGGCAGGCTCTCCCTCGGCGACACGGTGAATGAAATCATCACAAAATTTTTTACTCCCGGCTATTTCAATTTTACGATACCATACGGGGACACCATAACCCTTAGAAATCTACTGGAAATGAGAAGCGGGATGGTCGACTACGGGGCAACGCAGGAATTTATTGATTATACATCGAATAAACCGCTCGTCAAATTGAGCCCGAATGAAATTATGAGAATGAGCGCTCAAAGCACTAATCCGCTGCCGTCCCCTCCCGACACATTATTTAATTACTGTAACACAAATTACGTTCTTCTGGGCATTGTTATCGAACAGGTAACGCGGAATTCCTACGAATGGGAAGTTGAGAGCAGATTGCTTGCGCCCCTGGGAATGAGCAATTCAATGGTCGCCAGCGGCCCGATGATGCCTCTTCCCTTCGCTCACGGATACAAGTATGTTGACAGTCGGCTGGCCGATCTGTCTGAAGCCACGGACCCCTCATGGTCATGGGCTGCCGGCGGAATATTATCCACGGTTGGAGACCTGCTTTTATGGACGAATACGTTCGTTAACAAAAGCCTCCTGAGCGCGGAGCTTCAACAGGGAAGGATGAAGATGAAAGACGGTATGCTTGAGGTCTGGCCCGTCAAATACGGGCTTGGTATATACAATGATAACGGTGCCATAGGACACTATGGCACATACATGGGATATTATACCTCTTATTGCGTCCATTATAATGGGTATGATTTCGTCATCCTTGAAAACGGCGAACTGGTTAAGCACACTGAACCGGGAAGACATCCCGCGCGGTCCATTTTCTGGAACGCGATCAACGATACCGGGATCGCACGGTAGAAACAAAATGTTCTCGAAACCATCGCCGATCAGAATGGAAAAATCCTGTCGTCATCAGTGTTTTTCCAGACTTTTTTTCGTAATTTCTTATTTTTACATACGATTCCCAATCGGATGGGATTTAAACCAAAGGGAGTTCATACAGCATGAGGATATTGCTGTGTTTATTCCATAAGTAAGCAGGAGGTCTTATGAAAAAGCTTTTTATTGTCTGTGCCGCAACTATCGTTTGCGCGATCGTTAGTGTCGCGGTAAAGAATAATTTGAATGCGGTTGGATGTACGTGGTTTGTTTCAATTTCTGACACAACGTATGATTTCGGGTCATGGGAAGTTGGGACTACCGCGACCGGAAAAACGTTCACGATCAGTGTTACGAATAACAACGCTTCGTGTTCTTCCCGGAGTGGATTCAGCGTCAACCTGACAGGGGGCGATGCCGGCCAGTATGCCGTCAGTTCAAATACCTGTCCCGGTACTATCCCGGAAGAGGGCGCCTCCTGTGCCGCGACCGTAACTTTTTCTCCCACAACGGCGGGAACCTACACCGATGCCGCATTTCAGGCGGGATGGTCAACAAATCCTTATGATACGGTGGCCCTTTCCGGCACCGGAACCGCATCATCGACAGGAGGAGACAGCGCGGCCGTCCTCCTTCTTGCAAGCCTGAACAAAAACGATTCGGACGGCTGCAACGCCACGGCTTCCACCGGCGTTGCTGGCAAGGGGGGGTTCGGTCCGTCGGCCCTCGGCTTTTTCGCGCTCATGGGCCTGGTGATGGGAACCGTAGCGGTCCGCAGACGCATCAGAAGGGAATAACAATATATACTATTGCTTTCTGCGCGGTGAAAGAACCGAAAACGACGCGGAGATGCCGCGTCGTTTTCGGTTAATTAAACAATGAATGCGGTCACTGCCGTCCCAGAGATTTTAGAACTCCAGATCCAACTGTAAATCACCCATACTTTTTCGACTGCTATTGGGTGGTGATTTTTTTTTTGAGTAATTGAAAAATTTCACTAGGGAATAATATATTCTCGCTCAATATTGTGAAGGTTTTCAATATCGGGAAAGATGTTCTCGATTTAAAACGAATGTACTCCGTTAACAAAAACGCAATCATAGCAGTCCATTTCTGAATTTTCACAGCGTTTTTAGATGTGCCTATGAAGGTTTTAATTTTCAGATTCTGCTTGATCCATTTGAAGAATAATTCAATATCCCATCTGGATTTATAGACATCGGCGATAGTTTTTGCGGTGTTCCGGGAAAAATCATCAAGAATCGTCAGCCGATAATACCATCCCCAGTGGACAATCTTGAAGTATGTAAAGTCCGTCTGCCACAGCTGTTTTATCCGTTCAGCCGGATTATCGAATTTGTCCATTGCGGAAATCACCGTGTATACCGGTGAGGAGATGAGATTTTCCGCCTTGAATATGCGATAAACGCCCGATTCCGATATGAAATAGCCAAAATTATCGACTATATGGCAGGCAATCTCCCGGCAGGACTTCTCAGGATAATTACGGGCTACCTGTACCACCCGCTCCTTTTCCCATGCCGGGATGGCATTCCAGAACTGTTTCGGGCTCTTATGGTTATTCGCCAGGCCGTCATATCCGTCCTCAAGGTATTTACCGTACCAGGTATAGAACGAACTGGGGGTGACGTCCAGTTCTCGCAGGGTCCTTCTCACGCTCAGGGCAGATCGCTCAACTACCCGGATGATCTCCATCTTCTCCGATTGGGTGCATCTCGTATACTTGTTTACCCTTATTCCAAACACTTCAAGGTTTTTTTAACACATTGTTTTTCAGGCTCAGCTCCGCTACCAGCTGCTTCAGGGATTCGTTTTCGGACCGGAGATCATTCACTTCTTCGGTATTGGCTTCCCGGACGGTGTCTCCATTGAGCCTCTGTTTCCCGGCCTCAAGAAAATCCTTGCTCTATTTGTAGTACATGGTGGGATGTATGCCCTCTCTTCGGCATTCCGTAAAAGGATGCAGAAATATATTGACATGATGCGTATGATGTTATAACTGCTTTTCAAGATTCTGCACCGCCATCTGCACCGGATCCCACGGGCTGCTGAGGGGCGGGGTATAACTTAAATCATAATTACTGAATTCCGCTACTGTAACTTCATGGTAAATAGCTGTCGCAAATATATCAATCCGCTTTGATACTTCGGTTTTGTAGGCTCCGAGGATCTGCGCGCCCAGAATCCTTTTAGTCTTTCTATCAGCGGTAACTCGCATGTATAATTTCTCAGCTTGAGGATAGTAAGCCTTATGGTCCCATGTCTCAAAATCAGCACTGACAGGCTGATAACCTCCCTGGGCCGCTTCTTTGTCGTTTAACCCGGTGCGAGCAACCACGGTATCGAATATTTTCACTGACTGAGTACCCATTGAGCCTTCGAATTCCCTGCTGCCGCCGACAGCGTTTTCACCGGCTATCCTTCCCTGTTTGTGCGCAACGGTACCCAGGGGTAGATAGGTATACTTCTTCAGTATTCTATGCCATGTCTCAACACAGTCACCGGCGGCGTAGATATCCGGCATGTTTGTTTCCATTCTTGAATTGACCTTGAAAGCTCCCTTTATGCCGGTCAAGATGCCAATCGATTGACCAAGCGTTGCATTGGGAACGCCGCCGACTGACACTAATACCATATCGACGGAGATACTGAAATTATGTGAACCTGCAACGACAAGTGTATTCCCATTTGTCTTAATTGACTCAATAGATATGTGGTTATGTACCGAAATTCCCTTTCCGACAAGCACATCCCGGACCCTGTTTCCAAAATCGACATCAACGGACGGCAGTACCGATTCAAGAAATTCCACAACCGTTACCTGCAGGCCCCGTTTGGCCAGGGCTTCCGACATTTCCATGCCTATATATCCGGCGCCGATAATAAGAGCGCTTTTCGGCTTATGGTTATTGATAAATTCATCGATGGCGACGCTTTCCGGTATCCATCTCAGAAAGAAGACGCCGGGATTATCACAGCCGGGGATAGGGGGCTTCATGGATAATGCGCCCGTAGCAATGATGAGTTTGTCATATTCAAGTATTTGTGCAACACCAGAATTATCGGTGACAGCAACCTGCTTTGTCCGCGTATCGATGGACTGGGCGGTGTGTTCGAGCAATAAGTCTATGCCTGCTTTCTCTATATCCTCTTTTGTTCTATGGGCTAAATCAGTCCATTGAATGACGTCTCGACTGATATAATACGGCAATCCGCAAATACTGAAATTGGGGAACCTGTCAGACACCACCAGTGTCGGTCTTATAGTGTTATCCAATTCACGAATCCGAAGCGCGGCGCTAATACCCGCGTCGCTACCGCCGATTATAACTATTTTTTTCATAGTGATATCCTTTCTCAATTCATCGTGATGAATCAGTAATCTGTATATTTAAACAAGAAGGTGTTTCAATTTTATATAATACATTGTGAAAAAAAGAAAAAACACTGATATAAAATATTATAACTATATTGTTAAGAAATTATAAGTATTATGGACAAATTATAATATTCCGCGCCCACAGGCACTCTCCGCAGGGCGTAAGATTGTCAAAACAGTCATAACCCTTTTCAATACGCAAAGTGCATAGGTCAGGATGCTGGCAGAAAGAGCAGTCGGGGAATTCATAATATTCAAATTTGTTTCTCAATTCCTCGAATTCCTTGTTGTTCCAGATCTCTTCCAGCGTGTTGCAATTGATATTTCCCAGGATAAACCTGGTGTGTAATCTTTGCTTGCCCGAATAAAATGCGGGGTGGGTGTAGGCAAGCTCAGGACAGGTGGCAATGTCTCCTTCGGCGGTGATAAAAATAGTTCCCTTTTCTATAAAGGGGCATCTTCTGTTTACATGGATATCCTGGTTTGCTACCGTTAATCGGCTTCGCTTAACCGCATGGCGAAGCAATTTATGCAATTTAATTTTTTTTGAAGAATAATCATCATAGAGCACGTCACCGGCCATGGCTGCGGAATAGGGATACAGGTTGGACACGATAAATCGCTCTATGCCAATGGATTTGCCATACTCTATCGATCCGGGTATGAACCGATGGTTTGTTTTTGTGGCGACAATCTGTAATCCAATCAGGGGACGATTGATTCTGAATTCAGATATTTTTGCGACAAGAGCCTCAATGTTATTCCTGAATAGCGCCGCGCTTGCGCCTCGACGGATTTCAGTATCAACGCCATAAATATCATCGTCCCATGAAACATATAATTCGTCAAGTGGGAGACTTGCAAGGAAGGAGGCCATATCATCTGTAAGAAATGTGGCATTTGAAACCAGAACAATCCTGGTGTCAATTTCTCTCAGTTCCGTGAGAAGTTCCTTGATGTGCGGATTGCAGAGAGCCTCGCCGAACCCCAGAAGGACGATTCTATCAAGATTGGCGGTTTCAAGCATAGGCAACAATTTCTGCATTAATAGTGGAGAAAAATGTGTTTTTTTGAAGTCAATGATCGATTGCCTTATGCAACTACGGCATGAAAGGTTGCAATGAGTAGAAAGCTCTATGTATACCTGCTTGAAGCGGGGGGATACTGTTTGTGTTTCTGGTTTATGAGTGAGACTATCAATTAGTTTCATTATGGTTATTTAATCAAAAGTCATTAGCTGTTAGAATTACTCTTTAGAAATATTATGGACAGATAACAATATCTTTCGCCCACAAGCATTCGCCGCAGGGTGTAGTATTGCAGAAACAATCTACTGATTCATCAGTTCGCATGCCGCACCTGTCAGGCTGATAGCAAAAGGAACAATCAGAATAATCATAATGAACAAAGTTTTTTCTGAATTCTGAAAATTGTTTATTATCCCAGACGCTCTGAATTGATTGATTGATCATGTTCCCGACAATAAACCTGTTGTGCATTCTATCGGAACCGAAGTAAAAAGCCGGATGAGTATAGGCCAGCTCGGGGCAGGGGGATACTTCGCCAGTTGCCGTGATAAAAATTGTTCCTTTTTCAATAAAAGGACACCTTCGTGTTATATCGACTGATTGATTTGCTGTTACGACATTGGAGTTTTTTATTTCTTTTGACAGGTACTTCTTGAGATTGACTGGAGGCTTGGAGCCGATATCATACAGGATTTCTTTTCCCATCTCTTTTGAGTAAGGGAATATGTTTGATACAATGAATTTATCAATTCCGACCGAGTTACCATATGCAATAGCCTGTGAAATCAAGTGGTAATTACTCTTTGTGGCGACCATTTCCATCCCGATGCGGGGACGTTCATCATGGGAAATATTTTTTAATTTCAACAAAATTTCAATATTCATTCGAAATAGATCAGCCTTGATACCCTTTCTATTTATATTAACGCCGCCATCAATATCATCATCCCAGGAAACGTATATTTCGTCGAGAGGCAGATTTACAAGGTAGGATGACATTTCTTCAGACAGGAAGGCGGCGTTGGTGACAAGGACGATTTTTGTTTTCAGTGTTCGCAATGACTTCAGGAGATGTTTGATGTCCGGATTACAGAGCGCTTCGCCGAATCCAAGAAGGACAATTCTGTCCAGCCGGAGTTTTTTCAACATGGGGAGAACCCTTCGCATCAGTTCGGGTGAAAAATGGGAATTTTTAAAATCAACGATTGAATTCCTCACGCAGCTACGGCAGGAAAGATTGCAGTGCGTTGACATCTCGAGATAGACCTGGGTGATGCGGGGAGATACGTCCTGCTTTTCAGTTCTAAAAACCAGATTGAAATCTGACGTATCTTTCATGAGATTGATTAGTGCCATATCTGATTATGAATAAATCTATCTAAAGTACAGAAGCCATTAACCATCATTTTTGAGCGTTTTTTTGCCTGAGCCGTTCCATTAAATCTTTAGCTTTCTGCATCGCATCCTGCTCGGATTTATCGCTGCCGGCAAGCCAGGGTTGGGTAACCTGCCAGGTCAATTTACCCGAAAAGGGAGGGTCGGGATACGCGCCTGGATCATGCAGTGTATGTCCCATGAATTCAACCGGATTCTCCTGGAAACAGGACCATACCGCTTTTCGTATTATTTCCGGGTCGCCCTGGAACTGGAGGTCAATGAGACTCACCTGATCTCTGAAACGCTTTATATATTCCACAGGAATATTGTATAAAAGGGGGTGCAGGGCATCGGTCCCGATGATCTTTTTTTTATCATCAACACCGTTTGCGAAAAGAGCCTTTAAGGCGGCGCCGGTCTGGTGGCCGTCCGATTCGGGACCGCCGAGAATCAAATATCTTATGTTGGGATTGCCAACGATATTGCAGATCATTTTTTCAAAGCCGATGTTAGGGGTCTGCACCGTACCGGAAAGGGCTGAGCCGCCCTCGATGCCGGCACGGACCAGAAGCTCAATCTCGCGGGGGATCTTGTCCTCATCGGTCTTGAGAATGATTGCCACCGCGACCGGTGAAAAATCATTGCCGCGCAGGTAGCGTCCCGGCTCGCAGGGATAATCCGGATGCGGCTGTACTTTCAGCATGTTGTTTGTATCCTGCATTGAAAATGATCAATGATTATAGACCTGTTGCAATTCTGTGACATGCAGCAATTCCGCATCGATCCCTTTTTCTTTCACTATATCACTGGTTAGGTCATAAAGTTTTTTGCAGAACCGGCATCCGGGGCCGATCACTTCAATTTTTATAGAGCCCATTACGATTACGGATCTACAAAAAATCTTTTCTTAAAGTACAGCGCGACGTTCACCAGGCCGATGAGCACCGGTACTTCCACCAGCGGGCCTATGACCGTGGCAAAGGCCTGTCCGGAATTGATCCCGAATATCGCGATGGCCACTGCGATGGCCAGCTCGAAGTCGTTGGAACCCGCGGTGAAGGCGACGGCCGCGGTCTGCGCGTAATTACCGGTAATCTTTCTGACGATGAAGAACGTGGCAAACCACATGACGCAAAAATAGATAAGCATCGGTATACCGGCGATGACCACATCTTGAGGCCGGTCAATGATCTTGTTTCCCTGCATGGAGAACATCACCACGATGGTGAAAAGAAGCGCTACCAGCGTGATAGGGCTTATCTTGGGTATAAAGCTTTGCTCGTACCAGTCCTTACCCTTGAGTTTAATCAGGCTGAACCGGGTGATGAGTCCCCCAAGGAAGGGAATGCCCAGGTAAATAAAGACCGTTTTTGCCGACTCTGCCATCGAGATTGATATATTAAGACCCTCTGCAAGACCGAGCCAATTAAGGGCAAGAGTAATGAATAGGTAAATATATACGGCGTAGAAAAGCACTTGGAAAATAGCGTTAAAAGCTACCATGCCAACAGCGAGTTCCCTGTCTCCTCCAGCAAGTTCGTTCCACACGATCACCATGGCGATACAACGAGCCAGGCCGACGAGGATGACGCCGATCATGTATTCCGGATAGGCGCGAAGCAGGAGAACGGCAAGTCCAAACATGACAAGGGGGCCTATTACCCAGTTCATAAGAAGCGAGATACCAAGGAGTTTTTTATTCCTGAATATTTTTCCCATTTCCTCATACTTCACTTTTGCCAGAGGAGGGTACATCATGAGGATCAGGCCGATAGCGATGGGAATGTTAGTGGTGCCAACCTGGAGCGTGTTGATGAAGTTTTTAACCCCGGGCAGGAAATATCCCATTCCAACGCCAGCAGCTATAGCGATGAATATCCAAAGGGTGAGAAAACGGTCAACAAATGATAGTTTTTTTGCTACGCCGTCTGACATATGGTTACCTCGAATATAATTATTAAATTAACCTGAAAGTGTTATTACTTTTTTATGATTAACTATTAAAAAATAATCATCAGATTACACAAAGACTATAAATCTAATCAAGTAAAATTATAAAAAGATATCAGATGGATTTATAATGTTCAACCACAACAACAACCTCCGCCAGGCGTACACCCACCTCCGGTTTTTCCGCTCGTGACAGATATCCCTGAAAATACACGCCGGACACTTTCGCTGCCGCATATGCGACATGTTACATCAAGACCTTTATCATGTTCAGCAACTGTCGCAATTACCGTAAAATTCGATTCACAATCATCACAATGATATTCATATGCCGGCATTATTGTTGGCTCCTTTGTCTTTTTCTTTTTTCATCAGTTCTTCCGAAAGCTTGTATATATCGTTTAATGGACGTTCTTTCACCTGCCTGGCTAATTGCATGGCTTCATTAATTTCCTCAAGTGAGCATCCCTGTTTTAACGCCTCTGCAAAATGGTAGCGGAGACAGGGCATGCAATTGCCTGCGATCGAAGCTCCCACTGCGATGAGCTCTCTCGTTCTTTCGTTAAGAATCGAATCGTTTTGGACGCCGACTGAAATCATGCCTTCCTCCGTTACTATTGAGCATTTCCAAACAATTCCTCTTCAACCCATTTCAGCTTCGAAATACCATTGATCTCCTCATCAAACATTTTGATCTTGAACATCGGGAGCCTGAATTGTTCGTCTGCCACCTTCAGATAGTGCTGCTGCATGTTGTAGCGCCCGGTGAAAAATTCAGAAGCAGGGTTCGGGTCCAGGATGTTATTGGCGATAACGGCCTGGACATCTATGCCGGCCAGTTTCAAGTCATCAAGCGACCTCTTTGCCTCGAATATGGGAGTGTACTCCGGATAGAAAACAAGAAAGAACGAACAAAAGTCCTTGTTTTTCAGATTTGATACAAGGTCCTCCAGCTTCTTTTTCGCGTCGCTGGTGAATTCAGCGTCACCTTTCACGTTGACCATCATTTCAACCTGCTTCGCGTAGTCATAGGGGAGCTCAAGAAGGCGCAGTGTGTGGCCTGTGGGGGCGGTGTCGAACACGACGTAATCGAAGTCTCCGCCGTCGATGAGCCGGGAAAACTCCTCAAACACCGCCATTTCTTCCGTGCACGGCGATTCAAGCTCTTCTTTCAAGGCGAGAATCATGTCGCCTGAATAGCCGGTCTTTTCGGCGTCAGCGAGTATTTTCGCTTTGTAGTTTTCAACTGATTTCTTCTGATCGATGCGGGCGGCATGCAGGCCCGGCACTCCTTTCAGGGGGGCAACGGTATCACCGATCTTTTCATCGAGAACATATCCGATATGCGCGGCCGGATCGGTGGTGACCAGCAATGTCCTGTTTCCTTCTTTAGCAAGGCGCGAAGCAAGCGCGCAGGCGGCCACGGTTTTGCCCACGCCGCCCTTGCCGGTGACGATTATTATGCGGTGGTCGAGCTTCCGTTTGATAAGGGAACGCATTGAACCATTGCCGGAAAATTTGTCAAAGGCGGGTTCCTTGTGAAATGCCACATTGAGGCGTCCTCCGCCGTCATACACGATCTTTGAAAAGGCCCGTATGTTTTCGAGTCCCTTGACTTCTCCGCCCTGTAAATTCACTTTTCTGGTCGGGTAGGGGAGGGCCCGTCCGATCGATTGAATATGCCCTTTCTGTGCTTCAACCAGTTTGCCGTATTTTCCGTTTACCGCATCCTCGGGAATGATTCCATTGATAATGATTTCGAAATTATTGATTTCAAGACTTTTCAATTCGTCATGGGCGCGCACCGCCTCCGCCAGGGACGTTTTTTCAGGTTTCATTACCATGTAAAACCTTGTTTTTGCAGCGTCTCGCATTGCCTTTATGGCGTTGTCATATTTTTCCTTGGAACCCTGGATCGATGAAACGGGGCCCAGACAGGTCTGCCCGGAGCCTTTAGAACTCTCCTCGATATGCCTTGACCAGTCTATCGGAAGTTCCAGCAGGCGTATGGTATGACCCGTGGGGGCCGTATCGAAAACGATAACGTCATATTCGTCATTCGTGAGAAAATCGGTGAACCGGTCAAAGGCGGCGATTTCGACGGTGCAGGCGCTTCTGAACTGCTCCTCCATCACGTTCATTATATCAGCCGGAAGGACACCGCGCATGGGACCGATGACCTTCTCCCTGTAGTCCTCTGTGGCGGCGTCCGGATCGATCTCCATCGCGTACAGATTGGGCGCAAGGTCAACGATGCGATGCCCGATGGTTTTTTCAAAAATATTGCCCAGGTTGCTTGCAGGGTCCGTGGAAATGATCAACGTCTTTTTACCCATACCCGCTTTATATACAGCCGTGGCCGCGGCCATAGTGGTTTTGCCAACGCCGCCCTTGCCGGAAAAGAAAAGATATTCGCTCATTATGTTCTCCTTTTGTACAACATTATCCAACTATACAACATTATTCAACAACGAACTGATTGCGGCAATCCATGTATCATAAAGCCACTACGGAGGTCTTCCTCTACGTAATCGATGGTGGCATTATCAAGGCCATTATACAATGTTTGTTCGATAAATAACTTAAAACCATCTTTTTCTAACAGTCTAGCTCCTACTTTGCCATTTGCGGTTGTCTCCAAACTGTACGAAGGCTGACCGCAACAGCCGCAACCATACACAAAAATCCTTATACACGGGCCTTTGGAATCAGGATGCGATATACGTTTTTTGAGTTGTCTTATCGCTCCATCCGTCAGTGCCAGCATAATTATGGCCTTATCAACAACAGCCGGATTGCTGCAGTCCCAGAATTGTGAAACCTTTTCGAGGTCCGTCCGTAATGTAATCAATGGTGGCGCTTTCAAGACCGACCGAGGCTTTAATTTCAACAAACACTTTCAGGCCGTCCTTTTCGATAACTGTATCGCCTTCCTCCGCTTTTTCGGCAATATCAAGGCCATACGACGTCCCGCAACAACCGCCACCGGATGTGAAAACACGAATACCCGACCCATTTGCCTTGGAATCAGATATAAGTCTTTTGAATTCTTTTACCGCTGAATCAGTTAAGCCTAACATTTTTTCCTCCTTGGTTAACCGACTTGAATTGAAATCGGTTTATTTGATTTTAAGGGCTCAATTTCGAGCTCTTTGCATATTTCTTCATATGAAGGATATTCGCCAGTTTTGAATATCTTTCCTTTTATTACTGTGATCGGCATCATCTTAGAACCACCTCTATGAATCACAGCCATTACCAGGGTGTTATCTTTAATAGTCATGTAATCACTCTTCAAATTATATCGTTCAACTGATACACCCTGCTTTTTCAATGCCAGAATGGCGTCGCTGATTTTCATAAGCGCGGGATCGACCGCAGGACCGCAGAGGCCGGTGGGGCAGCACATTGGCGGATCGTAGATTTCAACTTTCATGTAAACCTCTCATGCTATGATTTATATTACTATATGAGAATATACTCATATATAAGATATGCAGAAATTTTTTTGTTACACCTTCTTGCACCGGAGTGAAAGGCCCGTACCTGGAGACTTTTGAGTCTTCAAAAGTTTTCCCGTATCAAGACGACATAATTCGTTCTTTTCAAAAGACGATTTCAAGTATGCGGCAAGGGCAGAATGTTTTTTCAAGAATTCATTGTTGATTCTGTAAAAAATCCATTGCGCCTCTTTCCGGGAATCGAGAAGACCCGCCGTAGTCAATTTATTGAGGTGACGCGAAACATTTGTCTGCGACAATCCGAGAATTTCCTCCATTTCGCATACACAAAGTTCTCCCCGCGTGAGCAGGTTCATGATTCTTAAACGATTGCTGTCGGCTAAAGCCTTGAAGATTTTTTCAATTTCCATTCAAAAACTTTTTGTTTTCAGTAGATGCATAATGATTTGTATCGTATATGAGTATATTCAAATATAATCAATTATCATAACTCTGTCAATATCTTTTTTAAAAAAATATTATCGGTTAAATTTATAAATACAAAATATTCAATTAATGAATAGTTGACAAACTATTAAACAATACTATTAATATCCCAATAATTTATTTTTGAAAATCACTGCTGTCCCATAGATTTTAGAACTCCAAAACCAACTGTAGATCGCCCATACTTTTTCGGCTATTATCAGGCGGTGATTTTTTCATGAGTAATTGAAAGATTTCTCTATGGAACAATAGATTCTC
>Ga0209407_1000907_pt1 | contig 33722 bp, 37 predicted proteins | sample AD_JPNHG3_MetaG_FD_184410 | JGI IMG/M metagenome (GOLD analysis project Ga0209407, IMG submission 184410) | Active sludge microbial communities of municipal wastewater-treating anaerobic digesters from Japan - AD_JPNHG3_MetaG (SPAdes) (version 2) | ecosystem: Engineered > Bioreactor > Anaerobic...
TGCATCCGCCCGTTTTCTTTTCAAGCGCAATCCTGTCGAGAATGGTTGATCGTCCATGATCCATGTAGTCTTTCTCAATCTGTTCTTTGGTATATTGAAAGCAAAAGTATACCAAATCCGTATCTTTGAAGTCGTTATTGTCCGGGTCAAGACAGGATGCGGCCCCACTGTAGCATGCGATAAATCGTTACACCTTCCCGTTAAAACAACAACAAAGAAACACAGACAGTCCCCAGGATGAGCCAGATGGCATCCTTCTTCCAACCGATAAGATAAACAGCGGAAATAGCAAAGACCGCCCATGTCTGCCAGCTGACAAGCGAATGAACGCCGAATTGATAAACAACGGCAAGCAAAAGCCCGATGAAACCAGTTAAAAATCCTTTAATTGTAACCTTGACGATCTTCATATCTTTAATTTTTGCATGAGCGTTTCCCACAAGAATGATGGCCGCAAGCGAAGGGGTAAAAATACCGATCGTGGCAATCAGCGCGCCGAGGATGCCTTTCACCTTAAAGCCGATAAACGTGGCTGTGATAAATACCGGCCCCGGCGTAATCTGTCCTAAAGCAATACCATCGCGAAAGGCTGTCAGATCCAACCAATGCATGCCATCGACCACAACATGTTGAATCAGAGGGATAGCGGTAAAGCCACCACCGAAGGCTAATGCGCCAATCTTCAGGAAGGTCGTAAAGATAGTCCATGTGCCGGTAATGAACCAAAAGACCGCGGCAAGCACGCAGACCAATAGCAAAAGCGGCAGATAATTTTGCTGCCGCCCGGCTTTGGGGATGTCAATTTCTACTTTTAAATGCCCGGGCATTTTTTCCTGTTCAAATTCCCCGCTGAAATAGAAGAACAAGATACCGAAGACTCCGGAGATCAAGATGATGTAGACAACGTTCCAGTGCAGAAACGTGATGCCCGAAAAAGAAAGCACCGCAATGATGATACCCTTGTAAGAACTACGATCCATTCGAGGAAAGATTGATTTACCCATAATCAGCGTCGCATTGATCAATAAGGCAACAACCAGCGCGCCCAGACCCATAAATATGGAGTGGACAAATTTTAGGTCCCCAAAGGTAAAATACGCCCAGGCCAGAACCGTAATGGCAATCATGGCGGGCAATACAAACGAAAAAGGTGCAAATATCCCGCCCCATGGCTTTCGCAGTTTATGGCCGATATAGCCCCACAAGGACACACCCGTAGCGCCCGGCAGAATCTGCGACAGGCTTAAGGCGTTCATGAACTCCTCTTCGGTGAGCCACGCTTTTTCGTGAACAATGACTCTCGTCATCAAGGCTAGAATCGCCGGTCCGCCATAGCCGATTGTCCCGATGTACAAAGCAGTCCTGATTATTTCCAATAACGTCGGTTTTTTCACTTGTTGTCATTTCCTGGGAGGCTCTAAAGTCGGTTTTGTTTAGAAGTAATAGCCTCCTCGTAATGCGATACGATAGTCGTTTTTTTATCAATAACATGAATAACGTAAAAAAAACATCGCCGCGCTTATAAGCATTCCTGATTGGAATAATATCAGCAGCAATATTACTTTAATGAATTTGCTTTAAATGGTTGCAATTGCTACAAAAGCTCAAATTATTTCAATAAAGGAGGGGCTTTTATGAAGAATATTTTTTCCACCCGCGCGGGGATTATTATTGTCGGCGCGGTGATTGGCATCGGTGCGGCGCTGTTGCAGTATTTCGGTAATCCGCCCAACATGGGCATTTGCGTGGCCTGCTTTGAACGAGATATGGCCGGTGGACTGGGACTGCATCGCGCGGATGTCGTGCAGTACCTGCGGCCGGAAATCATGGGATTTGTTCTGGGGGCTTTCGTGGCGGCCCTTTTTGCCGGAGAATACAAGCCCAGAGGCGGCTCTTCTCCGCTGATCCGGTTTTTCCTCGGCATTTTTGCCATGCTGGGCGCGCTGGTGTTTCTGGGATGCCCCTGGCGGTCGCTTTTAAGACTGGCCGGCGGTGATGGCAACGCCATCCTGGGAATCGCGGGATTGATTGCTGGCATTTTCATCGGCGTCCTGTTTTTGAAAAACGGTTATAGCCTGGGGCGTTCCTATGCGCAAAGAAAGGCCAGCGGCTGGGTTTTCCCCGCATTGATGGTTGGCCTTTTTCTGCTTCTGGTGTTTAAGGTTTCTTTTGCGCCGGGCGGCCCGATTTTCTTTAGCATCAAGGGACCCGGTTCACAGCATGCCCCCATCCTGATCAGCATCATTGCCGGCTTGATCATCGGCGCCATCGCGCAGCGCAGCCGTTTTTGCACGATGGGAGCGTTTCGGGATGTTATGCTGATTAAGGATTTCCATTTAATCAGCGGCGTCGCCGCCCTTCTGGTTTTTGCGTTTGCGACGAATTTAATCCTGGGCCAGTTCCATCCCGGCTTTGAAGGTCAGCCCATCGCCCACACCGATCATGTCTGGAATTTCCTGGGCATGGCTCTTTCCGGACTGGCATTTGTGCTGGCCGGGGGTTGTCCCGGACGTCAACTCTTTTTATCCGGCGAAGGCGACATGGACGCGGCGATTTTTGCGACGGGTATGATTGTGGGCGCGGGAATCGCCCATAACTTTGCGATGGCCTCATCCCCCAAGGGGATTGCCGCCTTTGGTCCCGCCGCTGTCGTTGTCGGGTTTTTATTCTGTTTGGTTATCGGTTTAACGCAGCGCGATAAAATATCCGCTTGATTTTCGGGAAGGAGAACAGGTATGAGCACAAAACAAATTGACGCAAGAGGGCTGTCTTGTCCACAGCCTGTAGTTTTGGTTGACCGGGCCATTGCCGGCGGCAACATCGATCTGGAAATTTGGGTGGATAACGAAGTCGCGCGTGAAAACGTCTCACGTCTGATCAACCGGCGCGGTATGAAGGCGGATATAAGCCAGAACGGCCCGGATATTATCATCCGGACGGTGAAATCATAAAAGACGGCTGTTGGATGGAAAGTCGCAGTGAAAACAATTTATCTCGATAATGCCGCAACATCGTTTCCGAAACCGGAAGCGATGCTTGCGGCAATGATTTCTTATCAGCAGAACATCGGCGGCTCTCCCGGACGTTCCGGCCACGGGCTTTCCATCGATGCGGGCCGGATTGTTTTTGAAACACGGGAAACGCTGGCGCGACTGCTTAACATAGAAGACCCTCTGCGAATCGCCTTCACAAAAAATTCAACGGAAGCACTCAACATTGCCCTGCTCGGCTTTCTTAAAAGAGGCGATCATGTCATTACCACCGGCATGGAACATAATTCCGTCATGCGGCCGCTGCGGTTTCTCCAGACGCAGGGCGTTGAATTGTCGGTGATTCCCTGCTCACCGCAAGGCGAGCTTGACCCGGAAGACATCAAAAAGGCTTTCCAAAAGCACACCAAACTGGTGGTCCTGACCCACGCATCCAATGTAACGGGAACCATCATGCCTGTTTACGAAATCGGGAAGATGATCCGTGCGAGGGGCGATGTTTTGTTGTGCGTGGATGCCGCCCAGACCGCAGGAGCCCTGCCGGTTGATGTGGGCAAAATGGCCATTGACCTCCTGGCTTTCACGGGCCATAAATCTCTGTATGGTCCTCAGGGCACAGGCGGGCTTTATATTCGTGAAGGCCTCGACCGTCGTATTGCCCCTTTGATGAGGGGCGGAACAGGAAGCCGTTCGGAGTTTGAAGCGCAGCCGGATTTCATGCCGGACAAGTATGAAAGCGGCACGCCCAATGCCATTGGCCTTGCAGGACTTGGCGCGGGGACCTCGTTCATTCTGGAGCAAACCCTGGAAGCAATCCGGGCCAAAGAATTGCAACTGACAGCCCGCTTTCTTGATCAACTGGACGAAGATAAAAACCATGTGACCGTTTACGGCAGCGGCAATGCCGTCAAACAAACAGCGGTGGTTTCCTTTAATCTAACGAACATCACGCCGTCTGATGCCGCCTTATACTTTGAAGAAAAATGGGGCATCATGTGCAGGCCGGGACTGCATTGTGCGCCCGCGGCCCACAAAACACTGGGAACATTTTCACAGGGCACGATTCGCTTCAGCTTCGGCTTTTTCAATAACGAAAAGGATATTGACCATGCCGCCGGCGCAGTGCGAGATTTGATCCAAAAAGGAAATAAAATCTAGCCATGACGCAAAAAGAATCCCCAAGCGTTGTCCTTTTTGAATCCATCAGCCACGCATTGCGCGCCGAAAAATTGATCAAAGCCGCGAATATTTCCTGCAAACTGATTCCCGTGCCGCGTCATCTCAGTTCCGATTGCGGCGTCTGCCTCCGTTTCAGCAGCGGTACAAAAGAGCATGTTGAAAATATTTTACAGGGCAAACTGGATTTCTTTGAGATCAAACCGCTCTGACATATTTATTGCTCCATCAAAGACAGTCTTTGTTTAGAAGTAATACCCCACGCGCAGCTCAATGCGGTAATCGTTTTGTTTTTCGCCAAACTCTGAATTTCTGGCTCCGACGATGACACCTGTGCGAAGACGGAATTCCCAATTCGTGATGCCCGTATAAAGCAGCTCCGGCGTCAGCGAAAAGCTGCCGTCGCAAAGATTCATCATACCCGTAACCGCCGGCGTGAAATACAAAACATTGAAGGGCTCTTTTTGACTGAGACGGACATACAGATAGTCCGTCATCGCATTGGAACGGCCATAGCCGCCTTCCGCCATTTGCAGAGCATTGCCCAGAAGCGCCGTGTTTCCGGTGGACCGATAGGCATCATAGCCCTTGTTAATCAGGCCGAAATAGTTCTTCATCTCATCTTCGCTGAAACCGGCGCCGTTGTGATAGTACTCGATGATTGTGGTCAAATCAAATGACGTCAGGTGGCGAAGGCCAATGAGATAACTTATGGCTTCTCCCTCCGTCTGATGACGGTTGCCGGATGCATCTAAAACATTTTTCACAACATTCCGGACATAAGCCAGTTCGCCATGCACTTCAAAATTGGTGGTGATGTTGCGGGAAAAATCCGCCCCGTAGCGGTCCGGTTTACTGCCCCCTGTAAGAAACATCAGGTCGATATCCGTGTCATACAGGAGAAAATAAAACCGCCCGGCAACATTTAAATGGTTGTTATTGCCGAAGTCGCTGTTGACATGATCATAAACGGGGAAAAGAACGGGCGTGAAGGAAAAGGTCTTCAAGGGGCCGTCAAAACTTTTGATATAATCGGCCGTGGCGAGGATGTATCCCTCCATGGCCTGTTCCGGTTCATCCGGATCTTTGGGCCTGTCCACAAAAGCCGCGGGATTCCAGGCGTAGCCCTTCCCCCACTTCATCGTTTTCTTGCCCACATCAAACTTCAAATTGGACAATGGCTTTGCGGAACCATAGAGTTCATAAAACGTCGATCTTTCGGACTCACCGGAATAAGAGGCTTTCAAATCCGTATTGGTCTTGCCGTAAACACGAAAGATACTCTTTTCGTAACTGCCTTCCAGTTGAATTTTACCATTGGCCTCAACTAGATTCCGCCCTTGAGGATTGTCGAAAAAACGCAGTTTGTAGAAGGCTGAGTCCCGGTCCAGTCCATAGAGAACAGGCTTGAATTCGACGTATCCTCCCACATGATAGGGTTTCTTCTCGGTTTCGGCAGGGTCAAAAGTATAGGACTCCTCAGCCGCCGCCGCAAGCGGGATCAGACAAAACAGAAGCAACAGGAAGATAGCCGGAAGCCTTTTCATTTATCGCAACGACTCCAGATTCGGCATAAAGGTCAGGGTGAAAACCTCATCTTTGAAGGTCTTCTTTTTGACCTTGGCCATAATCATCACGGATTTGTAACCCTTATACAGGGGGCTGTCCGTTTCGATGACCGCCGGCCGGACAATGCCTCCGCCGAAATCCTTCACATCCTTGAAGTAGATGGTTTTGATCAGCATGTCTTTCTCGGTCAGGCATTCAATCTTTGTCGGCAGCTTTTTGACCTTGTCGGCCCAAATTTTGAGTTTGTCATAGGCCACCGTTTTGGTCTTGGCTTTGAGATAGAGGAGATATTCCTTCCCCTGTTCGTCCACCTTTTCCACATCATATTCCGCTGTGTAATCCAGTTGCAGAATGTCGGCATTGTTGAAGACGCCGCCCACAACCGACTGGAGGCTGGTAATGCGAATCGGCTTGCCGATATTCGGGATATTGAGCCACATGTTGTCGCCCAGCCGCAAGGTGCTTCGGCCTTTTTCACTGGCCGGCGCAATAAACAGCGAGGCGACTTTATCAACGCCCTTCTTGACGGTAAAAAGGGTGAATTCCTTTTTCGCGCCGGAAGGCTCGATATTGAGGAGCTTGCGGTAGGACTCGTAGGATTCCGGTGAAAGGTTACGGTCCACCTGCTCCAGAAGCGCCTTGCCATCAATGGCAAAGGCAGGACAGGCCGCGGATACGATCAACAAACCAATCAGTAATAGTTTCTTCATCATGATTATTCTCCCTAAGGGTTAAACGTGACGTAGCGCCTCGATGGGCTCCATCTTCGACGCTTTGAATGCCGGTTGAAGACTCGCCACTACGGCGACCAAAATGACAATGACCGAGATGATCAGCAAATCCGACGGCTGAAGGGCGGCTTTCAAAAGAAGGCCCTTTTGCTGGCCAAAATCAAAATGGATGCCGACGAGATTGATGACCACGACAACGGCAATACCAATGAGATCGCCGATGATAGCCCCGACCACACCCAGGCAAAGCCCCTCGATAATGAACATGGAACGAATCCTGCCGGGCAATGTCCCGATGGCGGCAATCGTTCCGATTTCCCGAATGCGTTCATAAACGGCCATGATCATGACGTTCATAATGCTGATCAGTACGATGGCAATCAGCATGATTTTGATGAAGAAAGTCATCACGTCGATCATCCGGGCGATGTTGAAGAACGGTGAGAGTTGCTCCCAGGCATGCACCTCGAACATGGGTTTGCCTTCCTTGTTCACCGCGTCGGCGAGCTTGCCTTCCAGTTGCTTGACGGCTTTGGGAAGGAGACCGAAATTTTTCAGCCGGATGGCTACTTCGCTTACTTCCGGTTCGGGCATACGGAGCACTTCGGCGGCGTCCTCGATGTGCATATACCCGTCGCGACCGCCGGGGCCCGTAGCGCTCTCCAGAATACCGGAAACGATAAACTGCTTACCGTTGACGGAGCCATCCGCATTGGTGGCCACAATCACAACGGTATCGCCCAGCTTGACCTTCAATCCCTTTGCTAAAAGCGTGGGGATCAGAATTTCACCACGGCTTAACGTCTTTTTACCTTCCGGTATGCGGGACGTTAAAAGAGGAACCGTTTGAAACTCCCGGTCGGGATAAACGCCGTTTAGACGGATATTGGTCGTCTCTGTGAAGTTGCTGAACATCCCGCCAAATTTCAGGCGGGGTGAATAAGCTTCTACCTCTGGTGTCGCGCCAAGCACTGTGGAAATTTTTGCATAGGCCTTGGGTTTCATATTCAGATTCAAGGGCAAATTATCAATAGAAGCCACGTACCCTTTGCGGTGGATTTGGAGATGCCCCAGCATGGAATCGGTAATCTGGCCGATCATCATAGCCTTGAAAGAACCGGTGATGGAGACAAAGACCAGAACAAACACAACACCGATCGTGATGAGCGAAGCGGTCAGTAGCGTTCTCCGTTTGTAACGGATGAGATTGCGGATGGCAATTTTGAAAAGGTTCATCATGATTTCGCCCCTCCTTTCATCTCTTTGGCGGTGAGTTTGCCGTCTTCCAGACGGAAAATGACTTCTGCTTCACCGACAATCTTTGTGTCATGGGTCGAAAAGATAAAGGTCGTCCCAAAGTCATCGCGCATCTTCTTCATCAGTCCGATGACGGCATAGGCCGTCTGGGAATCCAGGTTGGCTGTCGGCTCATCGGCGAGAACCAATGAGGGATTGGTCACCAGCGCCCGGGCGACAGCCACGCGCTGTTTCTGTCCACCAGAAATCTGGTGCGGATACTTGTGGGCCTGGTCGGTCATCCCAACTGCGGCAAGCATGCGGGAAATTCTTTCCTTGCGCTCCTGCGGTGCAATACTTTGAACCATGATCAGGGGATATTCGATATTTTCGTAAACCGTCAGAACGGGAATCAGGTTGAAATCCTGAAAAATGAATCCCAGGTGCTTGCCCCGAAAAGCTGCGCTCTCCTTTCGTCCCAGAGAGCCGACATCCGTATCGGCAACTTGAAGACTGCCTGCCGACGGTTTGTCCAGGCAGCCGATCAGATTCAGAATGGTGGTTTTGCCGCTGCCCGAAGGCCCGACAAACGAAACGAAGGAGGCGGGTTCGATTTCAAAATCCACGTCCTGCAGGGCGTGAACCACAACATCTTCCGTCTGGTAGTCCTTTGTAATATTCTGCGCTTTAATTAATGCCACGATGTATCTCCTTTCTTCTTCAAACGTAATTAATCGCGATGGTGATACCGTGCGTTTCACCTATCTTGCGCCCGGTAAGCTTCATAACCGCCTTTGAGGGCATAGATCGATTTAAACTCGCGGCCTTCCAGTATCCAGAGCGCACGCCCTGTTCGATTGACGGTCCGGCAATACAGCAAAACCGGCTGATCTTTATACGCATCGAGCAAGGTCCGGTTCGATCTTAAATCATCAACCGGAACGTTCACCGCACCAGCGATATGCCCCTGTTCAAATTCACGAGGCGTGCGCAAATCGACAATCACCGGCGCCTGTTCTTCGATGATTTTCTTCATCTGATTCAAATCAATCCAGCGCACCCGCGTCTCTTCGGCGGCAAATCCTGTTGTGACGGCGGCAAAGCAAATGGTCAGCGCCAACAGACTTATAGCGCTCAGGTATTGCAGGAATGGTTCTTTTTGCACGCTTTATTTCCTTTCTTTCTTTATGAATTGAGGCGATCAATGACCTCTTGCAAAGAGTGCGTACCTTTTATCACGCCATCCTATTTTTGTTCTACCTTCAACTTTCCTTCTTCCGTCAATTGTTTCTTTACCTTGGACCAGATTTTTTCCTTTTTATAGATCGTGCGCACGGTTTCTATATCGGGAAAACTTATCGCCTTTCCCATGCAAAGGTTTGCGCAGGTTGAGCAGCCCACGATGCAGGCATAGGGCCTTCCAACGCGGGCGCCTTCCGGCGTCCAGTCATAGACGGCTTTGCCGCAGTTCATACACATGCCGCATTTAAGGCATTTTACGGGATCGATTGTCGGAAACCAGTCAATCTTTTCTCTTGAATATCCAGTTAACCAGGCCATTGTCATTCCTCCTGCAAAGTTTTGTTTTAATACAATATTTCTACCCGGGGTTTAATTTAATACCGGATGCGCCAGACGCAATTCAATTTTTCACTATTTTGTTCCCTCTTTGCTTTTCGCTGTAAAGATCAGATACAGGGACGGCAGGAGGAACAGCGTGACCATCAAGCCCAAAGCCAGTCCTCCAATAGCGCCTGTGGCCATGGGCTGGAGCATGTCTCCGCCTTCTTCAATATTGAGGGCCAGGGGGACCAGACCGGCAATAAAGCAGAACGAGAGCATCAGCACGGGCCGCAGGCGGAGTTTTGCCGCGGTGATGATCGCCTCCTCGGGCGATCGTTGATCATTGATCCGCAGAGATTCGGTGAAGGTGATCAGCAGCACGCCCTGGTTGACCGTCAGGGCAATGACAACAAGAATGCCGATGATCAATGTGGCACCCAGGGGAATGCCGGTCAAAAGCAGCGCCAGGACCGTTCCGGCCAGACCGAAGGGGATGACCGACATGACCAGCGCCGGCAGCTTCAGGCTGTTGAACTGGACGGCCAGAACCGCAAAGGCAAAAAACAGGGCGAACCCCAGAATCATGACAATGGATTTGGTCATATCCCGCATCATCTGGGCCTGTCCGCCGTAGAGCACCTCGTAACCTGCCGGCAGGTCAAACCCGGCCATGGCTTTTTTCAATTCATCCAGCGCCACGCCGACGCTGACATCCGCCGCGTCGCCGCGAATAATCACTTCCTTGACCTGATCTTCCCGGAGAATTTCAACGGGGCCTGTGGCCTGCACCACCTGCGCCACATCCCGCAGACGCAGATAACCGCCCTTGGTGCGGCTGATGATCAGGTTTTCGACATCCTGCCGGGAAACAATATTCTTTTCCGGGATTCGCACGCGGATATTGTAAAAGTCCTCGCCATCGCGAAAACGCGTCGGCACGGCGCCGCTCAGAAGGGTTTGCGCCGTCGCGGCGATATCGGCCACGGTCACGCCCAAACTTGCGGCCCGGGCGCGGTCAACGCGTATCTGGTATTCGGGTTTTGTCAAATCCATGGAAACGTAAACATTGCGAAAATGTTTCAGCGTGTTCATCGACTCCGACGTCTTGCGCGCCAGATCGAAAAGAACGTTGATGTCCTCTCCCTTGATCTTTACTTCGATGTCCGCCTCGCCGATCTTGCGCATGCCCTTCATCTTCATTTGCGCGACGATGAGATTGCCGCCGGGAACGGAGACTTTAGACAATGCGCCCCGGAGCTTTTTGATGTAGTCACCCGTGCCGAGCTTTCTTTTGTGGCGGGGGACAAGCTGAATGTTGATTTCGCCCTCATTGGCAATTTCGAAAGCATAGAGGCCCACCACCTTAGCGCCCGCCAGCGTGAAATAGCTTTCGATCAGCGGGTCTTTGGCGATTTTTACCTCAATATCGGAGAGAATGCGGTCCGTTTCCAAAACGGAAGCGCCCGTCGGAAGCTTCACCTTGACCAGGATGCGGCCGTCGTCCATGGAAGGCAGAAACTCGCTTCCCAAAAACGTGAACAACACGCCGCCTGCAATTAAGATGGCCCCAAACACGCCCAAAACCAGCTTCTTTCTGGCCAGCGCCGCCCGCAGCAAGATCTCGTAGCGGCCCTTGAGTCTTTCAAAAAACCGCTCAAAGAAACCGGGACTGGATGATCCGGACGATGGCTTGCCCAGAAGAAGGGCCGTTAACGTGGGTGTGGCCGTCAGAGCCAAAAGCAGACTGATCAAAACAATCCCGGCAATGACGAGGATCAATTCCCGGAAAAGAAGGCTGATCAATCCGGGCACCAGGAGAAAGGGCAAAAAAACCGCCAGAAAAGCCAGCGTCGCCGCGATGATGGCCGGGCCGACCTGCGCGGCGCCGGAGACGGCCAGATCCTCCGCAGAGCCTGCCTCTCCTTCATGCCGCAATCGGGTGATGTTTTCCACGACCACAATAGCATTGTCCAGCACGACGCCGAGCGCGACGACCAGTCCTCCAAGCGAGAAAATATTAAGCGAAAAGCCGCCCAGCTTCATCAGGATAAAGTTGATGATCAGCGTGATTGGCAGCACCAGCATCATGATCAAAACCTGACGCCAGCTTCCCAGAAAAAAGTAAACCACAAGGATGATCAAAACCGCGGCTTCGATGGCGGCATTGCGCACCCCGTTGAGGGAGGCGGTGACGTAATCCGCCTGGTTTTCCACGATGCCCAGGCGGACATCGCCCGGCAGAGCGCCTTTCAACTCAGCAATTTTCCGTTCAACGGCTTTGGCCACCTCGACGGTGTTGGCATCGGCCTGTTTGAGCACGCTTAACTTGACGCATGGTTTCCCGCCCAGGCGGGTGATCACGCGCGTCTCTTCATGGCCGTCTTCGACTTTGGCAACGTCCCGCAGATACACGCTGCCCGTCGCGCCGGATTTCAGCACAACCGCCCGGATTTCGTCGAGCGACCGGTACTCGCCCACCGTCCGGGCGATAAACTCACGGGGTCCGACCGTGATCCGGCCGCCGAATTGATCGATGTTCTCTTCCTGCAGTCTTTTCGTCACAGCCGAAAGAGACAGTCCGTATTTTTCCAGCGCGGCGTTGTCCAAATGGACGAGAATCTCCCGCTTGAGTCCGCCGGTAATATCCGTTCCGGCAACGCCCGGCACGGAGATGATCTGATTTTGCAGCCACTTATCCACCCAGGTGCGCAGCTTCACCAGATCCATCTGATCGGAGGAAACGGTGAGTTGAATGACGGGCAACTGGGAAGGGTCGGCTTTAAACACAATAGGCGGATCGATGTCCTTGGGCAGTTTTCTGGCCACCCTCGCCATTGCCGCCAGGGCGTCCTGGTAAGCTGTGTCAATGGGAACGCCGTACTGGAAGTTTGCCGTGAGCGTGTACATGCCCTCAATCGAGGAGGATTCCAGGTAGTCCAGTCCGTCCACCGACGCCATCTGCCGTTCGACGGGGTCTGCGATGTTCACATCCAGTTCCGCGGGTGTGGCGCCCCGGGCGTAGATATAGACCTTAATCATGGGATAGGTCATATCGGGCAGAAAATTGGTGGGCAGTTGCCAAAGACCATAGGCGCCCAGAATGATCATCGTGACGACAATCGCGGCGGTGGCGATGCGCCTTTTGACGGCCAGAGCGGTGATTTTCATGGCTATGCCCCTTTCGCCGGTAATGCCGCCGGTTTAGCGTTGCCCGCTTTTCCGTCCGTCCCGCCTTTCTTTTCCAGCATCTTCACGGCCGCGCCGTCTTTGAGTTTTTCATTACCGGCCACAACAATCTTTTCGCCCGGCTTCACGCCGCTGATAATCTCGATGAGACCGTCCGCCTCGATTCCTGTGGCAACCTTTCTGGCCGACGCTTTTCCGTCCTGGATGATGAAGGCCATGCGCTCGCCTTTGGCATTCAAGATGACGGCCTGGGCGGGGACCAGCACGGCGTTTTCATGGGTCTCCACTTTCATTTTGATTCTGGCGAATAACCCTGGTGTGAGCGTTATATCCTTCGCGAGCGAGGCCTCAATGAGCCGGGTGCGTGTGCTCGGATCAAGCTTGGGATAGATACGGATAATTCGTCCCGGAAAGGTTTTCCCGGGATAGGCATCAAGCATTACGGACAGGCCATGCCCGTTTCCGATATGGACGTTTTGCGATTCCGACTCGGGCACGGCGAAACGAACAACAAGACTTGCCGGATCGAACATTTCAACCAGCGGGGTCCGGGGAGACACGTAATCCCCTTCAACGACCATGACCTTCGAGACCAAGCCGCTCCAGGGGGCGCTGATCAGGTAGTCCGTGCGGCTTTCCTCAATCCTGGCCAACTGCGCCTTGACGTTTTCATGCCTGGCCCGGGCGATTTCCAGTTGGTCGCCGGGGATGGCCCCGTTTTCAACCAGTTTTTTCACCCGGTCCAACTCGCCTTTTTCTCTCACCAGGTCCGCTTCGGCAGCCGCCAGTTGGGCGTTGACGGTCTTGTCCCGGCCGATGCAGACCAACCGCTGGCCGCGCTTTACGGAATCGCCCTCGCGCACGGAAGCGCCGCAGTTGATAATGGGCCCTTCGGCGGGAGACGACATCCGGGCTATTCTCGTTGCTTCTATCGTTCCATCGGTTTCAATGGTCCGGCTGATGGAACCGGACGTTGCCGCCACGACCGATACGGCAGGCAGGCTTTTAACTGCCGCCGTCTCCGGCGCCTTTGTTTGTCCGAAAAATCTCCACGCCAACAAGGCAACAAGGATCAGCAGCCCGATGCCGGAAACAATCAATATCTTTTTTTTCATCATTCCCCTCCCGTTGCCAGCTTCAGTCTGGCGATGGATATGTGAAAATCAATGCAGGTGCGGCAATTACCGGTTTCCGCCTGGAGCAGGGCGGCTTGCGCATCGAGCAGGTCCGTGATGGACCCCTTGCCCAGTTCGTATTTCATCGACTCGATACGCAGGCTTTCCTTTGCCTGCTCGATCGATTTTTCCGTCGCCTTGAACCGCGCCGTATTGGACAGGACATCGAGGGCGGCCGCTTCCGTCTCCTGTCGAATCTGGAGTTCCAGCTTTTTCAGCCGGTCTTGCGCCGCCGCCAGAAGCGCCGCCTCTTCTCTGACCTTCGCCGAAACGCGCCCCCCTTCGAACAGGGGCACAGATAAGAAAATACCGATAGAGCCGACATCTTCCGTCGACAGGGCGTCTTCTTTTGTGCCGGGATATTTCCCGACATCATCCGGTCTGGGGGCATAGCGCACGCCGTAAGTTCCTACCAGGTTGATGCTGGGTAAATGCCCTGCCCTGGCGGCGTACACCCGCGCGGTCTGGGCCGCCACCCTGTCTTTGGCCGCCTGAAAGTCGGGGCGATTTTTCAGGGCGGTTTCAATCAGCCGCCCCATATCCAATGCCGTTTCGGCAGGCAGGCTGGCTTTGTCTTCCAGACGCGCGTTTTCCGGAACAGCGTCATAGCCCATCAAATTGAACAGGAGGCGTTTTTGTATCGCCAGTGTATTTTCTTCCTTGAGAATGCTCTGGTTTACATCCGACAGACGGACCTCCGTCCGCAGAAGATCAACCTTGGCAACCTTTTGGGCTTCATAAAGCTTTGCAACCCTTTGCCTGTTCAGATCAAGCGCGTGATGAGAGAATTTAAGGGACTCCAGAATTTTCTGTTGCCCGAGAACGGAAAAATAAACACCCGTTACCGCATAGATCAGTTCATCGCGCGTCCGGATAAACTTTTTCTTTTCCGCGGCGGAGAGCTTTCTTGCGGCATCGGCTTCACTGATCATGCGGCCGCCGGCGAAGAGGTTGACTCTTGCCATAACGTCACCACGGACGAGATCCCGGTCAAAGACGCCCGGCTCCCCGTTATATCGCGCCGCAATCAGTCTTTGATCGTCCAGGGATCGCTGGTAGCCGCCTTCGATGCTGAACTGCGGCCAGAAGGCCGACTTGGCCCCGTCATACCGTGCGTCTGCGGCGGCGATATCCCACTTCGAGGCGGCAATCTCAGGATTCCGATCCAGAGCGATTTCGATGCAGCGCTGAAGGGTGAAAAGTCCGCCGCTTTCCGTTTCAACTGCTTTCGCCCCGGAGATGGCGGCAGGGGCCGGATGATTCTCCGCCGCTGCAACAATGTTTCCTGCACCCTGGAGGGCCAGAGCGCACGCAGTAAGCGCGGCAGGGAACAAAACATTTTTTATGATGAATTTAAGCATGAATATCACTCCAGTTATTTTTTCGCTTTCCGTCTATTTATTTCCGGAACTGCAAGATGTTATATTTTTTTCATTGTCAGTTTCGTATAATGTCAGATAATGATTGGATTCCATCCTTGATTCGTGGGATTTTGCGCCGCCGCCCGACAGGAGTTTTCTTCCGAAATTAATCGGGATGCCGTAATTGCCGCCCTGAAATTCTTCGAGATAGGCGGCGTTCACACCGATCACCGTACCGCTCCAATCCAAAAGCGGTCCGCCGCTGCCGCCTCCAATCGTCCTCGCATCATAAACCAGTACATGCGGCAGGACTTCCCAGAGAAAGCCACTGGTGATGGTGGCGCGCAAATGCTTCTGCCCGGATAATCTTTCCGCCGTACGGTAACTGCACGCACCCGACTGTTCTTTTATGGTCGACTGCTCTGCATCTTCGAGTTTGGCCAGAACCGCTTCCAGTCCGGTCGGATAGCCGATCAGGATAATAGGCTGCCCTTCTTCCACTTTTGCCGAATCAGGGTGCAAAGCAAGCGGTTGCGCCGCAGGTATCCAATCGATGGTTTTGACCACGGCAATGTCCAGTTTCTCGTCGATACGCATGACCTCAATCGGAACGCCGGTTGAACGTTCCTGAAAAAAAGCCCGCAATCGGATAAACACAGGTTTCAGGCCGGCGGCCAGAAGCGGTTCTCCTTTTTCGTCTTCCCACCAGGGCTCGGCAACGTGGCGATTGGTCAACATCTCACCTTGCGGGCCTACCAAAAACGCAGTGCCGCAATAATTGGAAACCGCTATCGGCCCGGCGCCCGTTGTATCCACCCGCGGAACCCCCTTGGGATCGGCAACCGGTTCGCCCTGATCGTCGATGACATGCCGCAAAGGCCGTCCTTCCTTATCCACGAATGTGTAGGTCCCCCATATATAAACAACCGCCCCTCTTGCCCTGGCCAGGATGTCCGTCATATTGCGCTGCCTGGCTTCCACGGCCTCCATGCGTTTTTCCAGATGCGTAATTTTTTGCGTAAGGTCTGCCGGGGCATCCTTTCTTAAGCCCGGGAAAGTTGCACAACCTGCCAGGATGGCGATGGTAAGCGTGGTGAAAAGAAGCCTGACGGCAAACCTGCTTTTCATGGCCGCCCCTCCCTGTTGGAACGACGTTTGGAAGACCACAACGGTCTCCCGCTTTCGTCTCTCAGTTCGATGATCTGCTCTGTACGTAAATTTTTAATATTTGCCGCGGTTAAATAAATTTTCCCGTCTTTCGTTTTCATCTTTGAACCTTTAACGGTCAGCTTGTCGCCAACTTGTAAATCAACCTTCAGAGTGCGCAGATACCATTCAGGGCCGAGTGTGACGGTCAATGTCTCGCCCTCCGATTCGAAGCGAAGTGTGGCGGGTCCGTTTCGCGGCGTCAGATCGACATGAATTGCAACGCCACTGATTACAACAACAGAAGAACGGTCATAACCGGGCGAGACAGGCGAACCCCAGTAGAAACCCTGCGCCGTAACGGTTGCGGGAAATATTAATAACCATGACAGCAGGACAAAATACATCATCCATCTGCCGCTGTTCGTTTGTGTCTGACTGTGAAGAAGCCTCGCCGTTTGCGAAATGTTTTCTTGTGTTCCTGTTTTCATTTTAAAATCTCCATAAGATACTCATTCCTCAATGTTAGTGAACAGCCAGCCTTGTGAGGATAACGTCGCCATTTCTTTGAACGTATAGGGTATGACAAACGGCCAGAGTCACAAACGGCGGATAGAGGGCAACGACCATCTGTAAAACATATTGCGCCGCCAGATAAGCGGGGACATCATGGAGCAAACTGAGATAACCGGCAAAACCGAACACGATGGGAAGGATAACACCAAGATATTTTCCGATCATGTGCACCTCTCCGGTTTTTTTATTCTGCTGGCTGACGCCCAGGTCTTCCATCGCCCAGAAAAGAGATAAAACAAGAGACACAGTGGCGGCTATTGCCATCGATGTCATCATTCGACCATACACAAATTGTTTTGGGGGCAAGATGGCGGCGGCCCCTGTTGCCACCACGGAGTAGCCTTGCAAGAAACTTATCAGTTTTGCACCCAGAAGGAATGACAGACCGATGCCCTGAAAAGGCCGGACAAACCAGGTTTTCAATAGTGATAAGCTGGTTGCCTCTCCGGTTGCAACGATTAATTCCCGGTGACCGAACGTGAAAAGTCTGCCCCAAAAAGTAATTAGTATGGGTATCAGAAAAAGGGGAATGACAAGGATGAACGAAAACCGGACATAACGGAAGGGAACTTTCCATAGCGCTTCAGCACCGCCGAGGAAGGTAAATCTGCCAATAAAAGTGGAAATAACCAGATTGGCGGCCAGCACCAACAAGGCCGGCCAGAGCAACCTGACGATCCGGATGTGCCATTTTCTGTTTGTTTGTTCGTACATCCGAACGATCTCCCGCGTCATCTCTAAATGTCGTGGTTTTGAATGGATAAAACATAAGACTAAAACAAAGCAAAGAGAGTCACCTGCCGGCAACCCCCTTTGCTTCAAGCCTTTTCTTATCTCCTCATACCCCAGCCCGCCCACACGGGAACACCGGCTGCATCGCGAAGAACCAAAACCTTGTCGCCTTTCTTGATCTCGGCGGCCAGAATAACCGGTTTTCCGGCCAGCGTGGTGCGCACACCCTTCACCTCCACCTGATCGCCTTTGGTAATTCTTTCATCCAGGCGTTCCAGATACCAGGTCGGCCCCAGATGAACAGTCACTGTTTCTTTTACCGTTTTTACTACAGCCGCCAGCCCCTCATTCATCCTGCGCATTGGAACGGTTTTCTCAATGCCGACGACTTCTCCGGCAATGGTTTCCTGCTTGGCCGGGTTATACATGCCCTGGTAAGGCGTGCCCATGCCCCAACCGCCGCTGCCGCGGCCTTGCCATCTGCCGGGTCCGGCAACGGCCAGGGAAACGGTTAAGACAAAAATCGCAACGATCATCAAACTCAACATTCTCTTTGTTTTCATAAATCTTCTCCTTTAAAAAATGGTTAATATTTTAGGGGCCGCCTATTCCAGCCTCTCCATCCCGCCGCGGCCCCGCATGCCCCTGCCGAATCCATAACCGCTTTTCTCTTCACAGGATTCCAGTACGGTGCGTTGCTTTTCCGTCAAAAGTTTTAAACTTCCCTGCCGGTAGGCCGCATTTATTTCCATAATCACCGCCCGCAATTTCAGAAGCTCATGTTGCAAATCGTCTATCTTATCGAGTTTAGGTTCCGTCATCAGCCAGAGTTCCTTTAATTCCATGCTTCTGGCGCGCATCTGATCGAGGTACGGTTTAACTTCCCGCAAATTGTTTTTATGCATAGTCCGCAGTCTCGCCGTCTGTTCCTGCGTCAAATTCAAATCAGGCAGTTTGGTGATATCGACGACGGTGTACTGCCCGCGGCCGTATTCGCCGCGCATTCGCATCTGCGCGTTTACCGGCGCGGCCGCCAGCACCGCCAATAAAATCGTTACTGTAATAATCCATAGGTTTCTCATATTTCTAATTTTGCCAATTTGCCAAATATCATTACTGATTCATTCAGCAAGCTGTGTGCCACGGAAAAGCACAAAGTGTAACCCTATATTTTACTGAAACTATTCATAACTATGACATCGGTCATCACGCTTTCCGAATCAGCATGCGGGTGAAATATATCCACGCAGTGTATCCATGTGGATAAGATGTATCCATGCTGGCAACGCCCATTCAACAGTGGCCGATGCAGGCACACACGTGCCCGGACAATCTGCTGAGGTTCAGTATCAACAAGGCCGCATGGAGGAAGATTAAGAGCGACGGGCTTGAGTCAGCGACTATTTCATCAACTGGTTATCGGGCTTTTTTCTTTGCAATATGGTCCACAACCCGGCGGACGTCCGGGAGACATCAGCGGCCTTTGGGACTCTTCTCAGCGCAGTTGCATCCGCCCGTTTTCTTTTCAAGCGCAATCCTGTCGAGAATGGTTGATCGTCCATGATCCATGTAGTCTTTCTCAATCTGTTCTTTGGTATATTGAAAGCAAAAGCATACCAAATCCGTATCTTTGAAGTCGTTATTGTCCGGGTCAAGAGTGGAGAGCTTCACCATGTTTACATTTCTTTCACGATGCGCAATGGTTTCACGGCGCAGGAAGGAATATCTTTCCAGACGCTACGCCTTTTGCCGTTTTCAGCAAAACAATCAGCCAGACGATCAGCATGAAAACAGTCGCCCCAACGAAAAAGACATAGAACGATGAAAACTGGGTAACCTTCCAGGCAACGGCAGACGCAAGGCAAAGCGCCCCCGACGGGAAAGTGAAGGCCCACCAGGTCAGAGCATAGGGAAGTTCGATTTTCCTGATATAATGCGAAATCACTATGCAGGCCATGACAAACCACCACACGGAAAACCCCCAGTTGCCGATGATGGCGATTTTAGCCAGCGGCGCAAAAACCTGAGGAGCAATGCCCAGCACATCCTGATGTTCGAAAAGCTGCATCATTTTGAAAAGCACGACGGCGATGATGGCCGTGGGCGCCATTCCGACAAAGACGGTCGGCACCAGACGGCTCATGGGCAGTTCATGGTAGATGTAGCGATGAAAAACAGCCGCTCCGACAAATAAAAACAGAAATACTCCGATACCGAAGCTCATCAGGGACAAGCCGATCGTCAGCTCCATCGTTTGAGGATACAATGCGGCCAATTCCAACCCGCCCGCCGGAATAATGAGCAACGAGACAGGGGGGATGAACCAGCCGAAGTTCGCGTGAGCCGGTGTAATGCCCTTATGACTGAAAACGCGCATCATTATGATGAACCCGAAAATATAAATCCCGGCAGATCCCAGAACCCAGAGCCAGAAAGCAAGGGCCTGCGACGTGGCGGACGCAAACAGCGCGGAAGGCATTTTCAGAAAATCCATGGCGATAATGATCAGGGCAATCGGCATGGTCGGGAAGAAATGGGCGAGAATCGGATGATTCAGGTCTTTGACGCTGTTTTCCCGGTAAAAAAGAAGTTTTGCCGTCCAGGGTATCAGAACCAGCAGGCCCATCAGCAATGCAAGCACAAAGAAGCAGACGTTTACAACATACAGAAAGGGGAAATTCAGAAAGGACAACACAAGGGGAATCACCGCCGTCCCCATGACGGCGGCAAACCAGGCCGGATTGAAGTTTTTGGCAATTTCCGTAAATTTCATGGTTGAGCAACCTCCTTTATGCTATTTACTGTCGCCGTTTGTCTGAACAGGCGCGCCGGGGTCGGCCGTCCATTCTTCGATGGAGCCGTCATAGAGATAGACGCGCTGATATCCAAGAACTTCGCGAAGCATAAAATGCCAGGTGGGACAGCAGGTGCCCGTATCGCAATAAGTAATAATTTCCCTGTCCTTGTCTTTGCCGACCACACCTGCCGCCAATGATTCCAGAACTTCCTTTTCCTTGAAGGTTCCATCCTTTTCAAAAATCCAGGACGTCGGCAGATTAACAGCACCGGGAATGCGGCCTGCCTTGGTTGCTACTTCCGCTTTCCTTTGACCTTTAAAGAACGCCGGTTCTCGCACATCCACCAGCAGCACCTTATCCAGATTTTTCAGGATGTAGTCCTTCTTGACAAAGATGTTTCTGTTGATTTGACCTTTGAATTTTACAGGTTTGGGCTTTACCGTTTCTTTGGATACCGGCCTGCCTTCCCTGGCCCACTTGATGTATCCACCGTCCAGAAGAGCAACATTGGCTACACCGGCGTAATGGAGCGTGCAGGCGACCCGGGCGATATGAACACGTTCCTGCCAGGTATCCATTTTGCCGACCACAACAACATCATTATCGGGACTGATCCCTACTGAACCCACCAGTTCAAACAAATCGTCCAGGTCAGGCACTTCCGCACTGAGATCGGCTTTTTTAAAAGACCAGGCGCGATAGAAATCATTGACGGCGCCGGGTATATGGCCTTCCTGATAATATTCCACTTTACGAACATCAAGGATGATCAGTTTATCCTTCTTGAGATTTTTCTCCAGCCAGTCCGTGGAGACAATAGCGGGTAACTCGCCGGCTAAAGCACTCAATGTTGAAATGAAGACAGAGAATATGACCACCGCCGCCTTTAAAAGGGTCTTCTGACTCATGGCATCCTCCTCATTGTTACTTCACTGTTCGTTCCTCATTAAAACAAAGGAGACTTCTCAATTTGTTTTTCTCAGGCAAGTGCTTGCCCCTATGGACGATCTGGTCGTTTATCTTCAGCACCGGCGTGAAGGGGATATAGCGTAGGACGGTCGTGAGGTTGGTAACGTGGACGATGTCAGCATGTATTCCCTGTTCGCCTGCAACCTCCTGAACCAATGAGTAAAGCCGCTTGCAGAAATAGCATCCCGGCCCGATCACTTCAATGGTTGTTTTACAGGAAACATCGGCGTTTGTCATGCTTATCCTTTCGCTCAGACGCTCTAAAAGCAGCGGTTATGTTTTTGGCGGACGGTCATTTCCCCATAAGCATGTTCATCGCCAGAAAACCGAAGGCTTCCGTCATTGTCGGGTGCGGGTGGATCGTTTGCGCCACATCCTGCAACGTCAGATTTTTCGCCACAATCAGGGCCGCCTCCCCGGCGATGGAAGAGGCGCCCGGCGCAAAGATATGGATGCCGATAATCGCGAGACTCTTCTTATCAACAACAAATTTCAGGTATCCGAAGGGCGCGCGATTGATCTGCGCCGTCGCATCAATTTTGTAGTCATAGTTCCCCGTGATGATCTCATGATTATTTTTCAGGGCATCTGCTGTCGTATATCCCGCCGAGGCGATCTCCGGATCAGAAAACAGCACCCATGAATTTTTCGAGAAATCAGCCTTTTGAACATTTTGTCCCATGAGGATATTGACGGCCGCGATATGGGCTTCATACGTGGCCGTATGGGCAAACTTCGGTCCGTGAATTACATCGCCCACCGCATATATTCTCGAAACGCCGGTTTGAAGATAGTCATCGACCGCGATGCCCTGGCGGTCAAATTGAATTTCCGTTGCTTCCAAATGAAGATCTTTCAGATTGGGCATTCTTCCCGCCGCCGCAAGAACTTTCCCCGATCGAACGGTCCGTTGAACGCCTGCGCCATCGATGAATGTCGTGGTAAAATTGGCGCCCGACCGGTTCACTTCCAGCACCTTTGCCGAGGTGAAAACATCGATGCCCGATGCCGCCAGTTTTTTGGCAAGCTCCTCGGCAAATTCCGGCTCGACCACGCCGGACAAAATGGTCTCCATCATTTCGATAATCGTGCATTTGACCGTCAACTTAACCAGCATCTGGGCCAATTCGACCCCGATGGGACCGCCGCCGATAATCACAACCGATGGGGGAAGTGTCTCTTGCTCAAAAAGAAGCTCAGTGGTAAGCACGTCTTGAACGGCATCGCCTTTAAACGGCGGAACTACAGGAATGGAGCCGGTCGCGATGATGGCATGGTCAAAATCATAAACAGATCGTTCCCCGTTCATTCCTTCGATTTCTATCTCCTGATTGGAAATGAACTTCGCCGAACCCGCTATCATCGTTGCATTAGGGAGCTGGGTTAGTCGTTGCAGGGCCCCCGCTGAGCGCATGGACAAAATGCTGTCCATCCGGGCGCGAATTTCCTTCCAGAAAACGCCGGCATCCTCTGAAAATGGCCTATCGCCCGCCGGTTTGTTCCGGAGCGCATTATATTCATCGGCGGCATGCTTGATGATTTTTGAAGGGATGCAGCCGACAAACAGGCAGGCACCCCCCAGTTTGCCTGCTTTATCCACCAGGAGAACCTTCTTTCCCTTGGAAGCCATATGCATGGCGGCTGGGGTTCCCCCCGGACCGCCACCGATGACGACAACATCAATTTTCTTACTCATACAGCTCCCCTTTCGGTCCTTCTGACAGGAACGCTATCAGGCACAATTGTATAAAAAATCCACTTCTGTTCCTTTAGAATAGCCGACTTCTGTTACTACGGACCTTCGCCCGGATCAATGTTCTTCATTTATATTCTTTAAAAAATTCATCAACTTTCTTAAAGTTATCATCAACCATATTTTTGAAATCGGCGCAGCCTTTTTTATAGGACGTCATCCAATCGGCAATCGCTTTTTTGCCTTCTTCGGGAAACATGGGTGACTTTTCCCAAAATTTGCCGACCAGCCTTTCCGTCTGTTCCTGCAATAACTCCATGGCGCGGAAGTTATTATCAAAAGCGGTTTTGTTAAAAACAATCATCTGCTTGGCAATTTGTTTCGGGTCCATTTTAAACTCCAAATAATAAATTGAGACAGGTCGGCGTTATAGCCGGACTTTGTTGCGCGTTATGCGCCGGGCTTCCCCTTATTGCACCAAATCAGTGCATCATTGTTTTTTCTTCTTCTCTTTCAAGCATCGACACACTTCTTTTGTCTCGCGTTAAGGAAATTTTGTTAGATATATATTTTGAAATACAAGAGGATGTATTTCAGAGAAACATACAGGAACAGAAAACCGAAAAGTGCCTTCAGGACGTTGGGCTTGAACTTGGCCACTAGTTTGGCCCCATAGATCGCACCGACAAGAGCGCCGATACCCAGCGTTATAGCAACGGGAATATTAACCACACCCTGGTAGATCTTGAATGCGGCCCCGACCAGCGCCATCCAGACAAATGCCGCCATGGACGTGCCGATGGCCAGCTTCATAGGCGCTTTCATGAAGTATAGAAACGCAGGCACCAGCGCATAGCCGCCGCCCAGTCCGATAATGCCCGTCAGTGTGCCAACAGATGCGCCCAAAACGGATTTCGACGCCACCGTGCCGGGCATGGATGGTCCGGCAGGCGGGGGCGGCGTTTTGCCGAGGAGGCCTTCATAGAGCATCCGTAAAGAGACCAGAATAAACGCGACGCCGATGATGAGGTCGATGACATCGCCGTAATCCTTAATATAGGCGAAAATAATAGAACCGATGATGACGCCGACCACACCACTGACGCCAACCTGAATCGCCGTCGTTTTGTCAACGTTTTTCATACGCATATGCTGAAAGGCTCCTGAACCGGCGGTAAACACAACAGCAGTCAGGGTTGTTCCCACCGCAATCGCCGGATCGAAATGAAACCCGAAGCGGATGACAGGCATCATCAGGGCGCATCCACCCGTCCCCAAAAGCCCGCCGACTACGCCGGCCGCAAGACCGACAACCAAATAAATCAAGTAAATCAAATAATCCATGACGCTACCTCCTTTTAGTATTTTGACGTTTTTAACAAATCAGCATCACTAAAAAGCCTGACAAAAAGGATCATAAGATGTCTTTTTGCACATCAAAGGCATCCAAATGACCCACCACGCCCAGGCCCGCAGCCAGAAGCGCCCGGACAAAATTTGTTTGACTAAACACCGCAAAGACGATGACAGCCGCCATAAACGCGATGCCGACCCACTTGAGGTCGATGCCGAAAATATCACCCTTCAGATAGCTGCATGTTGTATCGCAGTAATCATAATACGCCATGATGCCGATACCGATGAGTGCCAGCACGATGGAGAAAATGTTACGATATTTTCTGAATCCGTCGATTATTTTCATTGCACAGCCTCTTGATAGTCCTAAGTATTTTTTTGATTCAAATGTCTTTTGAGCATCTCCAAGGCATTCCCCATCCGGTTGTCCTCCACGCAGATGCCCTGTTTCTCGAACCAGGATCGCGTCACCCTGTCGATGCCGCCGCAGAAGAGCGTCTCAATGCCCAGGTCAAGCAACCTGTTCCGGCGCTCTGTTAGCGAAAGGCCGGAAAGTTCGATCGTCCAGGTTGCGCAAACCTTGCCTCGTTCGGTCTGAACGAGCAACGCCTCCGGGGCCGTGGAAAAATTCGGCGAAACCCTATCCTTAAACAAGGGAATGGCCACTTTCATTCAGATAACCTCCCGCCGCCCTTCGTTGCACCGGTTACACCGACGGAAGAAGGACAGCCCATCTCCATAAACTTTGCATAATACAAGCCAGAATCGCCACATGGCGCTTTTTACTATATTGATTGTTATATTATAAGGTTACAAAGATAAAAAAGAGAGCTCCCACCGGAAAGAGCGTAAAATCATGAAGCTGTTTCAGGCTGTTGTTTCATAAATGAAACATCAACGAGGGCAACGAATGCTACTGATCTCGGTGGATATCGTGCTTCTTGATCTTCCGCCAGAGCGTGGTGCGGCTGAGGCGGAGCTTACGGGCTGTTTCGGCACGGTTGCCGCCCTGCTTTTTCAGTGTCTCCCGAATGAGATTTCTTTCCGAAACGTTCAAGGGCGAATCCAGCACAGCTGGCTGGCCGGAAACGCGGCTCGTTTTTGTGATAAAATCGATGGGCAAGTGCCGCTCTTCAATCAGATTTCCCCGGCACAGAATATAGGCATGCTCCAATATATTCTCCAGTTCACGAATATTGCCGGGATAGTCATGGTTCATCAGGCGGGCCAGGACTTCGGTGGAAATGCCGGAAATCTGTTTGCCCTTGTGGGCATTCAAATGACCGAGGTAGTTCTCCACCAGCAGGGGGATGTCCGTCCGGCGCTCGCACAAGGGTGGAATGTCGATTTTAATGATGTTCAGGCGGTAATAAAGGTCTTCCCGGAATATCCCGCTCTGGACCAGACGGGGGACATCCTTGTGGGTGGCCGCGATGACGCGCACATCAACCGTGGCGGGAGAAACGCCGCCCAGAGGGGTAAAGGTCCGGTCTTCGAGGATCCGGAGTAGTTTGACCTGCAAGGCGGGAGAGGCGTCTCCGATCTCGTCGAGAAAAATCGTCCCACCGTCGGCGGCGGCAAAACGTCCCGGCTTGTCTTTCTTGGCGTCCGTAAAGGCCCCCCGGACATACCCAAAGAGCTCCGATTCCAGGAGGGTGTCCGGCAGAGCGCCGCAGTTCACCTTCACGAAAGGTCCGTCCTTCCGGGGGCTCAAATCGTGGACGGCCCGGGCGAGAAGCCCCTTGCCGGAACCACTGGGCCCTTGAATCAACAGATGGCAGTCACTTGCGGCAATGTCCGGCAGGATCTCGAAAATTTCCTGCATCCGTGGATGCTTGCTGATCATGTCACCGAAGTGGTATCCTCCGGCGATCGTCTTGCGGAGCGCCTCCATGGCCGAGAGGTCACGGAATATCTCCAATGCCCCGGTTACATCGCCTTGGGAATTCCGGATGAGCGCTGTAGTTACGCTGACCGGAATCTCTTTGCCCTTTCGATTGATGATGACGGCAGGATGGTTGAAAACCGGTTCGCCCGTTTTCAGGGTCTGCTCCAGGGGGCAATTGGCCTGGCAGGTGCTGGAACGGAGAATATCAAAGCAGAACTGACCCGCCGCCTCCGCAAAACTGAAGCCCGTGATCGCTTCCGCGGCACGGTTGAAAAATGTATTGATCCGACGGTCAATATCCACCGTGAAGACGCCGTCCGTCATGCTTTCCAGGATGGCACAGCAGGGCGAAGTGTCGCCGTCGCTCCGGCACGGAGAAGATCCCTGCGCCGGCGTCTCAGTTTTTTTACATTTTTTCACGGTCATCGTCATCCCCTGTTCGTTGCCGTCCTTTCAGGATGCGTTTCACCCTGCCCCGCATCGTCGCGAATCAGTTTAAACAGTTTGTCCTTTTTCGGCAAGAACTTCCCCCGGTGGACAATCCGGCCGTTAACCTTCAGTGCCGGCGTAAAGGGAATGTATCGCAGAACAGTCTTAAGGTTTGTGACGTGAACAATGTCGGAGTCTATCCCTTGTTCGGCTACCACCTCCTGGACTCGCTGGTAAAGCCTCCTGCAGAAAGGACATCCCGGTCCGATCACCTCGATGGTGATTTTACCAGTCATTTCGCCCTTTGTTGTATTCATGTTTTCGCCTCGTAACCCGAACATGGGATACAGACAGGTTGGCCGTCCTTGGTCCGGACATAGCGTTCGAATACATATTCATCGCACAGACTGCACTTGGCCTTGTTGAAGGACCCTTTGACCGGCGTAAACTTGAAGTCGGGTTTTGCCTCCACTTTAAACATCGCATCATCCGGCTGATCATACACCCATTGAAGCACTTCATCCGCGGCAGCGGCCGGTATCTTCGACGGTTCAATCCCTTTCTTGCGGTATGCGAAAAACTCGAATTTTCCGAACTGGTCAACAAAGTCCGGCTTCAATGAATAGCGCACAGCGCCCTTTTGAGGATGATAGAAAGTTGCCGCCAGTTTGCCGTAAAAGGTCTTGGCCATAAGGAGCTTCCCGTAGGTGGCGCCTGTTGACGCCTGCAACCCGTCCATCATGCAGGCCTGGGGGTGTCCTTCGCCGATTTCCGGGAAAATAAAAAATCCATGATCCGCTTCGGGTTCAATGCCCAGATAGGCAAGAGCCAACTTGCCCATGCGGTAACCCAGCGGCATAAAGGGACATTTGTGGCCGTGAAACTCAAAGGTCCATTCGGGGGGTACATGTTTTGTTGTCATAATTAATTTCTCCTTTATTGGTTTATTAGACGATATCAAAAATCATCTTGGCGGCGATCACCATGAGCAGCACGCCGATGATTCTTTTCAATTGGGAACTGGAAATTTTGGTTTTCATCATCTGTGAACCGACAATGGAGCCCAAAGCGCTCATCACGGCCATGACGCCCAGAAAAACAGGGCTCAGCCCGCCCAGGGTAACATGGCCTAAGAAACCAGATAAAGAGGCGAATACCACCACCATGGCCGTGGTTCCAGCGGCAACCTTGGCATCCATGCCGATCCAGTTGAGAACGGGCACAATGAAATTACCGCCGCCCACACCCAAAAGCCCCCCGAGAAATCCGGCCACTGTGCCGACGGCCGCCCCGGCGCCGGATTCGATGGTACGACTCATCGGTTGAAGGCGCGGCTTTGGTTTATAGAAGAGCATCATACAGCCTGCGAAAACCAGGAATGCTGAAAACATGCCGAGGAAAAGACGTTTATCCACAAAAGGCGTCGTGTGAGCGCCCAGGGGCGCAAGCAGGACGGCCGTGATCATGATCGGCAGGCCGATTCGCCAATTAATCAAGCCGCCGCGGTAATAATTTACGGTCGCAAACATCAGACTCACAACATTAAGCAGAAGTGCCGTCGGTACGGCTTCGGCCAGTGGCACGCCCAGGTAGTAGAAAAGGGGCACAAAAATGAAAGCGGCGCCCAAGCCCGCCATGGCCAGAAGACCTGAGAAGAAAAAAACTAATACAGCGCACACAACATAAACGGTTAAAGTCATAATTCATCCTTTATACATCAATTGCAGTGGTTGCAATGCTCCATCTCGACGGTCGAAGACGGAAGAAGCTGGATGGTGGTGTGGTTGATTCCATAGGCATCATGCAGGATTTCCTGGATGGCGCGAATGATTTGTTCGTGATTGGGAGATTCGTCATCGGATAAAAGATGCGCGGAAAGCAGTTTCTGCCCCGCTCCGGTTTGCCAGATGTGGAGGTCGTTGACCTCGGCCACACCCGCGACGGAAAGCAAATCGCGCTTTACAGCGTTAAAATCGATGTCTGCAGGCACGGCATCCAAAAGCGCGTTAACCGTCTGCCGGATGATCTTGTAAATTTCACGGGCGATAAAAATGCAGATGACCATGGAGATGAGAGGATCAACAAAACGCCAATCGAAGAAAGTAATCAGCAGGGCGCCGACAATCACGCCCAGTGAAAAAAGCGCATCCTGAAGTGAATGGAGCCAGGCGCTTTTGATATTAAAGTTCCGCGCCGATATTTTCTGCAACAGCAGTGTGGCTGCCCCGTTTCCGACAAAGGCCACGACAGCAACCCAGAGCATCGTCTTACCGGAAACCTCCATAGGCGACAGCAGTCTTTGGACGGACTCCCAGAAGATAAAGACAATCACCACCGAAAGGATAATGCTGTTGACGAAGGCGGCGACAAATTCAATCTTGCGCCAGCCGTACGTTTTGAGCTCCGTCGCCGGGCGCCGGGACATCTTTTCCGCCCAATAGGTAAATCCCATCGCGGCGATGTCACTCAAATTATGGATGGCATCCGAAATCAGTGCCATGCTCGAAATCAGCAGGCCGAAGATCATTTCAAAAATGACAATACCGCCGTTGATCAAAATGGCAAAGATCAGGTTCGTGAGCGATGCCGGTTTTTCATGGTGGTCGTGGTTATGACTCATTTCATTATCCTCGATCAGGATTATTCTCCTGCATCAGGCCATAATAAATCCGTAGGCCATACCGGCGACGGTTGAAAGAACAACAACGATAGAGCAGTAAACAGCCGTTTTCTTGACACCCATAATGCTGGCAATGGCAATCATGCTGGGGAGCGACAAAGCGGGACCGGCCAAAAGCAGCGCCAGCGCCGGACCCTGCCCCATGCCGGAACCGAGCAGCCCTTGAAGAATCGGCACTTCGGTGAGCGTGGCGAAATACATGAGCGCGCCGACGATGGAGGCAAAGAAATTGGCCGCAAGCGAATTGCCGCCCACGAGCATTTGAATATATTGCTCAGGAATCAGTGCCTGATGGCCGGGACGTCCCAAAAGAAATCCCGCCACCAGCACACCGCCCAATAAAAGCGGCAGGATCTGTTTGGAGAACGTCCAGGTGGCCTCCACCCAGCCTTTGAGTTCCTCTTTGACAAACCATTTCTTGAGCATAACGGCTAAGACGGCCAACAGCGCGATTACCAGATACCACTTGGCGCTAAAGATCAACCGCCACAGCGCGCCGTCGCTTTCAGAAGGTTTTGCGAACGAGGCGAAGACAAGAATCAAAACCATCGTCAGCATGTAAAGCGCATCCTGCCAGAGCGCTCTACTTTTTCCATCTTCTTCCGGCAGAAAGATTTCGCCAGTTTCGCGGTTGGCGTCGTCCTTACGAAAAATAAATGCCATTAAAAGACCTGTCACGATGGCAAAGATCACCGCACCAATGGCACGCGCCAGACCCATCTGCCAGCCCAGCACTTTGGCGGTCAGAATGATCGCCAGCACGTTGATGGCCGGGCCGGAATATAAAAATGCCGTGGCCGGGCCGATCCCGGCACCACGTGAATAGATCCCGGCAAACAGCGGCAGAACCGTGCAGGAACAAACCGCCAAAACGGAACCGGAAACAGAGGCAACGGAATAAGACAGGATCTTATTGGCCTTTGCGCCGAAATATTTAAGCACCGCCGCCTGCGAGACAAAGACGGTGATGGCCCCGGCAATGAAAAAAGCGGGGATCAGACAGGTCAGCACATGCTGGCGCGCATACTCCTGAAGCATCATAAAGGCTTCCAAGCCGGACTGCCGGATGAGTGTGGATTCCCAGGGGAGGTAATAAGCTCCCAGAAATATCGCGATAATGAATAAAAACTTCTGCCATTCTTTCATGATTTTTTCCTTTAATTTCTATTTTTTTATCTCATGGATAAAGTCTTTTGCTTTGTCTCCCCGTAGATATTCGGCCAGCCCGAGAAGGCCGTCGGTCAGATATTTTGACCGGTAGCCGTTCAATGTTAGGAAAGTACGGGCAATTTCTGCGCGGTCATAATGCGGACAGGCTGTGATGATGATCTTTGTCTTGTCCAGTTCGCCGAGCCTGTCCGGTAGCTCATTGAGCGGGATGTTCTTGATGAAGCTGAAGCTGTAGGCCTGATGCTCTTCCGGAAAACGAACGTCAATAATCTGCACTTTGCCCTGTTTATAAAGCTGCAGCATCTCGGCAATGCCGATTTTCATGTCTTTGCGTTCCTGATAGTCAAAACGCTTCAGATAATTTTCAAAAGTCACATTGTCAGCCGCAGATGCGGCAAGCGGCATAACCAATAAAAGCACTATCAGCAAAACGCCTTTTTTTATCATCATGAATTCCTCTAAGCAGAAGCCCCCGATCCACACTATTATTTTGCGGCGGCCAAATGACTTTTAAGTTTTGTCAGACCATCCCATATTTCAATATCACCAATGTATTTTTTCACATCAGAAGACGAATACCTGATGACGCATGTGGGTGTCTGATCGACTTTATTTTCTTTGATGACGGCGCTCAAGAGCGGGAAAATGGATTTTTCATTCATAGCCTTCCACGCAATTTTCTGTTCTTTGAGAAACGCAACGAGAGCGCTTTCGTCCTGAATGTGCCTACCCTGAGCTGCCTCAAAAAGAAGATTGCGGACATGAAGAACATTGCCGGTTCCGGAATCATTGTTGGCGGAATAGAGATAATACTTTGCGTAAATGGGTGTTGCGCGAGAAAATGGCACATCGACGAACGTTAATTTCACTTTTTCCGTAGCCAGCAATTCCTTAAGCAGCGGCTCGGCTTTCGTATCGATGCGCCTGCACGGCGGACAAAAATAATCGGTAAACATAATGACTTCATAAGGCCCCTTGCCCAGAGACGGAATGCCCCGGACAGCATCCTGCCCGTAAGCCGGCGTGACGGAACCGGAAAACGTCAGCAAAATGGCCAGATACCCCAGGATACTCACCAGCAATAACGGAAATCTCTTAAGCTTCAACATCGGAACATTCACCTCCCCAAGGAAATATAGCCACATCCGGCTGCGCTTTTCGCGCCACGCGGATGGAACTTCATAATTAATGATAAACGACAAAATCAACATCACTGAAAATGCCAGGCAAAAAGGGCAATAGACATCGTTTTGTACCTGAAAGGCATACAGATGAACCTCCACACCCAGGCCTGCGGCCAGAAGCATCCGGACAAATGCGGTCTGCTTAAACGCGGCAAAGACGATGACAACTGCCATAAACGCCATGCCGAACCATTTGAGATCAATGCCGAATATATCTCCCTTGAGATAACTGCACGCTGAATCACAGTAGTCGTAATACGCCATGATCCCAATGCCGGCTGCCGCCAGCACAATGGTGAGAATGTGACGATATTTTCTAATTATGGCCGGAATGCCCTTCATAACTTGTCTCCTGTAATCATCCCAATTTTGTTCCCTCGCGTCACCCGCCTACACCATTAAAGTATTCTTCGAGTTTCGTTTTGATTTCATCCCTGACTCGCCGGAATTCCTGCATAATCTCATCCGGCGTTCCGGTTGCTTTGGCCGGGTCGTCAAAACCGATGTGCGTCTTTTTTGTTCCGCCGATATAGAGCGGACAGGTCTCATTGGCGTCGCCGCACAGCGTGATGACGAAGTCGAAGTTCTGTCCGTCGAATTCGGAAAGATTCTTGGAGCGGTGCTTTGAGATATCGATTCCGATTTCTTTCATGACCTCAATAGCCGTCGGATTGACAAATGAGGCTTTGGTTCCGGCGGAGAAGGCCTCCATCTTGTCGCCCCAAAAGGAATTGGCGATTCCCTCCGCCATCTGCGAGCGGCAGGAATTCGCCGTGCATAAAAACAAAACTCTTTTTTTCATAAACACTCCTGTTCCAGCCTTTTTCATTCCGCACGATCCAATGAATCGAGAAAAAGGCCGTAATCGCCGTATATCTTTCTTGTCAGCAGCATCGTCGCGTGACTGCGCGGATAACCCATGAGCTTTTTAATATTGTTTTTTTGAGCAAATGCAATCATGGTCCTTTCCGGCATCAGTTGATCATATTCGGCATACATTATCTGGACGCGATTCGGATCAACCTTCAGGTGATACCTGCTCGAATTAACAAGGCCGTAAGCCTGTTCCAGAAGATTTTCAGAAAATCCCGCCTTTTCAAATTGGGCAACGGCATCACGCATGTGTGTGTTCCTGAAGATCACGGTATCAAAGTCAATGATGGGTATCATCAGGTTGAGATGATCAAATTCTTCCGTCTGCTCCGTGAGCAAAAGCATCGTCGCGCCGATAGAGCCGCCCCAACCGCCAATCTTTGTAACGCCATTTCTCTTTAAATACGAAATCATGGTTCGCAATTCCCGAACGGAGTTTAACAAAACGGAGATATTTTTTTCATGATCCTGTGTAAGCATACCCACGCCGTTTTTTTTGCCTGCCTCGGTTCTTTCGAGATGATAAGGCGGAACATAAAAAACAATGTTGTAATTCCTGTCCAGCGCTTCAAAGAAGAAATACTTAATAAACCGGAAAGCAAAATCGGAAACCCCGGCGCCGGGAACCCAGAGGATCACTTTTTTATCTTTAAGTTCACCCGTTCGATAAACATAAAAAACGGTAGTATCCATACCGTTTTGGTTCCGGAGTCCCGATGGAAATGTTATTTTTTCCGTAATCAGCTTGTCGCCTGACGGATGCTCAATTGGCCATTTCTCAAGCGGACTGAGTGAAAAATGAAGATCAGACAAAGGTTCGGTATCGTTCTTAAGCGATGTATGGCTGATAAAAGCCTGAAGTTTTTCCGGGCTTCCTACCGGAATATCAGCGGTGATGTCCGCGCTCAGATCCTTTAGCCCTGAAATATCCAGTTGCTTTTGTGCATAGCTGCAACTGCATAAGCAGAAAGCCAGCAGGCACATCAGCGACACGGATACTCTTTTTTTGACTTCACGCATAAAACCATGATCTCTTTTATGTTTGCAAGAAATTTAAAAGAATCAAGTAAACACCGCCCAGGATCACCAGGACGCCGCAAACCTTTTTCAGGATTACCGCGCCTTTTGATTTTTCACTCCAGTGCAGGTAGTGCTGCACAACTTCCGTAAATGTTCCCGCAAAAACCAGCACCGAACAGTGACCGACGGCAAACGCCGCCAAAATCAGCATCGCCAGCGTC
>Ga0209407_1000913_pt1 | contig 33588 bp, 26 predicted proteins | sample AD_JPNHG3_MetaG_FD_184410 | JGI IMG/M metagenome (GOLD analysis project Ga0209407, IMG submission 184410) | Active sludge microbial communities of municipal wastewater-treating anaerobic digesters from Japan - AD_JPNHG3_MetaG (SPAdes) (version 2) | ecosystem: Engineered > Bioreactor > Anaerobic...
TCAGCTCACTGCCCCTGATCTTTCTGATCGTCAACATCCCTCCCGCTCCTTTCCGCAAGATATCCGACCGGTTGCTCTGCTGATGCTTCCATCCGCAGTCTATGTAAGCAAAAAAGCCGGATTCCGTCTACCCCGAAGTGTTTCCCTGATAAACAACGCGCGAGCCCAGTTCAAATAAAAACGCCCTGTCCGAATCTTTTTCCTGTTCTCTTTTTCCTCTTTTTCCTGTTGCGCTTTAGTCGCGGGTTTGGCAAGGTTGCCCTGAAATCTTTTCACATCCTGGGCACAGAACAGGACGTGCAGGGATGGGATCGTCAACAACACGAATTTGCGAGGTAACAGACCTGAAATGTCACAAAACCTGCTGGATGCGTTGGACGGCTGGAACAGTGTAAAAAGCGCCGAACTGTACGGGGTCGGCGCGTGGGGTCAGGGTCATTTCACGGTTACGGATGACGGTTTCGTGGCCGTTAACCTGAAGAACGCCACCGGTACGGTCCGCATCAATCTTTACGACATCGTCCGCGGCCTGCACGACCGTGGCATGAGCCTGCCGCTGCTGTTGCGTTTCAGCGACTTGCTGGGCAACCGTATCCGCCTCATCAACGAGTCGTTTCAAAAGGCGATCTCGGACTACGACTACCAGAACATCTATCGCGGCGTCTTCCCGATCAAAGTCAACCAGCAGCAGCAGGCCGTCCATGACGTGGTGACGTTCGGCGCCCCCTACCACCACGGGCTCGAGGCCGGATCCAAGGCCGAGCTGATCGCCGCGCTGGCCTATATGCGCGACCCGCAGGCCTTCCTGATCTGCAATGGATACAAGGACGCGGAGTTTATCGATCTCGCGCTCTCGTCGCTCAAGATGGGCCTCCAGACCATTCTGGTGCTTGAGACCGCCGACGAGCTGAACCTGATCCTGGAACGCTCGGCCGCGCTCAGCATACGGCCGCGCATGGGCATCCGCGTGAAGCTCTCCAGCCGCGTCGGCGGTAAGTGGTCCGAGTCCGGCGGCGAACGCAGCGTGTTCGGACTCACACCGTCACAGGTGATCGACGTGGTGGACACCCTGCGCGACGCGCGGATGCTGGACTGCCTCGAGCTGCTGCACTACCACCTCGGCTCCCAGGTGCCGAACATCCGCGAGATCCGCGACGCCGTCAAGGAAGCCTCGCGCTTTTACGTCGGCCTGGTCAAGGAGGGCGCGCGCATGGGCATCTTCGACATCGGCGGCGGCATGGCCATTGACTACGACGGTTCACACACCAATTTCGCCAGCAGCGCGAACTACGATATCTCGGAGTACTGCGCCGACGTGATCGAAGGCATCATGACCGCCTGCAACGAGGCCGGAATACCCCACCCGACCGTCATCAGCGAGTCCGGGCGCGCGCTGATCGGCTACTACTCGGTGCTGGTCATCAATGTGCTCGACGCCGCGATCTACGAGGAGAAAGAGTGCCCGGAAAACATTCCCGAGCCGCGCCCCGAGGCACTCGAGAACATGCTGGAGGTGGCGCACACTCTGAGCCTCAAAAACCTTCAGGAGTCGTTCAACGACGCGCTCTACTACCGTGAGGAGATCCAGAAGGCCTTCAAGCACGGCGACATCACGCTGCGCCAGCACGCGGCCGCCGACTGCCTGTTCTGGCACATCCTGACGCGCATCCGCGAGCTGCTGCCAGGCCTCAAGGTCATCCCCAGAGATCTGCTCGGGCTCGACGCCCTGCTGGCCGATGTCTACTACTGCAACTTCAGTGTCTTCCAGTCGCTCCCCGACGCCTGGGCCATCGACCAGCTCTTCCCGATCATGCCGGTCCACCGCCTGAACGAAAAGCCGACGCGCATGGCCTGCCTGTCGGACATCACCTGCGACTGCGACGGGCGCATCGACAAGTTCATCGACCAGCACGATGTCAAACCCGTCCTACCGGTGCACGCGCTGCGCAAGGGCGAGTCCTACATGCTCGCCGCCTTCCTGGTCGGCGCGTACCAGGAAACCCTGGGCGACCTCCACAATCTTTTCGGTGACACCAATGTCGTGAGCGTCCAGGTCGATGAGGACGGCGAAATTGAATACATGCAGGAGCTGCAGGGCGATTCGGTCGGCGACGTGCTCAGCTACGTCGAATACCGGCCCGAACGCCTGATGGAACAGTTCCGCGCATTGGCGGAGGAGGCCGTCAAGGCCAAGCGCATCACGCCGGCCGAACGCCGTGAAATCCTCGCCGCTTACGACAACGGTCTGCGGGGCTACACGTACTTCGAGCAGTGATGGGAGCCGGAACGCGCCATGACCCACATACGCATTCCTTACCACACGTCCGCTCTGGAAGCGGATCTTCCGACCGCGTGGCGGGCAACGGCGCTGACACCGCCCTGCCACGCCGCCGCAGACGTCCGGCCACCCTCCATCGATGAGCAGCGCCGGTGTGTCGAGCGCGCGCTGGACCGGCCCATCGGCTCGCCGCCGCTTGAAACGCTCGCGGCCGGCAAGGCAACCGCCACGGTCATCACCAGCGACCACACCCGCCCGGTGCCCAGCCGCATCACGCTGCCGCTGCTGCTCGATCGCCTGCGCCGCGGCAACCCCGCGATCAACATCCGTATCCTGGTGGCCACCGGCTGCCACCGGGCCACGACACCCGGCGAGTTGCGCGAAAAATTCGGCGAGGAAGTCGTGCGGCGCGAAACGTTCCTGATACACGACTGCACCGACACCGCAAGCCTGCGCCAGCTCGCGCGCCTGCCCTCCGGCGGCGAACTCTGGCTGAACCGCGCGGCGCTGGACACCGACCTGCTGGTGGCGGAAGGATTCATTGAGCCCCACTTTTTCGCGGGCTTTTCCGGTGGCCGCAAAAGCGTGCTGCCCGGCATCGCCGGCCGCACCACCGTGCTCGCCAACCATTGCGCCGCCTTTATCGCCGACCCGCACGCCCGCGCCGGCAGTCTGGCGGGCAACCCGATCCACCGCGACATGCTTTTTGCCGCACAGCAAGCGCATCTGGCGTTCATCCTCAACGTCACGATCAATACCGACAAGAGCATTCGCGCCGCCTTTGCCGGCCACCCCGAAGAGGCGCACGCCACCGGCTGCCGCCATCTCGCAGAAGAGGTCACCATCCCCCGCATGCCAGGCGACATTGTGATTACCGGTAACGGCGGCTATCCGCTCGACCAGAACATCTACCAAGCCGTCAAAGGCATGACCGCCGCCGAGGCCTGTTGCAACCCCGGCGGTACCGTGATCATGGTGGCGGGTTGCTGCGACGGCGCAGGCGGGGAGAATTTTTACCAAGCGCTGTCTGAAATGAAAAATCCCAGGGAATTGCTGGATGCCATCGGACGCGTGCCTCAAGACAAGACCGCGCCTGATCAATGGGAAGTCCAGATCCTCGCGCGTATCTTGGCCAAACACCGCGTGATCTTGGTCAGTGATGTGTGTGACGCGACCGTGATCCGAAGCATGGGCATGGAGGCGGCCACCAGTCTGCCCGAAGCCATTGATATCGCGGGTCGCACGGCACCGCAGGATGCGCGCGTGACCGTCATTCCGGATGGTGTATCCGTCATTGTGGAGAACACATGAGATGCGAATCCTAGTCTGTATCAAACAGGTCCCCGGCACAACGCAGGTGGACATCGATGAAAAAACCGGCGTGCTCAAACGCGACGGCGTTGAATCAAAAATCAATCCGTACGATCTCTACGCGATCGAAACCGCGTTGCGCCTCAAGGAGCATTGGCCGGAGGCCACGACTCACGCGCTCACCATGGGCCCGCCGCAAGCTGAACAGTCGTTGCGCGAAGCCCTGATGATGGGCATCGACGAAGTGATCCTGATCTCCGACCGCGCGTTTGCGGGTTCAGACGTCCTTGCAACCGCCTACACGCTTTCTCAGGCCATTCAGGCCATCGGAGACATCGGCATCATCATCTGTGGACAGCAGACCACCGACGGTGACACCGCACAGGTCGGCCCGGAAATCGCGGAATTTCTGAACATTCCCCACGCGACCCATATCAGTGCCATCCCTGAATGTCAGGCTTGCTCGGTGACGGTTCAGGTCGATCTTCCCGCAACAGAGGAGATCATTCGTCTGCCGCTGCCCTGCCTGCTCTCCGTCAACAAGGGCATCCATACGCCTCGCCTGCCCTCTTTCAAGCGCAAGAAGGAGACGCGTGATGTCCCGGTGCGCAGCATGACATTGGCCGATCTGCCGGACACCAATCCAGACCATTACGGACTGAACGGCTCTCCGACCAATGTGGTGCGCATCTTTCCGCCGGAACATCATGTCACCCGCGAAACATGGGAGGGCTCTTCCGGCGAATTGGCCGACCGGCTTTACACCTACCTGCGCGATGCAAAATTCTTGGCCTAGGAACTCGTCATGGCAGCAATCATCGTTCATCAGGAAAAAATCCCGGATCTTTCGCGGGTTGTCGAACTGTGTCCTTTCGGGGCCATCGAGATCAACGACAACCGCGTCACCGTCTCGTCGGCGTGCCGCATGTGCAAGATCTGCATCAAAAAAGGTCCCGTCGGTGCTTTCGAACTCGTTGAGAGCCCGCAGGTGTCCGTTGACAAGAACGCATGGCGCGGCGTCGCGGTGTATATCGACCAGACCGAAGGCAAGATCCATCCCGTCTCATTGGAACTGGTTGGCAAAGCCTGCGATCTCGCCGGTAAGATCGGCCAACCGGTCTTCGCGCTGCTTGCCGGCCATCACATGACCGCATTAGCCGAAGAGCTGCGGCATTATGGCATCGACTCGATCTTCGTCTATGACCATCCGCAACTGGAGCACTTCCGCATCGAACCTTACACGGCGGTGTTCGAAAATTTCATCAACCGCTGCAAACCCTCCACCGTGTTGGTCGGGGGCACGGCGATCGGCCGCTCGCTGGCCCCGCGCGTGGCCGCGCGCTTCCGTACGGGCTTGACCGCCGACTGCACCTTTCTGGACATGCAGCCCAACACCGACCTCGACCAAATCCGGCCTGCGTTTGGCGGCAACATCATGGCGCACATCCGGACGCCGCGTCACCGTCCTCAGTTCGCCACTGTCCGTTACAAAATCTTCTCAGCGCCTCAACGCCGTGCTGAGCCGGGGGGTGTGGTGACCGCCATCACGCCGGACGAAAAAATGCTGGTCTCCAGCATCGAGACGCTGTCGTCCCACCGGAAAGAGCCGGTCAAAAACATTGAGGACGCCGACGTGCTGGTCGTCGCCGGACAAGGCATCCAGCGGCGCGATAATATCGAGTTGCTGCAGCAGCTCGCCGACCGTCTGGGCGGCATGGTGGGCGGGACCCGTCCGGTCATCGAGGCCGGTTGGCTGGAGCCGCGCCGCCAGATCGGACTCAGCGGACGCACCGTCAAACCCAAACTGATCATCACCTGCGGCGTGTCTGGCTCGGTCCAGTTTGTCGCCGGCATGAGCGGCGCCGAAAAGATCATTGCCATCAACATCGATCCGGACGCCTCGATTTTCAAAATCGCGCACACCGCCATGATTGGTGACGTTTGTGAGATCATTCCGGAACTGTTGAACAAGCTTGCGAAGGGAGGCAACGCCCATGTCTGAGTCGCCGTTTAGCCGTCTGAATGAAGCGGACATCGCCTATCTCAGATCCGTGGTGGAGCCCAGCGGCAAGGTCACGCCGCGCGAGGCGATCCACGAGGATTACAGCCACGATGAAATGGGTGCGGTGCACCACTTCCCCGATGTTCTGGTCGAAGCTGCTTCCACCGAACAGGTCTCCGCTGTGCTGCGTTACGCGAACGAGCGCCGCCTGCCGGTGACGCCACGCGGACAGGGCACCGGTCTGGTCGGTGCCGCTGTCGCGCTTTATGGCGGCATCATGCTGAGCACCGCGCGCATGAACCGCATCCTGGAATTGGACGAGGACAACCTCACGCTCACCGTTGAGCCCGGTGTGTTGCTGATGGACATCGCCAAGTTCGTTGAAGAGCACGATCTCTTCTATCCGCCAGATCCCGGCGAAAAGAGTGCCTCGATCGGCGGCAACATCAGCACCAACGCCGGTGGCATGCGCGCCGTCAAATACGGTGTGACACGCGATTACGTGCGAGGACTGGAAGTAGTCCTCGCCAACGGCGATGTCATCGAGGTCGGCGGCAAGATCGTCAAAAACAGCTCGGGCTACGGCATCAAGGAACTGATCGTCGGCTCCGAAGGGACGCTCGGTTTTGTCACAAAGGCTGTCCTCAAGCTGCTCCCCCTTCCCAAGAAGGCCATCAGCCTGCTGGTACCCTTCGCCGATCTCACGACCGCTATCGAAACGGTTCCCGTCATCATCCGCTCCAAGTACATTCCGACGGCGATCGAGTACATGGAGAAGCCGGTGATCCTCTGCGCCGAACAGTATCTGGGCAAAAAGTTCCCCGACCACTCGTCCGATGCCTATCTGCTGCTGACCTTCGACGGGAACAGCCGTGAAGAGGTTGAGGCCATCTACGAAAAGGTCGCCGAAGTGTGCCTGCAGGCCGGGGCCAGGGATGTGCTGATTTCCGATACCGACGAGCGCCAGGTCTCGATCTGGAGCGCGCGCGGCGCCTTCCTCGAGGCGATCAAAGCATCGACCACAGAGATGGAAGAGTGTGACGTGGTCGTGCCGCGCAACCGTGTGGCCGATTTTGTGAAATACACAAAACAGGTCGAACGGCAGGTCGGTGTGCGCCTGACCGGTTTCGGCCACGCCGGCGACGGCAACCTGCACGTCTACGTGCTGCGCGACGACTTCGATCCGGAGACCTACGCACGCAAGCTCAACGAGGCCTTCGAACTCCTCTACGCCAAGGCGCGCACACTCGGCGGCCAGGTGTCGGGCGAGCATGGCATCGGATTCGCCAAAAAAGCCTTTTTGGCCGAGTCGCTTGGCGAGGTTTCCATCAATCTGCTCCGAAACATCAAACGCGCCTTCGACCCGAACGGTATCCTCAACCCCGGCAAGGTCTGTTAATGAATAAGAGCCCCACCTTTCCTTTTTCACTCGAAGCGTACCTCGCTGACCGCAGGCGTGAGGTCGAAAAACATCTGTTCGCCAGCCTGCCTGCTGCCGAGACACGGCCCGCCATTCTCGCAGAGGCGATGCGCCACGCGGTCTTGTCGGGCGGTAAGCGTCTGCGCCCGATCCTCTGTCTGGCCGCCGCGGAAGCGGCCGGCGGATCGGCGGCGGACGCGCACTGTGCGGCCACGGCGGTCGAACTGCTCCACACCTACACGCTGGTGCATGATGACCTGCCCTGCATGGACAACGACCTGCTGCGCCGCGGTCAACCCACCGTACACGCCAAATATGGTGAAGCGGTCGCCGTACTGACGGGTGACGCCTTGCAAACGCTCGCCTTCGGCATCTTGGCCCTTTCACCGGAACGGCGCCCTGGCACCGTCGCCCGGCTTGTTGCCGAACTTGCTCGTGCCGCCGGTGCTGCCGGGGTGATCGGGGGACAGGTCGAGGACATCCGCTTTGCATCCGCGCCCACACGCGCCGTGATTGACTTTGTCTTCCAGCACAAAACCGCCGATCTGTTCAAGGCCGCCTGCCGTCTTGGCGTGATCGCCGCTGGCGGAGACGATTCCGCCGCCGAGCGGCTCGCGCACTATGCCGACGGTCTGGGTTTCGCCTTTCAAATCATCGACGACCTGCTCGATGCGCAGGAGACCGCAACCGACGATCCTCCTGAACTCTCCTGCCTCGCCGTGATGTCTGCCGACGAGGCGCGCGATTGGGCGAAGAGTCTCACGAAGCAGGCTGTCGCCGCACTCGATGGCCTTCCGGGGGACACCGCGCCGCTCGCCGCTCTGGCCGATCATCTGCTCACACGAATCATCTGAGTCTGCCATGAACACATCTCGCACACCGCATATTCTGATCACGGGAGCGACAGGCCTGCTGGGGCGCCCCTTGTTGCGCGCCTGCGCCAATCGCCGCGAGTGGCGCGTGACCGGTACTGCTTTCCGACGCAGCGGTCCTGGGCTGGAACGGATGGACCTGTCTCAGACCGACGCCATTCCCGGCTTTCTCGACCGCCTCGCGCCGGACGTCATCATCCACACCGCTGCCGAACGCCGTCCTGACGTGAGCGAACGTGATCCCGTCGGCACGCAGCGCCTGAACGTCGGCAGCACCGCCGCCATCGCGCAATGGGCCGCAGCGCACGGCGCTTTCGTGATCTACATCTCCTCCGACTATGTGTTCGACGGCACGCAACCGCCCTACCGTCCCGGCGACGCCACGCATCCGCTCAATGCGTACGGCCAAAGCAAGCTCGACGGTGAGCATGCGGTCTTGCAGGCTGGCTGCGCTGCGGCCATCCTGCGTGTGCCGTTGCTTTACGGCGACGTGGAGCGCTTGGATGAATCCTCTGTGACCGTGCTGGCCGAGGCGTTGATGAAAGCCGCTCCCGGTCAGCGGGTCAAAATGGAGCACTGGGCCACGCGTTACCCCACGCACACGGCAGATGTTGCCGACGTACTCGTCGGCCTGACCGCCTACAGACTGGAAAACCCAAGTTTCGGCGGTATATTTCATTGGAGCGGCAATGAGGCACTGACCAAGTACGAGATGGCGTGTCTCTTCGCGCCGCTGGTCGGAACCGACCCCGCGTGCATCGTGGCGGATCCCACGCCGCCCGCAGGTGCCCCCCGTCCCAAAGACGCCCATCTTGACTGCTCCGCCCTGGAGCATCTGGGCATCGGTCGCCGCACGCCCTTCGCCGCAGCGATTCCCGCCATTCTCGCTCCGCACCTTCACGTTTCCGCGTAAAGGTCGTGGCGAATGGTTCTCCCTTCTTTCGTACCCACCTTCTGTTTTGTTTGTTTCCGCTCCCCAATTAATCGCTTGATAAACATCGATTCGTTCTTGACCGCCACATCCCCCTTTATTACTGTTGGACGGGTATCCAACCCCTATGGGATGATGTCCCGCGTTCGACCGAAATGAAGCCAGCTTCAGGTGACGATATGACACAAGACTTGCAGCAGTTGCTCGAAAAAATCCAGCGTGATGGCGTGGAAAAGGCGCAGGCGGAGGCAGAGGCCCTGCTCGCCGACGCGCGGAAAAAGGCCACTTCAATCCTTGATGCGGCGCAGGCCGAAGCGGCCAAGGTCAAAGCCGAGGCGCGCCAAGAGGCCGAAGCGTTTGAGCGCCGCGCGGAAGAAACCATGCGGCAGGCCGCGCGCGATACCGTCACGAAGGTCGAAAAGGCGGTCACCCGGCTCTTGCAGCGGCTGTTGCTGGAAAACGTCAACGCCGGTTTTGACGCGAACCCTGACCTCGTTGCCGATCTCGCCGTCGAAGCCGTACGCGTACATTTGGGTGCCAAAGGCGGGATTGAGGTGGAGGCGGCGGCCAAACTGGCCGATGTGTTGCGCGCGAAGCTCGCGGCGGAAGCGGCGCAGGGTGTCACGGTGGTCACCGACGAAACCGCCGGCACCGGGTTCCGGCTGCGTCTTGCCAACGGTCGCGTGGAACACACCTTCACCGGAGCGGCCGTCGCTGAGGCCCTCGCCAAACAGCTCCGCCCGCGCCTGGCGGCCTTGATGAAGCCATGAGTGTCATCTACCTCCTTTCCAGCCTGCCGATGCTGCGGCTCGACGCCCCGTCGGCCGTGACGCCCGAGGCGTTTCTCTCGGCCTGCCGTGACCAGCTCAGCGCCGCCGACGCGGCTGCGGCAGAGGCCTTGCTCACCGGAGCCGCGTGCGACCATCCGTTCGTCGCCGCCTGGCGCGACCGCGACACGATTCTGCGCAATGCCGTCGCGCGCCAGCGCGCCCGTTTGGCAGGTGATGACGCATCCCGCTGGCTGCGTCCCGCGTCCGGCTGCGATACGCGCATTGAGACCCAGGTTGAGGAGGCTTTTAACCAGCCTGACCCGCTGCGGCGCGAAAAGGCGCTCGACCAGATCCGCTGGATGATCGCTGAGGAGCTGCAAGGACCGGACCCGCTCGACGTGAAGGGCGTTTTCGCCTATGCCGTCAAACTTGCGATCCTTGCCCGCTGGGCAGCCCTGACACCCGAGCAGGGGCAGAACACTTTTGACCGTCTCACAGAAATCCCTCTTACGTTCAACTCGGGCGATTGAACCACCGCCCACTTACGGAAACACGCTTATGGAAACGACAGGAAAAATTGTCGGCGTCAACGGCAACATGATCACCGTCGCGTTTGACGGTGCGGTCGCCCAGAACGAGGTCGGGTACGCCTGCCTTGAGCAGGGCGGCACCACCCAGCGGCTGATGAGCGAGATCGTCCGCATCCGCGGCCGCTTGGCGGACCTCCAGGTGTTCGAAGACACGCGCGATCTCCAAGTCGGCGACACCGTTGTTTTCACCGGCAACCTGCTGACGGCGGAACTCGGCCCCGGCCTCCTCGCGCAGATCTACGACGGCCTGCAGAACCCCCTGCCCCAGCTCGCCGAGCAGTGCGGCTTTTTCCTGCAGCGCGGCACCTATCTCAAGGCTTTGAACCGCGAAACGCGCTGGGCCTTCACCCCGGCCGCCAAGCCCGGGGACCGCGTGAGCGCGGGCGAGACGCTCGGCACGGTGCCGGAAGGCATCTTTAAACACCGCATCATGGTGCCTTTCGCCTTCCGCGGCGCGTACACCGTAAAACAGGTCGCCGCCGCCGGAGAGTACACGGTCGAGCAGGAGATCGCCGTCCTGACCGACGCCGACGGCAAAGACCACAGCGTCAGCATGCTGCAGCGCTGGCCGGTCAAACTGCCGATCACCTGCTTCGCGGAGCGGCTCAAGCCGACCGAAACGATGACCACGCGCGTGCGCCCGATCGACACCTTTTTCCCGGTCGCGCTGGGCGGCACCTACTGCATTCCCGGCCCCTTCGGCGCGGGCAAGACGGTGCTTCAGCAGTCCACCTCGCGGTATGCGGACGTGGACATCGTGGTGCTCGCCGCCTGCGGTGAACGCGCGGGTGAGGTGGTCGAGACCCTGCGCGAATTCCCGGAGCTGGAAGACCCGCGCACCGGCAAGCCGCTGATGGACCGCACGGTCATCATCTGCAACACCTCGTCCATGCCGGTCGCGGCGCGTGAAGCCTCGGTCTACACGGCAGTGACGATCGCCGGTTATTACCGGCAGATGGGGCTGCACGTTCTGCTGCTGGCCGACTCGACCTCGCGCTGGGCCCAGGCCCTGCGTGAACTCTCCGGCCGCCTGGAGGAGATCCCGGGCGAGGAGGCCTTCCCGGCCTACCTCGAGTCCCTGATCGCCAACTTCTACGAACGCGCCGGGCTCGTGCGACTCAAGGACGGCTCGATCGGCTCGGTCACGATCGGCGGCACGGTCTCGCCCGCAGGCGGCAACTTCGACGAGCCGGTCACCCAGGCCACGCTCAAGGTCGTCGGCGCCTTCCACGGCCTGTCGCGGGCGCGCTCCGACGCGCGCCGCTACCCCGCCATCGATCCGCTGGAGAGCTGGAGCAAATACCCCAGCATCATCGACTGGAAACGCGTTGAACAGGTCCGCGCGATTCTGCGTCAAGGCAACGACGTGGCCCAGATGATGAAGGTGGTCGGCGAAGAAGGCACCAGCATCGACGACTTTACCGTCTATCTGAAAAGCGAGTTTCTTGACGCGGTGTACCTCCAGCAGAACGCCTTCAGCGACATCGACGCCGCCACGCCGGCCGACCGCCAGCGCGAGATGTTCGATGTGGTGGAGAAAGCCCTGCTCGCCGCGTACCCCTTCAAGCAAAAGGACGAGGCGCGCAAATTCTTCCAAGGCCTGACCCAGACCTATATCGACTGGAACAACACCGAATACACCGCGCCGGAATACGCAGAACGCAGGGACGCCATCTTGCGGACGATCCAGGAGGCCGCGCTCGAAGCGTTTGCCGCTCAAACGGATGAATTTGCCGTCATCAAGCCCCGACCTGATCCCACCGGCGGCTCCGCCGCTTGCGTGCTCGACCACGAAGCCGTTGCCGCAGCCGTCAACACGGAGCCTGAAATCCGATGAGCAAGTTGAACCAGATCACGAAACCAATATCCGACATCGAGAATGGAAGTTCCCATGTATAAGGTTTACCACTCCATCGACAACCTGGCCGGCAGCGTGATCACGCTGCGCGCGCAGGGTGTCAAATACCGCGAACTCGCCGAGGTCTCCTCGCGGAACGGCACTTCATTGGCGCAGGTCATCAAGTTGGACGGCGACACGGTTACGTTGCAGGTCTTCGCCGGGGCGCGCGGCATCGCGACCGACGGCAAGGTGCGTTTCCTCGGCACGCCGATGCGCGTTCCCTTCTCGGAGGCGCTGCTCGGCCGCGCCTTCACCGGCAGCGCCGTGCCGCGCGACAACGGTCCCGCGCTGACCGACAACCTGACCGACATCGGCACGCCGTCGGTCAACCCGGCCAAACGCATCATGCCGCGCAACATGGTCCGCACCAACATCCCGATGATCGACGTCTTCAACTCGCTGGTCGAGTCGCAGAAGCTGCCGATCTTCGCCCGCGCCGGCGAGCCTTACAATCCGCTGCTCGCGCGCATCGCGCTGCAGGCCGAGGTCGACATCATCATCCTCGGCGGCATGGGGCTCAAATACGACGACTACCTCGCCTTCCGCGACACGCTGGACGAGAGCGGCGCACTCTCGCGGACCGTCATGTTCGTGCACACCGCCTCCGACCCGATCGTGGAGTGCATGCTGGTGCCGGACATCTCGCTGGCTGTCGCCGAACAGTTCGCGCTGCAAGGGAAAAAGGTGCTGGTACTGCTGACCGACATGACCAGCTTCGCCGACGCGCTCAAGGAGATCGCCATCACCATGGAGCAGATCCCCTCCAACCGCGGCTATCCGGGCGACCTTTATTCGCAACTCGCCGCGCGCTATGAGAAGGCGGTCGACTTCGAGGGTGCGGGATCCATCACCATTCTCGCGGTCACCACCATGCCCGGCGACGATGTCACCCATCCGGTGCCGGACAACACCGGGTACATCACCGAGGGCCAGTTCTACCTGCGTAACGGGCGCATCGAGCCGTTCGGCTCGCTGAGCCGTCTGAAGCAACAGGTCAACAAAGACACGCGCGAAGACCACCGCACCATCATGGACGCCATGATCAAGCTCTACGCCTCGTTCAAAGAGACGCAGGAAAAGCAGTCCATGGGCTTCCGCATGAGCGACTGGGACCGTAAACTGCTCAAATACGGCGAACGCTTCGAAAAAGAGATGATGGACCTCTCGGTCAATATCCCGCTGGAAAAGGCACTAGACCTCGGTTGGCGCATACTGGCCGACTGCTTTGAGCCGGACGAGACCGGTATCCCCTCCAAACTCACAACAGCCTTTTGGCCTAAGGAGAAAAGGCTGTGAGGTTTTGAGACTGTAAGGCTGTAAGGCTGTGAGGCTGTGAAGTATGATGAACCGAAAAAGAATCCGTGAGTGTGATGTTGCCCATCGACCCCCCACAGCCTCAACCTCTCACAGCCTTAACCCTCAACCCCCTAACCTCTCACAGCCTTAACCCTCAACCCCCTAACCTCTCACAGCCTTAACCCTCAACCCCCTAACCCCTCACAGCCTTAACCCTCAACCCCCTAACCCCTCACAGCCTTAACCCCTCACAGCCTTAACCCCATGGCTAAAATCAAACTCACAAAGACCGAGCTTAAGGCACAGACCGACGCACTCAAGCGCTTCCAGCGTTTTCTGCCGATGCTGCAGCTCAAGAAGCAGCAGTTGCAGGCCGAAATCGCGACCGTGGACGCGCATATCGCGAGGGTAAAGCAACGGGAGCGCGACGCGAAAGCTGCGCTTTCCAGTTGGGTCGCGCTCTTTGCCGCCGACACCACCCCGTTGCAAAGCCTGTTGACCTTTCAGGGTGTCCGTACCAGCACCAGCAACATCGCGGGTGTGACGATTCCGGTTTACAAAGGTATTGATGTCAGCGTTGGCGAGATGGATCTCTTTGCCACGCCGGTTTGGCATGATGATGCCGCCCATGCGATCAAACGCGCTTGGGCGCTGAAAGCCGAGCGGGCCTTGCTGGAAGAGCAGCGCAAGCTGATCATGGAAGAACTGAACACCACCTCGCAGCGCGTGAACCTTTTCGAAAAGGTCAAGATTCCCGAGTGCCGCGAGAACATCCGTCTCATCAAGATCGCGATCGGCGACGAGCAGACCGCGTCCGTGACCCGCGGCAAGATCGCCAAAGGACGCACCGGCAAGCCCCAAGAGGAGGATGCGGCATGATCGTTCCGATGAAACACATGACTCTGATTTGCTTGGCCGCCGACCGCGAGCCGACGTTGGAGCGGTTGCGCGAACTGGGCGCCGTGCATCTTGAGCTGGACGGCGCGGCCGATTCAGAGGCCTGCCGCCAGGCGCAGAACCGGCTGGCGAGCGCACGCCAGGCGCAACAGATTTTGAAAGACGCACTGGCCGGCAAGCCTGTCATCCCGACGGTCTCCGGACCGCACAGGATCCATGGTCACGAAGGTGGTGCGACCGACCCCCTCTCTGTTCCGCTGCCAGAAGTCAAGGGCGACGCGGAGGCGCGCATCACCGCGATCTGCAAGCTGGCCGACCTGCGTCAGGCGTTGGCCAACGAGGCCGAAAGGCTCTCGCGCGAAATCGCGCGAGTGGCGCCGTTCGGGAACTTTGACGTCACCCTGCCTGCACGCCTTGCCGCGCAAGGCGTGACGGTCCGCCTCTTCACCGCACCGGCCAAAACCGCCCTGACGCCGGGTGAAGGTGCCGTCATCCACACGCTCAGCGCCGACGACCGCACCGTCTGGGGCGTCATGATCGGTTCGGGCGAGCTGCCTGAAGGCTGCTTGCCTGCGGCGTTGCCGGAAGCCCCGCTCGACCAGCTTCGCGAGAAACACCATACAGCGCTCGCACACATTGATCGGATCACGCAACGCCTGTGCTATGTCGCCCGGCATGCGGATGACATCCAGACCGAGACCGCCCGTTTGACGGAATGGAGCCAGTTCGCCACGGCGGCCGCCGCGATGCAGTCCGCCGGAACCGTGGCCTGGATTGCGGGCTGGCTGCCCGCTGACCGGGAGGCCGAATTGCGCGAGGCCGCGCGTGAAAACGCATGGGGTCTCCTGATACGCGATCCGCTGGCAGGGGAAACGCCCCCCACGCTGCTGCGTCCGCCGCGCCTATTCCGCCCGGTGCTGGCGCTCTTCGAGGGGCTCGGCATCGCGCCGGCCTACACGGAGTCGGACATCAGCGTACCCTTCTTCTGCTTCTTCAGCATCTTTTTCGCCATGCTGGTGGGGGACGGCGGCTATGGCGCGCTGATCCTGGCGCTGACACTTCTCGCGCGCCGCAAGCTGCCGACCGCGCCGCGCGCACCGTTTGTCTTGCTGACATGTTTCGCCACGGCCACCATCGTGTGGGGCGTCCTTTCCAACACCTGGTTCGGAGCGCATCCTGCCTTCGCGGACAACGCGGCCAGCCGCTGGCTGAACCATCCTGTGAACGGCAACAACAACATGATGCTGCTCTGTTTCACGCTGGGTGTGATCCACCTATCTGTGGCACGTCTCTGGAACGCCTTTGCGCTGTTTCCGGACACCAAGGCACTGGCGCAACTCGGGTGGGTCGGCGTGGTGGTCTTCATGTACTGCATGTCGTGCGGCATCGTCGGCATTTTCAAGGTGCCGCCCTTTATCTATCCGGTCTTCGCGGTCTCACTGGTGTTGATCTTCCTCTTTACGTTGAAGCGCGATGAACTGAAAACCAACGGCATTGAACTCGGCATGCTGCCGCTCAACATCGTGAGTGCGCTCGGGGACATCATCTCGTACGTGCGCCTTTTCGCCGTGGGGCTGGCATCGGTCAAGGTCGCTGAAAACTTTAACGACATGGCGATCAATATGGGATTGCCGCTGTGGGCCAAGATCCTGCCGATGATCCTGATCCTGCTGATCGGCCACGGGCTGAACTTCGCGATGGCGGGCCTCAGCATTCTGGTGCACGCTGTCCGTCTCAACACCCTGGAGTTCTCAAACCACAAAGGCATCACCTGGGCCGGTTACGCCTTCAAACCTTTCAAGAGGCTGTGAGGTGTTAAGACTGTGAGGAGGCAAGTTCCTTACAGCCTCACAGCCTTAACACCTCACCGTCTTTCAACCTCAACACCTGACATCCTAAAAGGAGAACACACATGAACCCTGAAACCGTCACCATCATGAACCAAGCCATGGGCGTCGCGGGTGCGGTCGCCTGTCTCGGGCTCAGCGCCACCGGATCGGCATTCGGCACCGGATTCGCGGCGACCTCGGCCATGGGCGCCTGGAAGAAGTGCTACGCTCAGAATAAGCCCGCGCCCTTCATTCTGCTCGGCCTGGTCGGCGCGCCGATCACGCAGACTCTGTACGGCATGATCCTGATGTTCGTGATGTTCGGCAAAGCCGCCGCCGGCCTGCCGCTGCTCATTCTCGGCATCTTCTCCGGACTGGCCATCGGTTTCTCCGCCCTGTTTCAAGGGCGTGCCGCCGCGTCTGCCTGCGACGCGCAGGCTGAAACCGGACAGGGCCTCACCAACTATTTCGCGGCGCTCGGCATCGTCGAGACCGTCGCGATTTTCACGATGGTCTTCACCCTGATCGCCGTGCTCCAGGTCAAGATCTAACCATGCTGGCGTTGCCCAAACACCACGATACGCTTGTGGGCATTGATTCCGACGGTTGTGTCTTTGACACCATGACGGTCAAGCAGCGGGAGCACTTCTTCCCCGCCATCATCCGGCACTGGGGGCTGGAAGCGTGCGCCGGCGCGCTGTGCGCCTGCGCGGAGTTCGTCAATCTCCAATCCAAGACGCGCGGCAGCAACCGTTTCCCGGCGTTGCTCCGCGTGTTCGAGCTGCTGCGCGACTATCCCGGCGTGCGTGAATCCGGCGTCACGCTGCCGGCGACGGATGCGTTACGCGCGTACGTCCACTCCGGTCTGCCGCTGGGCAATCCGTCGCTGAAGGAAGAGGTCGCGCGCACGCAGGATCCAGAGCTGGCGCGTGTGCTGGATTGGAGTCTGAAGCTCAACGCCGACATCGACGCCCGCATGCGCCCGGTGCCGCCCTTTGGCGGCGCGGTGCGGGCGCTCGCGATGATCCATGCCTCAAGCGACGCGCTGGTCGTTTCGCAGACGCCGGAGGCCGCCCTGATCAAAGAGTGGGATCTGCACGGGCTGACCGGCTACGTCAGTCTGATCGCCGGGCAGGAGAAAGGCAGCAAGGCCGAACACCTGCGGCTGGCCTCTGACGGACGCTATCCCCTGGACCATATCCTGCTGATCGGCGATGCGCAAGGCGACCTCGCCGCGGCGCGCGCGGCCGGCGTCCTCTTTTATCCGATCGGCCCCGGTGCGGAGGAACGCGCGTGGGAGCGCTTCTGCGACGAGGCGTATCCCCGGTTTCTCGCCGGCACCTACGCAGGAGCATACGAGCAGGGGCTGATCGCGGCGTTCGAAGCTTTGCTGCCCGATACGCCGCCTTGGCTTTCCGCGTTTCACTGCCAGGTTTTGGATCCCGAAAAAAATGAGTCGTGTCATTGACAGGCGCAAGACGATGATATAAAGTAATGGAACTTTTTCGGCGGGTTAGCTCAGTTGGTAGAGCGTCGGAATCATAATCCGCAGGTCGGGGGATCGTGACCCTCACCCGCCACCATTTTTCAGGGCTTGTTTGCTACGGTAGACAAGCCTTTTTTGTTTCCGTCGCCCGACCAACCGCGTGTTTTCGCAGACTTCTTGCAGACTTTCCTTTCTCGTGGCTTGAAAGGGTTTACCCAGCATGGTATAATGTGAGCGTTTTCCACGACTGGTTATGAAGGAGAATCCATGCAGCAACGTAAACTTTATGTCACACAAAACGATTTCAAGAAACTCCAAGAGTTGTTGGAGGGCGGCGGAACTGTACATGATCGCGACCGCAAAGATCTTTCCGCACTGGCAGAGGAGCTGAAAAAGGCCACGATTGTGACGCCTGATACGCTCCCGGCGAATGTGGTCACCATGAATTCGCGCCTGCGGTTGATGGATCTGGACACCCGCAAGCCCTTTGAGATGACCGTGGTTTTTCCGCAAGATGCCGATGTCGATACCGGAAAAGTCTCCGTTATCTCGCCGGTCGGCACCGCCGTACTGGGCTATGCCGAAGGCGACACGATCGAATGGAGCGTGCCGGCCGGCACCAGGCGACTGATGATCGAAAAGGTTCTCTATCAGCCCGAGGCGGCCGGAGACCTCCATCTCTAATGACCATCGACGGTATAGCCGTCCGCCTCGCTGGTGCAACGACCGTATACGACGCGGCTTCGCGTGCGGGCATCCGAATACCGGTTCTCTGCCATCGGGAGGGGCTTCACCCCACCGGCAGCTGCGGCATATGCACGGTTGAGGATTCGGTTTCGGGGCGTCTGCTGCCGGCATGCGCGACACCGCCTCACGACGCGATGTCGATCCTCACCGCCTCGCCAGCCGCATTGCGGGCACGCCGTGACGCTGTGGAACTGTTGCTCAGCAACCATCCCGCCGATTGCGAGGCCCCATGCCAGTTGGCATGCCCGTCCGGCCTTCCTGTGCCGCAGATGCTTGAGGCGATCACCGAAGGGCATTGGCCGGAAGCCTCACGTTTGGCTCGCGACTATCCCATAACGTGTGGAGACGACGCGCCGTGCGAGAAAGCATGCCGCCGTCGGCCAATGGGCGGCGCTGTGGCGATCTGCGTCCTGCACCGTTGGCTGTCCGGCGCCACACCACAGACGGCGACAGACCGTCTACCTCCACCTGTCCCCCCCCCTGCACGCTTTCGTTCGCGGATGCCGCGTCCCGATGAAACAATGATGCGCGCGCTGAGCGCCGAGCCCGGCCCCCGACGCGCGCCAGCAGACACCACAACGACCGGCCTCACACGCGATGGCGCGTCCTATGAAGCGATGCGCTGCATGCAGTGCGGGTGCCGTAAGCCTGACAATTGCCGCCTGCGCGAGCTGTGCGAGGAAAACAGCGCGCGTCAGTCCGCCTATGCCGGAGAATACGGAAGCATGACGCGCGGACGAGCGGGGGCCTTCCGTTTCGATGCCGCGCGCTGCGTGTTGTGCGGCATCTGTGTCCGCACTGCCCAGTCCCGGCAAGCGTCCATCGCGCCCACCTTTCAGGGACGCGGCTTCGCGGCGCGCATCGCACCGCCACTCGGACGCACCTGGAGCGAGATTCCGTCCGAGATCCTTTCGGCCTGCGCGGAGGCCTGTCCGACCGGCGCCATGTCGCTGGCAACGTCAGCGGATCGGGAAGAGCAGAAAGACGCCGACCGTCCAGAGCGCGTGTGACACGATGCACGCCGTCAGATTCCCGCGCCAGGCATAGAGCGCACACCAGAAAAGGCCCGCCACCAGCGCCGCCAGCACCAGCATGACATTCCCCGACACGAGATGCACCGCCCCGTACAGGAGCGCGGCAATCGCAAAGCCCCGTTTACTGCCCCAGCGCAAAACCGCATGCCCCTGCACATAACCGCGCCAAAACAGCTCCTCGCCCGGACTGGTCACCAGCAGCAGCACTGCACCCACCACCCAGGGGTGTCCTAGCTCGCGGATCGCGTAGATCGCCTCCACCTGTTTCGGCGCAAAGCCGAAAACCGCCGCCGCCAGTGCGTCACCGGCCCAGAAAATCCCATACAGCAGGATCGCCGCGCCGACGCCGATCAGCACTTCGTTCAAGCGCCACTCGCTGCGGCGGCACGGCACCCCGGCGACCCGCCAAGCACCCGTACACAAGGCGCAGACGGTCACCGTGATTTTGATCCAGAAATTGCCGTGCGGGCAGCCGAAGACCCATCCGAAGCCTACGGCTGCCAACACGATGAGGGGCCAGAAATGCTTGGGCATGACAGCGTTCAGTACGACCGCAAACGGCGCACCGCCGTCGCGATATCCTTGACGCGCTGGTTGCCAGCCTCACGCTCGACCACGACCGCCCCCTCGTACCCGCACGCGGCCAGGGTGTCGAGGAAGGCAAAGCTGTTGACCTGGCCGGAACCCCACACCACTTCACTGCCCCAGGTTCCGGGCGTGGCCGTGCGGACCGCATCCTTGATGTGGATGTGGCGCACCCACGGAGCCAAGCGCGGGAAGGCGGACAGAGGCTCATCCTTGTTGTAAAGAATGAGGTTGGCCGGGTCGAAATTGAGCAGGACGTTCGGGTGGTTGAGCGTCTCGACGAACCGCTGCAAGTCCTCGGCCGACTCCTGTCCGGTTTCCATCAAAAGCGTCACGCCGGCCTCGCCCGCCGCATCGCCGAGATAACGCACGCGGTCATAAAACTTCTTGGCATAGGCGGCGTTCGTGTGATCCAGGAACCCCACATGCATCATGATGGCGGACGACCCCAACTGCGCGGTGATCTTCGCGGCCTTGGCAAAGGCCTCGCCACTCGCCGGCCAATGCTCATCAGGCGCGATGCCGCCCGTGACCTTGATCGTCTCCAGCGTGGAATAATCCTCGTAGTCGTAATTCATCATGCCGGCCGTAATCACCCAGTCCTGCCGCTGCACCGCCTCCAGGTAGGCGTCACCGTCCGGGCCCAACGCGGGCGCGATAGCCAGATTGATGTGGTTGATCCCCATCGCCGTCATCGCGGTCCCGATCTCGTCGATGCCTTTTTGGAACGACCAGCTACACACGCCGATCGGCCACCTATTTCCGCACAGATTCATGTAGTCTCCCTTTCGTTCGTCCTGTATCGTCCATTGCCAACACGGTCATTTCGCCAGCCGCACGGTTCTGCCGGTTCTGGCCGACCGTTTTTCCGCATCCACGATCTTGACCGAATCACGCGACTGCTCCGCCGTGATGACGGGCGGCACCTTCTTGCCCTTCAGCACATCGAGGAACCACTTGATTTCGTATTCGTACCCCTCGCCTTCAGGCAGCGCCGGCACAAACGCCTCGCCTTTGGCGGGATAGACACAGAGCGGTTTCTCGCGCTTCCCATCCAGGATCACCACCGCCTTCTCAAAGGTCACGACATAGCTGGCCTCGAAGCCCAGGGTCGCCGTCATACACCAGCTTCCCTCCGCCGTCACCGCGGCGCCCCCCACATCATACAGCGTGGAGATGTATTGCATCGCGCCATTCTTGTCATAGGCAGCGGTGCTGGTGACCGCCTTAGGCATGCCGAACAGGAAGTTCACCATGTCGGTGTCATGGATGTGCAAGTCGAGTGCCACACCGCCGCTCTTGCTCTCGTCCGCAAACCAGTTCGTGCCCTTTTGCCAGCCGGGCGGCGCACTGAAACGGCGGAACGACGCCGCAATCACCTTGCCGTATTTCTTGCTGTCCACCAGCTTCTTGAGATAGACGTAGCACGGCCAGAAACGCAGGCAGTGCGCCACCATCAGTTTCGCGCCGCGGGGCGCACAGCGTGCGGCCTTGAGCATCTTGTCGCAATCGGCTGCCGTCAGTGCCATCGGTTTCTCGCACAGCACGCTGACGCCGGCCTGAAGGGCCTTGATGGTCAGCGGCACATGCAGCGGAGTGGGCAGCGTCAGCGAGATGACATCCGGCTTGGCCTCGGCCAGCATCTTGTCAAAGTCGTCATAAATCACCGCATCGCCATAGTCTGTCGTCGTGTCCGCGCCAGAGATGTTGCCGCCGGCCGTGGGCGCGGTGAACTGCGCCTGATTCTTATCGCACAATGCGACAACCCGCGCACCCTTCATCTTTTTCCAGTTGCCATAGTGCATGCGCCCCATGAAGCCGAACCCGACGATCCCGACACGAATCTCGCCCTTCTTTGCCATAATCGCTCTCCCAATTGGAATGTCTGATAACCAGACTGTGGTGTCAGCGTCCCAAATCCCCCGCCACTTGTCAACCTTGCCGTTTAGCAACTTCCGACGTGATCAATCGCAAGGCCGCGGCATCGTGCAACGGATCCAAACCACTGTGATCGCGCAGAACAGCCGCCGCGCCTTCCTGCGCAAGACGCGCGCGGAACGCAACGTCAGGCGCGAACGGCTGGCCCGCCTCGTCCACCGCCGCGAACTGCAACGCCGCTGCAATCGCGCGGCAAACCGGCGCGAGGTCGCCCTGCCCGGCCTGCACCAGACGCAATCCGCCGATCAGCCGATCCCCCGGAGCCAGTTTGCGCGACAGATCGCGTCCGACACGGAAGACGGAATCGCCCAGTGCCCGGTTACCAAAACGCCGCAGCAGATCCGCGACGTGCTCCGCCAGACCTGCGGCATTCAGCTCCTGCGGATAGCGCCGCGCCAGCGCGCGTGCCGATTCCTGCATGACGGCTTGGGTTTCGGCGAACACGACGGGATCGCAGACGGCATCGCAGATCAGCGTGTGGCCACGCAGAAAGCCGTGATAAGCACAAGCGGCATGCCCGAGGTTGTGGACGTAAAGCTTGCGATCGACGTAGGCTTGAAAACAGTTCTTAAGCAACAGCCCTTCGATGCCTTCGGGAACGGGGCCGACAAACCCGCGGCGGTCGGCAATGATCGCGTTGTAGGCCTCGCCCCACACCTCGAGCGGATCGTTGCGTCGCACCTCCTGCGGCATCAGCGGCACCATCTTGCCGATGCTGGTTTCAACCAGACCGACCTGCTGATCCAACGGGAAACCTTCAGGCAGCACTCGGCTAAGCGTCTGGCGCGCCATACGGGCAAGGCCGTGAAGATTTTCGCAAAACAGGACTGAAACCGGGCGGCCCGCACGTTCCGGAAGGCCTGCCGCGACCGCGGTCAGTACGCCGGGCAGATGCGCCGCGCCGACCGCCGTGCCGATCAAGTCGGCACGCGCCACCGCTGCCTTGACCGCCTCCCGATCGTGCACATCGATGCCGTCCACACCCGTGACCGTCAAGGTGTCGGGAGCACCGGGGGGCAAGGTGTCCTTGACCACCACGCGGTAGGCGCCTCGCGCGTGCAACGCGCGCACGATCTCCGGCACCGCATCCACAAAAAGCACCTGATATCCGGCCCGGCTAAAGATCGGCCCGGCCAGCGCGCGACCGATATTGCCCGCGCCAAAATGAACATACAACGGCATCGCTTCACCCTCCTCGTCGTGACTCTCATTATGCGCTAAAACACCTTTCCCCAGCAATCCGATTCCAATCGGCCGATGACGCACGGGTGCTCTTCAACTTGGCTGATGCGGCCCCCGGGAGAGGAGTTAGGGGTGACAACACCTTGAAGGCAAGGCGGCTGGAAACGTTCCAACCGAGCCGACACACGACTCTTCATCATGAATCGCGCCCATTACGCGCCTGGTGATTGACGATAGAGACCGTTCATCGGTATGATGGGCTTGCAATGGAAAAGACCATATTTTCTCTTTACGGCAAGACTCCTTTCCGTCATGTCACCCTCGTGGCCATGCTTACGGCGGGCATGAACGTCGTTGTTGCTGCGCAAGAAAACCAATCTGCGCCAGCCTTATCCGATGCGCCGATGAGGGCGTGGACATCGGTCAATGGCAATGTCGTCGAAGGCACCTTTGTCAAAGAGGAGAACGGCAAGATTTTCCTCAAACGGCCCGACGGTTCCATCATCGCCACCACGCGCGCCAAGTTGTCGCCGAACGACCTGCTCTGGATAGACACGCGCACGAATCCCTCGAAAGTGACCAAGACCGAATCATTTGCAAAAGCCACGCAGCTCGAGATCAACAAAATGGAGGGCTACAAGAAGGTTCGCCGCCTGATCCTCCACACCTACACAAAGCTCACCAACAACGACCGCGACGACAAAATGCTCGCATTCCTCATCCGCGACGCGCTCTCGATGTACGGCTGGCAATTCATCGCTGCAGACTATTATCTCACGCCCTCCGGCAAGAGAGGAAAAGTCAAGGAAATGCAGTTCATGCCCCAAGCGCCGATCCCCTTGAGGGAAGCGGTCCAAATGACCAGGGACAAATTCACGCTCGCCTTGCCCGATCCCGTGATTGTCAAAGCGATCTCGCAGGATGGAGACACCTATTGGGAGGTTCAGGGCGCACCGCCCTATGTCTCGCGTATTCTGCTGCTCGTGGATCCCGACACGCAAAACATCAGGCGTTTCGATTTCACCTTCCCGCCCCCCGACAAGCCGTGAGGAAGCGGAAGGGGTGGTGTTTTCATTTCAAGCTGATCAGCGTCCAGGTGGCGAGGTTGGACGCGCCGGCAAGCGCATCCTACGTGGCCAGCACGGCACGGAAGGGACCGTTGACGAAATCGGGGAGCGCGCAAGCGTGTGAAAACTGGACAGATCAATGCAGCATCATTAACAGTCCTATGTCAGAAATCACGCGGATACGCTTGTTCGCCTCCTCCACCTGCACCCTTACGGTCGAGATATTCGCGCCCTCTACAGCGAAAGTGGTGGCACCGTGCTGCACGAGAGCCCCCGTCCAAGTGAGCAGCGTTCCCTGCGGCGCAGCCGTGCCAAGACCGGAAACACGCACCTTCACCTCGCCAGCCGGTAACGTCACGTTCCCCATTACCGCTACCGGCACGATGGGCCCCGTGCCACCGGCGAAGTCCGCATCCAGCACAGCTCCCGCTTGGAAGTTCACCCCCCTCGCCAGCGTGAACGAGTTCGTCGGCGTGGCACGGATAGCCGCACCAGGAGCCAGTATCATCAGACCAGCCGTCGTCCCGTCGCCCCAGAGAGTCTGTCCTGGATAGAGCATGAAGTCATGGTCCGACACGCCTCCGTAGACAGCCCCGGCGTGCACGAACACTTCGGCAGAGCGCTGCTGCGCGCCGATGGCGTGACGCGCGTATCCGTCGAGATACACACCGTATTTTTCACCCAGTTCACGCGAAACGGCCTCGATCTGCTCACCCGTAAAAGCCGTCCCATTCCAGAAGCGGAACTCCGCCACATCCACCGGCACATACCTCGCTCTCGAATCGATTTCGCTACCGCCAAGCAGAATACGTGTGCGCTGCATCACGTTTGTCACCGTACAGGCGACCGCATTCGTGACGCCGTCTAACGCGAACACGAGCGGATCGGTCGAGCCGACCTTCGGATACGACATCACGAGGACATGCGCCTCGCCATCGTCAAGGAAGCGGCGCCGACTACGCACCGTGGGCCGATAGCTGCTGTTCCGAGCACCAGCCACCGCACGCGAAGACGCGGTCAGGCCGAAGCCCCATTGATAATTGTTAACACTGGCCCCATACGACTGGCCGAAAAATGGCGCACAGGTGCTGAGCGTGCAGTCTTGCCCGCCTTCGCCGCGGCCCGTGAAACGAACCACCATCGCCACCGTAAGGCCATTCGCCTCGCTCGCGGGTGTGGAGGCCGATCCCGTGAGCGCCATACACGCGTTCGTGCCGTTGAACGAGACAAGCTTATGCCCGTTCAACTGAGTGTCCGAGATCACCGGATTTTCAGTCTGGCCAGCATAGCCATTGATGCCGCTCAGAATCGAGTTCGCTAACGTTGTCGTAAACGTCCACACGGCGTTGTTGCTATTCTTCTTACCCTCTCTCTCTGGCCACTCTGCGACCGTCTGCCCAGCAATCTGCGGAAGAGAATCGGCCGTCCAGACGGCCGTGGCCTCAGGCACCTCGTCCGTGGCCGCGACAGGAATCGATGTGTAAGCGGGTTCATCAGTAAAACCGACCACACCATACATCGCACCAAGTTCCCGGACAAGCGCAAGACGCCGGGCATCGTTGATCTGGTAGTCCATCATTCGGATATCGGCGATCTCGCCCTGAAAACGTTTCACCGAGCTCTGCTGTTCACCCACGCCAAGGACGATACGCGTCAGTGCCGTTTTCCACACAGCCGACGGGCCGTTCGAGGGAGAGGAAAGATAGTAGATGTCGTTGTCCACCTGCAGAATGTGTTGCTTGTTGAACGCCCACGACCAGACGACCACGTGGAAATGACCATCGTTAAACGCGTTTGTCGTCCACAGGGTCTCTGTCTCCATCGTCACGTTGGTGCCCTCTTCGGTCCATCGCGCGCCCCCCATGCCGCAGCCGAACTGACCCTCCGAGTTGATCGAGATGCCGTAGAGGCGGTCATTACGGTCTTTCATCGACGTGCCGAAAATCTGCGTGGCCTCAAGGAAGGTGTCTCCCGTCGCGCCTGTGAAGCCGGGCTCCATACGGACGACGAGCGCCACGGTACAGGTGCTCTTGCCGCTAATCGGCTGAGCCGCGTTGCCAGTGAGATAGGCCGACTGCGATCCGTCAAAGGCCACGGCGGCGTGTCCATTCGCAGTCGCGAGGGAAACAGTTGGCGGGGTGGTGCCTGCAACGCCCGGAAAGGTTGTGCCGTGTGCAAACGACCATGTCGCCGAACCGGAATGATTCGTCCAGGGAATCGCTGTACCACCTGCGCCACGTGAGACAAGGTCGTCTCCGCTCCAGATTGCCGTCTCAAAACGGTTGCCCACCTCAAGCTTACCCTCCACAACCTCGGTCCGGCCCGTATAGTCATTTGCCCCTGCAAGCCGCAGTGTGCCCGCCCCCGTCTTGCGCAGCGAACCAGGCCCGAAGATGGATCCGGCAATCACGGTGTTGGCCACATCGCTGGGTATGAAAATCTGCGCACCGCCGTGCGCGTCGGAGAGGCGGATGTCAGCAGTGGATGTTGCCCCGGACCTGTAGAACGACAAGACGCCACCGGAGAGCACGAAGTCGTACCACGAGCCGTCAAACGACGCATCAGGCACCCACATGCTGGCGGTGAAGGCACCGCCAGAACCCAGCGCAAGCTCGCCGCCCGTCACCTCCACGCGTGCTGCGGATTTCGAATCGGGAATGTTCCAATCGCCCTGATGGTTACCGAAGATGAGTGCGGGCGTGGTCACCTTTCCGCCCGAAATCACTACACGGCCAGCCGACCACTCGCTGGAAGAAAAGGCGACACTTTTCTGCGCCGCGCTGTCCCACACCGATTCTCCGCTCGCCGTGCGTTGACCCACCGCAAGGCCAGAGGCCCACCAGTTGCCAGCATCCGCGTTCGGCAACGTCGATGTGTAGGTGCCGCCCGTCACGCGGAATTCAGCCGGCGCCCTGTCGCTATTGCCCATACCCACGGAAACGCGGCGGCTCGTGAAGGTGCCCCCTTCAATCGTCAGCTTCTGATGCTGGAAGCCGTAGCCCTCGCTCGATCCGCGGCCCACAATCGCCGCATAAGAAAAAGCGGTATCGCCGCTTTTCTGAGTCCAGGATCCACTCCGGATGTTGAACCACACGTTGTCCGTCACCTCCGCGCCATCCACCACCACATCCGCGTCCTGCACGCGCACCTGCCCTTCACTCCGGCTCGAGGTGGATCCTCCCGGCCCCTTTAGCGACTCTCCCTCGATAAGCGTAAACGTGTTCTGCAAAGTCGTGTAATTCAGGTTGCCGTCCTGCGAACCGAAGGTGAAAATACCCCTGTTCTGGAAGACACCGTCCGGGAACACCTCCGAAAATGCATGGCTCGCACTGTTCGAACCGGGAAGAAGATAGAAATGGGATCCCGCCGCTATCGTGGGTGCGGGAGCCCAGACGGCATTCTCCAAGGACCAGATACAAGCGCTGCTCGTGGTGGTGACACTCGCCGTGACGGGACCATAGAAGAGCGCGTTCCCCTTCCCATCTTGGCCACCGGCACTCTGGAGCAGCAGCGCGCCTGGCCCCGCCACCGCACCCAACACACCGATGGTTTTGTTGTTGTTCCAGAACCACGTCTGGTCTTCCGCGAGCACCACGTCCACTGCGAGGTAAGTACGGATGAAGACCGAATTATTGCCATATGTTCTCCAGCCCTGCGCACCGAGCGTGAGCGTGCCACCCTCGGGTGCCTGAAGCGTGAGCTGGGTGGTCACGTTCGTGCGCACGATACCCGCCCACCACGTGTTCGAACCGAGGAAGGAGCGTAGCGGGCACAATGCCATCAAACACAGCGACGTCGTTCGGTCCCGGAACAACACCCGAACTCCACGCGCTGGGCTGCGTAAGATCGGTCTCTTCGGAGTCCGCTAGATAGACAAAGTCTGTCTCGGCGAACGCCCACGTCGCTGCAACCAGCAACGCCACAAAGAGAGTGAATTGACGTCCCGAGATCTTGGGGGGTTCTGTCAACGTACGCATCTTAACTCCTTTCGGGCAGCTTGGGATTCTCCGGTCATGATTGCTAAGACACCATATTGAACGCGGCTATCGTAATAAAATAGGCGGTAACCTGCAAATTTTCTTATCGCGCACACGCGGCCAGTATGACTGCGACGGATGATGAGGATGATCGCGATCGCAAGCCCGATCAAGGCACCGTAAGTCGCAAACATAAGGGAGATCCAGCGCGCGCGAAAGAAAAATGTAGGACAGATTTGTGTCGTGCAAAACCGCAATCTTGTCGCTACCGACATTTTTGGAGGAAACATGAGGGATTGGTGAATGGCAGAGGCGATCTGATGAGAAATGCCAGGTGGTCTTGTCCACAGATTACGCAGATTTTCGCAGATATGGATTCAATCTGTACAATCTGTGTCATCTGTGGATGACGTGATCCTCGCGTTTCTTCCCACTCCGTAGGCGACGGGCGAACCGACTTGGACGCCTTCCGCACCGATTGGCACACCCCCTGCTTATAACTCTCTGATTTTGACGCGACGAATGGAGAACCCCCATCATGCCCAAGCGGAACGATCTTTCAAAGATCATGATCATCGGGGCTGGCCCGATTGTCATCGGCCAGGCCTGCGAATTCGATTACTCCGGCGCACAGGCCTGCAAGGCACTGCGCGAAGAGGGATACGAGGTGGTGCTGGTCAACAGCAACCCCGCCACCATCATGACCGATCCTGAATTCGCGGACCGCACCTATATCGAGCCTTTGACTGTTGAGGTTCTCCACGAGATCATCCGACGCGAGCGTCCGGATGCCATTCTGCCGACCCTGGGCGGACAGACCGCCCTCAACCTCGCCATCGAATTGGCGGACCAAGGGATCCTTGAACGTTATCAGGTGGAGATGATCGGCGCCAATGCCGAGGTCATCCGGCGTGCGGAAGACCGGCAGCTCTTCAAAGACGCCATGCTGTTGATCGGACTCGACGTGCCCCGCAGCGGCACCGCCCATACACTGGAAGAGGCATGGAAGATTCAGAAGGAGATCGGCACGTTCCCCGTCATCGTCCGTCCGGCCTTCACGTTGGGCGGCAGCGGCGGCGGTATCGCCTACGATGCCGCACAGTTTGAGGCCATTTGCGCCAACGGCATCAGCCTCAGCCCTGTGAACGAGGTGCTGATCGAGGAGTCCGTACTCGGCTGGAAAGAGTTTGAGATGGAGGTCATGCGCGACCGCAAGAACAACATCTCCATCATCTGTTCCATCGAAAACTTCGATCCGATGGGCATCCATACCGGCGACAGCATCACCGTGGCGCCGGCCATGACGCTGACCGACCGCGAATACCAGATCATGCGCGACGCCTCGATCGCGGTCATGCGGGTGATCGGCGTCGAAACCGGCGGCTCGAACGTCCAGTTCGCGGTCAATCCGGCAGACGGACGCCTGGTGGTCATCGAAATGAATCCGCGTGTCAGCCGCTCCTCCGCCCTCGCCTCGAAAGCCACCGGCTTCCCCATCGCCCGGATCGCCGCCAAACTGGCCGTCGGCTACACGCTGGACGAACTGCGCAACGACATCACCCGGGAAACCCCGGCCTGTTTTGAGCCGGCGCTCGACTACGTGGTCACCAAGGTCCCGCGTTTCGCCTTTGAAAAATTCCCCGGTGCCAACCCCCTGCTGACCACATCGATGAAATCCGTGGGCGAAACCATGGCCATCGGCAAGACTTTTCAACAATCACTCCAGAAGGCGCTGCGCTCACTGGAGATCGGCCGCCCCGGATTCGGCGCGGACGGGAAAGACAATGAAGTCAGCCGCCACTACACCGACGACTCGCTGGAAAACGCCCTGCGCCACGCCGGCCCGATCCGCATCTTCCACCTCCACGAGGCCTTCGCCCGCGGCTGGAGCGCCGACCGCATCCACGCGCTCACCCGGATCGACCCCTGGTTCCTCAATCAGCTCCACGAGCTTTTCGCCTTCGAATCGGAAATCCGGGGCGCAGGCTCACTCGCGGCGCTCACCGCTGATCAGGCACTGTTCCGCCAGGCAAAGGAGTTCGGCTATTCCGACCGTCAGCTCGCCTCGTTGACGCATTCGACTGAGACGCACGTGCGCACGGCGCGCGAGCAGCTCGACCTGGCTCCGGTCTACGGTCTCGTCGACACCTGCGCGGCCGAGTTCAAAGCCTTCACCCCCTATTTCTACTCCACCTGGACTACCGAGCGCGACCTCGCGGACCTGGGCGACGCGACGTCCGCCAAAAAGAAAATCATGATCCTCGGCGGCGGGCCGAACCGCATCGGGCAGGGCATCGAGTTCGACTACTGCTGTGTCCATGCCTGCTACGCCCTGCGCGAGGCGGGCTTCGAAACCGTCATGGTCAACAGCAACCCAGAGACCGTCTCGACCGACTACGACACATCGGACAAGCTCTATTTCGAGCCGGTCACGCTCGAAGACGTGCTGGCCGTTTACCGGCGCGAAGCGTGCGACGGCGCCATCGTGCAGTTCGGCGGCCAGACGCCGCTGAACCTCGCCAAGGCGCTTGCCGACAACGGCGTGACGGTCATCGGCACCTCGCCCGCCAGTATCGAGCAGGCTGAAGACCGTGAATTCTTTAAACAGCTCGCGCACAAGGTGGGCGTGCGCCAGCCTGACAACGGCACCGCGACCGACTACGCAGGCGCGCTCGCCGTTGCCCGGCGCATCGGGTTCCCGGTGCTGGTGCGTCCCTCCTTCGTGCTGGGCGGACGCGCCATGGCGATTGTCTATGACGAGGCGTCTCTCGCCGATTTCATCAAAGAGGCCTTTGCCGCCTCTGAAGGCCACCCGGTCTTGATCGACAAGTTTTTGGAGGATGCGATCGAAGTCGATGTCGACTGCATTTCGGATGGCGAGATTCAAGTCTTGGGCGCCATCATGGAGCATGTCGAAAAGGCCGGCATTCACTCCGGCGACAGCGCGTGCAGCATCCCGCCCCGCAGCCTCTCGCCGGCAGTCTGTGACGAAATCAGGCGGTATACGCACGCCCTTGCCAAAGAGCTGAAGGTGATCGGACTGATGAATGTCCAATATGCCGTCCAGCACGAGACCGTCTACATTCTCGAGGTCAATCCGCGCGCCTCCCGCACCATCCCCTATGTCAGCAAGGCGATCGGCGTTCCGCTGGCACGCTTGGCGGCCTTGGTCATGGCCGGACGTTCGCTCACGCAGCTCGGCTTTACGAAGGAGGTCGCGGTGCGGCACTTCGCCTTTAAAGAGGCTGTGCTCCCGTTCAACCGCTTCCCGGGATGCGATGTGCTCCTCTCGCCGGAGATGCATTCGACCGGCGAAGTGATGGGCATCGACCCCGACCCCGGCATGGCCTATGTCAAGAGTCAGCTCGCGGCCGGCAACCCTCTGCCGCAATCCGGCGGCGTTTTTCTGAGCGTGGCCGACCACGACAAAACCGAGGCCGTCGCCATGGCGCGCGAACTCACCGATCTCGGCTACGTCCTGTATGCCACGCGCGGCACCGCCACGGCCCTGCGCGACGCGGGCATCCCGGCGCGCGCGGTCTTCCGCATCTCGGACGGACGGCCTAACGCCCTCGATCTGATCGCCGACAGCGATATCCAGTGGATCGTGAACGTGCCGACCGGCGCCAAGCCCGCACAGGACGAGATTCGCATGCGCACCGAGGCCATCCGGCGCGGCTTGCCCATTACGACGACGGTGCGCGGCCTGCAATCCGCCGTTGAAGGGATCAAACGCCTCCGCTCCCTGAAGCGTTGCGAAATCCTCTCGCTTCAGGAGTACAACCGCAAAACTTCATTTTCACCCAGTTGACAACTTTTGTGATTTTATGTTGAACTATGCTGTCAATTTTGATTATTGTAAAGCCAACTCTTTAAAGAAAGGGGTTGGGGTATGGCTGTAGTTCAGGTGTCGGCCAGAGTCGACGGGGCAATTCGTGACAAGGCGGAGAAAGTCTTCGAGCAGTACGGTCTGGATATTTCGACCGCCATACGCTCGATGCTCTCAATCGCGGCGAACAGCAATCGTCTGCCGTTCGTCATCGGGAGGCCCTTCGTGTCTCTTGACGGCGACAGTTTTGCGAATGACACCGAGTATTTTAAGCAATTACCCGGATACTGGGAGAGTATCGTCAAAGCGTCGGAAGAACCGGAGAGCGACGGGAAACTGTACGATCCCGAATCATTCTGGAACGAGGGTTGACATGTGGATGATCAAACTCGGAGGCGAGGCCATCAAAGACGCACGTAAAATCCAAAACAGTCCATTGGCCGACAAGGTCCAGGAACTTCTCGCCGTCATCGCGAATAATCCGTTCCAGTCGCCGCCGCCCTATGAAAAACTCGCCCCGCCGACTGCGGAAACTTACTCGCGTCGGATCAACCGGCAGCACAGACTCGTGTACAAAGTTTTCAAAGAGCAAGGCATCGTCAGGATTTTGAGAATGTGGACACATTACGAATGACGATGCAGACATCCCCTCCCCTACCCCGTTAATCCTATGAAAAACTGGAAACAGCAACGCGAAAAAAACGCCTATCTGGCCCTTGAAGACGGAACGGTTTATCGGGCCTGGTCGTTCGGCGCCCCCGTCGACCGTCTCGGCGAGGTGGTCTTTAACACCGGCATGACGGGGTACCAGGAGATCCTGACCGACCCCTCCTACGCCGGGCAGCTCGTTACCCTGACGGCGCCTGAGATCGGCAACACCGGCTTCAACACTGCGGATTTCGAATCCTCGCGGATCCACGCCGAAGGCTTGATTGTCCATCGCTGCAATGCCCCCAGCAACTGGCGCTCTGAGCAAAGCCTTGCGGATGCCCTGATCGAGTCAGGCGTTCCCGGCCTTGCCGGCATCGACACCCGCGCCCTCACGATCCGCCTGCGCAACACCGGCACGCTCAAAGGTTTTCTCTGCGCGACCGGAGCCGTCACGGCGGATGAAGGCGTCTCCCGCGCGCGCGACTGGTCCGGGCTCGACAATCAGGACTACGCGCAGAAAGTGTCCACCCGTGACGCCTACCTCTTTGATCCTGACGACACCCTCTCGGCCTCATGGGGCATCGCCGACGCTCCCCTGCCTGAAGCCGACATCCCGGTCGTCGCGATCGATTACGGCTTGAAACACAACATCCTGCGCCGTCTGCGCCAGGAAGGCATGCGGGTGACGGTGGTGCCGGCCCGCACCACGGCGGCAGAGGTGCTCGCGTTGAACCCGGCCGGGGTCTTCCTCTCCAACGGCCCGGCCGATCCGGCCGCGCTCACCTATGCGATCGAGACCATCCGCGGCCTGATCGGCAAAGTGCCGATGATGGGCATCTGCCTCGGCCACCAGTTGCTCGGCTGGGCCTACGGCGGCCGAACCTGCCGACTGAAATTCGGCCACCACGGCTGCAACCACCCGGTCAAGGAACTCGCCTCCGGCAAGGTCGAGATCACCTCGCAAAACCACACCTTCATGGTGGACATGGATTCGCT
>Ga0209407_1000917_pt1 | contig 33496 bp, 15 predicted proteins | sample AD_JPNHG3_MetaG_FD_184410 | JGI IMG/M metagenome (GOLD analysis project Ga0209407, IMG submission 184410) | Active sludge microbial communities of municipal wastewater-treating anaerobic digesters from Japan - AD_JPNHG3_MetaG (SPAdes) (version 2) | ecosystem: Engineered > Bioreactor > Anaerobic...
CGACACGCCGTTGGAGACCGTCACGCCGAAGACCGTGCCGAGGTCCCACAGCTCCAGCTCATCCGTCAGGACGGTGAAGCCCACGGCGTGCGGCGGCACGTCGGCCAGCAGGCGGCCGGACACGAGCCGGATCTTCATCGCGTCGCACACCTCCATGTCGAGCGGCCCCAGCAGATTCAGTTCGACGCCGGACGGCAGGCGTATCTTGGCCGTCTCTGCCGCCAGCCGAACCGTGCCCGGCAAGGCCGAAGGCATTTCCAAACCACGCGCGCCCATCACAACTGTGACCGGTGAGGCGGGGGACGTGATACGGGGAACGGGACACGGGGAACGGGGAACGGCGCACCAAATGCCAGCGCCACCCAGCAGCACCGCCACAGCCGCAGCCGCTTTCCACCACGTTCGCGATGTGTGCGCGGGCGGCGCGCACGCGTGCGTTTCAGTTTCAGTCGGACGCCCCCCGGCGGCGGGGAGGACAGCCGCCGCGCGGCGGCCCGTGCGCACCGTCCGTACGCTGGAGCATCCCTCGCCCTCCGCGCGCAACAGCGCATGAATCTGCGCTGTCTCCCAGAAGCGCGCACGGGCATGCGGCAAGGCCAGCAGCGCCCGCTCGAGATCCGCCTTCTCCTCCTCGGACAGCACGCCGTCGAACCAGGCGTCTATCAGATCCTGTATGTGCCGCTCCTCCAAAACCGTCACCCCTTTTGCATCTGCCGCTCCACGCAGCCCCTCAACAGCGCGCGCGATCGCGAGAGCAACACCGACACACCGTTGACGCTGAGCGACAGGTGCTCCGCGATTGCCGCAGGTTTCAGCGCCTCGTAGTACCGCAGCTCTATCACCCTCCGCGCCTGCGGCGCCAGTTTCTTCAGGCAGTTTTCCAAGAAGCCGATGCGGCGGTCCAGCTCCGCGCCAATGTCCGGGCACTCTGCCGCCAGGCGTTCGACCACCTCTTCGGAAAGGGGCAGAAACGCTTTGTCCATCTGATTCATGCTCTTAAGCACACGGAACCGGGCAATGGTCAATGCCCAGGCGAGAAAGTTGGTGCCGCGCTGAAAATCGCCAGCCTTGGCGGTCACGGTGAGGAACACATCCTGCAGGATGTCGTCCACCTGCGAGAAATCCGGCATCAGGGAAAGCACAAAAGCCCGTATGCGCGGCATGTGCTGGACGAAGAGCGTCTGCACATGCAGCACCGACTCCGGCGACGCGTCCGCCGGCCGGAAACTCTGATTGATTTTTTCCACTCCACCAGTATATACCCGAAAGAGGCCGATTCTTAGCAAAAAAGTTTTCGATCGCGATGCCCCAACATGGGCCTGAAGGGCTACCGTCACCAGCAGGCGCACCGGAAAGCGGCGGGACGTGCGAAGCGGCCTGGACACACAAGTCGAAATAGCGCCCTTTCGGCATGAAGAGCGGTGGCAAACCGTCAGGCTTCATCAGAATGACATCCCCGGCGGGCGCGACTCCTGATTCCTAAATCCCCTTACTTTGCATCGTGTCACGAAGTATGTTACGGTATCCGCACCAACGTGGCAGTGATTTTGACAGTCGAACGCAAGACGGCCAAGGCCCGGATATTCCTGGCCTTGGTTTATGCTGTCCTGTCGTTGGGGGGACTCACCATGGTCTGGCCGTTTCTGGTGATGCTCGCCGCTTCGCTGACCGGCCCCTACGACTATTACCGCTTCTCACCGGTCGTGCGCGCGTTCTGGGATCGGTCCGACCGTTTCATGCGCTATGTTGCGGAGTGTTATCCGCGTTTCCCGGCCGAGGTCTTTCCCGACGCGCCGGCCCACTGGGGAAGCTGGACCGTGGTGGCGCGCGACCGTACGGGGGGGCGCCATTTCGCAGAGCGGCATCTGGCCGGCCTGGACGATCCACAGTCCGCTGCGCAGTGGACGCGCATGGCGCGCGATTATGCGGCCTTCAACCGCGATTATGATCTGCGCAACAGCGTCTGCACCTTTGATCCGCGCGATGTGGCCGGTTTTGTACGCAGTCACTTCGAAGCCAAGCTGCGTGCGGAGGATCCGCAGGGCTTTGCGGCCATGTCGCCAGCGGCGCGCCGCCGCGCCGCATTGGAACGTCTTAACGCCGAATGGCCCGTGCGCTACACCTCTTTTTTCGGCATCCGCATGGTCGCGCAACAGCGCGCACCGCTGCACCACGCGGGCTGGGACTATCCGTCCGACGACCCAAAGATGGAGCTGTACCAGGAGCTGAAGCGACTCTACCGCGCACGGGCCTATGGTTCAGGTGACGACGAGGCCAATGAGACTGACCCACCCGCCTACTTCTCGCGTACGGCACCCTATGAATCGCGTCCGCTCTGGCTGGCGTGGCTCAAGCGCCCCGATGTGCAGGCGCGCCTCGGCCTGCCGCCGGGCGGCACCTTCACGCCAGCCGATTATACGCGCCTTGCCGGGCGCGCCTGCGTTGGTTTTGAACATCTTCCCTTCCCCCTGCCGGATAACGCGCCTGCGCCGTTGCGCGCCGAGTGGGAACGTTTCGTGCGGACCGCCTACCCGTGCCGCCTGCTGCGCGTGAAAGTCACGCCTGAACTGGAAGAGACCTACCGCCGCTACGTCGCCGGCGTTTGCCGCACGCCGGACGCCTACACACGTCTGACCGGCCGAACGCTGCCTGATGCCGCACGAGGTTTCGCCAGTCTGGGCCTGCCTGCATACGAGAACAGCACACTTTGGCGCAATTTCATTCCGCAGGCGCCACTCTCGCAACTCGAGGTGTTGAGTGCCGAACAGGCTTGGCAGGCCTTTTTACGGGAACGCTACGGTTCGGTGCAAGCGTTGAATGATGCGTACGGCTGGCGGCTGGCGGATTTCGATGAAGCCCGCTTCCCGACACGCGAGGCGCTGGCGATGACCTTCGCGCGGCGCGGCTGGCGCGACTTCCTGTCCGGCGCTTTTGCCAATTACCTTACCGTCGGCGAGTACCTTTTCCTGCGCGGCCAAGCGTTCGGCAACACTGTTCTGCTGGTGCTGCTTTCGGTGCTGGCCACACTCACCGTCAATCCGCTGGCGGCGTATGCGCTTTCGCGCTTCGGCCTGCGCTCGGCTGAGAAAATCCTGCTCTTCCTGTTGGCGACCATGGCCTTCCCTGCGGCCGTCACGGCCATTCCGGGCTTTCTGCTGATCCGCGACCTCGGCTTGCTCAACACCTTTGCCGCGCTGGTGCTGCCCACGCTGGCCAGCGGCATGTCGATCTTCATCCTCAAGGGCTTTTTCGACGGTCTGCCGCGTGAATTGTACGAGGCTGCGGCGATCGACGGCGCGAAGGAGTGGCAGATCTTCCTGCGCATCACGCTGCCGATGACCACGCCGATTCTGGCGGTGAATGCCTTGAACGCCTTTGTCCACGCCTACAACAGTTGGGAGTGGGCGCTGCTGGTCTGCCAGCGGCAGAGCCACTGGACCCTGGCCGTGTGGATGTATCAGATGAGCCAGCAGCTCGCCGACCAGCCGTGGGCGGTGATGGCCGGCTTCGTGCTGGTTTCGATCCCGACGGCCATCGTCTTCATCGCCTGCCAGAAAATCATCCTGCGCGGCATCGTCCTGCCCAGCATGAAATGACGTGAAAAAAGCGCTTGTTGTTTCCGGTCTCATTTGATATCTTGCCGGTTGCTGATTGGAATCGCTTTGTTGTATCTAGGCTTGCTGTCTCCATGTGTACTCCTAGTATCCCCCCAAGACCGGCTTGCAAAAGCCGGTCTTCTATTTTTCGCCATCCGCCTCCCGAGCTTTTAGCCCCCGCAGGCGGCTTTGAGGCCGCCTTGGCTGCGTTCCAGCATGGTGCCGATGCGGTCTATTTGGGGCTGTCACAGTTCTCGGCACGTGCGGATGCCGACCATCTGACTCCGGATCGCCTACGGGTTCTACTGGCCTATGCCCGTTCCTTCTCTCCGCGCAAACGGGTCTACGTGGCCGTCAACACGCTGGTTGAAGATGCCGAACTGCCACAACTCATCGAGGTTCTTGACACGCTCGATGATCTCGGCCCCGACGGTGTGATCGTGCAGGATCTCGGTGTCGCCCGCCTGGTGCGCGATCATTTCCCATGCCTTGTTTTACACGCCAGCACGCAAATGGCCGTCCACAACGTCGCAGGGGCCATTGTCCTCCGTGAACTGGGTTTCTCCCGTGTGGTTCTGGCCCGAGAACTCACGCTCGATGAGATCAGGCAGATCGTCCGGGTCTCCGGTCTGGAGGTCGAAATCTTTGTGCATGGCGCCCTCTGTTACAGTGTCAGCGGACTCTGCCTTTTTTCGTCACACATGACGGGCCGCAGCGGCAACCGCGGGCGATGCGCCTACTGTTGCCGCGAGGCTTTTTCCGCCATACCCACCGGACGCCCCGCCTACCCCTTTTCCATGCGCGATCTCGCCCTCGCCCCGTTGCTCGATGAGGTCGTCGCGACCGGTGTGCGGTCGTTGAAAATAGAAGGGCGCATGAAGAGTCCGCTGTACGTGGCCTGCGTGACCGACTACTACCGGCGCAAGCTGGACGGGACGCTTCCGCCCGACGAAGAGCAGGCCCTGATCCAAGATGTGCAGACCGTTTTCAGCCGTCCTTGGACCACGCTTTATGCGCAGAGCGCCGATGTGCCGCCAGCCGCCGTGATCGATCCGGCCGTCACCGGCCACCGCGGCGCCCGCATCGGCTCTGCCGAAGCGGTGCTCCGTGACTCCGCCGGTACCCGTTGGCTGCGCTTCACCCCATCGCGTGTGCTTGAAAAACACGACGGATTGCAGGTCGAACGGGCCTCCGGAGGCAGGCCGTTCGGCTGCGCGGTGAACATGCTGCGTGCCGCCGGCTCCGCCCGCCCCGCGGTCACTCTGCCCGCCGGCACTCCCGTGGAGGTCGCCCTGCCGGATGAAGAGATTCCGGACATCCCGCGCGGCGCCCCGATCTTCTGTTCGTCCTCGCAGGCGGTGCGTCGCCGCTATGCCGTTCGCGCACTGCGCGATGCCGATTTCGAGACCGGACGGCCCGTCGCCTTCCGTGTAGCGCTGCACCCCGACGGAATCGCCGTCCAAGCCAAAACGCTGGACACGGTGTCCGACGCCCCCCTATGCGCCAAAATCCGGGTTCCGCTGGCGCTCTCCCCGTCGCGCCAACCCGACCAAACCGCAGGCGCGGTACGCAAGGCCTTTTCGAGGCTAGGTGGCACCGCCTGGTGTCTCGGGACGATCGAGTTGGATGACCCAACGTCCCTTTACGCCCCCCTATCCGCCCTCAACGAAGCCCGCAGGTCGGTCGTGGCCCGTCTTGACGATCTCTGGGACGCGTCCCGCGCCGCACGCCGGGCAGCCATCGCCGAGAGATGGGGCCTGCCGCCCGTGGCGCAACCGCTCGCAGTGCCTGAATCTGCCGCCGCACAGTCCTGGACGCTGAAACTCAGGATCGCCCCACCGCCCCCTTCTTGCGTGGAGCTTCGCGACTTCGCGTGTATCGTCCTGGCCATCGGACATACAGACTATGACGAACTCAAACGGGATCTGGACGCTTGGCGCACGTTGGCCGGTCGGGCCAAGCTGCGTCTGGCGTTGCCGCCCCTCACCCGTGTGCGGGAGTGGGAACCGCTGACGGCCACTGTCGATGCTTTGCTCAGCGACGGCTGGAACGAATGGGAGTGCGCCGACCTCGCCGGGTTCCGGTTGCTCGCTGACCGGGATCAACCGCCGGTCTCTGCCGATTGGAGCCTGAACGCTCTGAACCGAATCGCGCTCGCCGAACTCGGCCGTTTGGGCGTACGCCACGTGGTTCTTTCGCCGGAAATCCGTCTGCCCGGCTTTAAAGGACTGAGCTCTCCCCTCCCTTTCCTGTCTCCAGCGACCGAAGTGCTCGTCTACCAGCACACGCCGCTTTTTATTTCAGAGACCGCCCCGTGCCTCTCTCCGGACGTCGGCGCGACTTGTCCAGACACTTTCCGCCTGACCGACCGCCGCGGCCGTGCTTTCCGTGTCCTCCAGCTCGACAACCGCTGGATCACGATTGCGGAATCCGCGTATTACGTCGCCGCCCGCACGCTAGAGTGCGCGTCCCGCCGGTACCGCATCGACCTTTCCTGGTCGCCTGAACCCGTCTGGGATACTGACAGACTAATCGCAATCCGTAACGGACAGCCGCTCATGGGCACCCATCGCGCTCATTTCGACCGTGGTTTTTCCTGACGACTTCACGCCCGCGTGAAGCAACCACCGCCGGACAGCGCAAGATTGCCGATTGACATTCGGACGTTCAGCCGCCAAAATCAAGGTTCCAAATAATGGATGGAGTTTGACATGAGTGAAGTGCTGAGCCGTATCGCAGAACTTGGAATTGTGCCTGTTGTTGCCATTGATCGTGTCACCCACGCCTTGCCGCTTGCCGACGCTCTGCTTGCCGGCGGGTTGCCTGTGGTCGAAATCACCTTCCGAACCCAGGCGGCGGCCGATGTCATCCGCACCCTTTCGCGCGAGCGTCCGGACCTGATCGTCGGGGCAGGCACCGTGCTCACACCTGAAACGGTGCAGACCGCCGTCAGTGCAGGCGCTCAATTTGCGGTCGCGCCCGGCCTGAATCCGCGTGTCGTCCAAGCCGCACTTGAACTCAACCTCCCCTTCGTGCCGGGCGTCGCGACGCCGACCGACATCGAAGCCGCACTTGAAAACGGCTGCCGTCTGCTAAAATTCTTCCCGGCCGAAGCCGTGGGCGGCACCCGGCTGCTTTCCGCTCTTTCCGCGCCTTACCGGCACACTGGGATCCGCTTCATGCCGACAGGCGGCATTTCCCCGGCAAATCTGGACAGCTATCTCGCGCTCGACACGGTCGCCGCGGTCGGCGGGACCTGGATTGCCAAGAAAGAGGACATGGCACAGGGCAACTGGAATGAGATCACTGACCGCTGCCGCGAGGCCTGTGCCCGTGCCTGTGCAGCACGTCATAGCAAACGGTAACGTTTATGCGCACGGTAAAATTCAATTGCCCACACTGCCAACAACGGCTCGGCGTTGCCGAAAATCTTCTCGGGCAGAAAATTTCGTGCCCCACCTGCAAAGGACACATTAAACTGCCTGCGGCACCGACGACACCACCTCAGACGGATCTGTCTGCCCCTCCGGTGACGCCCTCCCCCTCGGCGCCCCAAACGGTACCGGCCGAGACGCTGTCCCCGCTGCCTCCCCTCCAGCCGCTGGAACCGCCACCGGCGGCGATTCCGGTGGAAAAACCGAAGGCCGTTTTCGGCAACACCACCGTTCCCGTCACCCTGAGCAACGGCGACATTACGTTCTTCTGTCCGCACTGCTCCTGCAAGCTCATCGTCACCGAACGTGCGGCCGGCAAACAGATCCCGTGCCGTAAATGTAACGTGCCGGTCATCGTGCCGGGCAAGGTCATCCCGCCGGATCCCATTGGACGCGAGACCGTCAATTTGACTTTCCGACAGGAGGCGCAGGCATCGCTCAGCGATCTTGTGAAACGCGTTCGTGAAGGCGATGCAACCGCCGCCAGAGCCATCTTGGCCTTTGGCGCGAACGCCGTGCCCGCTGTCGTTGAAGGACTTGAGAATTCTTTCGACGAACCCAAAGAAAACAGAGCCGCAGACTACCTGGCCGATGTTCTTGTCAAAATCGGGGCCGCCAGCGTCAAGCCGCTCATCAGCAAACTCGGCAAAAGCCGCCGCGCCTACTATGCGCTGGGGCGGATCGGCACTGAAGAGGCGCTGGACGCTTTGATCCGTGAGCTGACCTCAGTCAACTGGCGACGCGTCGAAGCCGCCTGCATCGGGCTGGGACTGACCGAAAACCCGAATGCCGCCTACGTGCTTGCGCACCTTGAAAACACGCGCAAAACGACGCGGGTCGGTGAAGTGTTCACGGCGGCCGGCAGCACCATCACAGCCCTGCAACGCCGTCTGGCCACGCGGATGTAGCAGCCGTAGCCAAGAAGCCCCAACGAAATGCCGCTTGACTGTTTCACGACACCGGTCCCGCCGGACTATTTGCGTGACGAATCGCGGAAAAACGGTTCTGCCGCGGCGATAGCCTTCCCAAAGACCGTGCAGGAACTGACCGCCGCACTCAAACAGACGGCCCCGCTGGACCTGCCGCTGACGATTCAGGGGGCCCGCACCGGTATCGCCGCGGGCGCGGTGCCGGACGGCGGCCTGATCATCAATCTCTCGCACATGGACGCGATCCTCGGGCCCGGTGCCGGAGACGCCTCGTCTCCGACTGTGCGTGTCCAGCCCGGTGTCCCGTTGACCGCCCTGCGCCGCCATCTCGCAACCGCCTTCCCCGCTCACCTGTTCACGCCAGATCCCACCGAAACTTCCGCCAGCATCGGCGGCATGGCGGCCTGCAACGCATCCGGCGCCTGCTCCTTCGCTTACGGCCCGACGCGTAACCACATTCAGGCGATCACGGTGGTGTTGGCCGACGGCGACACATTGGTTTTGCGTCGCGGCCATAACAAGGCTGACGGAAACCGCTTCTCGCTCACCACCGATAGCGGCCGTCTGATTGCCGGTGATCTTCCGCGCATTCCCATGCCTGCCGTGAAAAACTCGGCCGGATATTGGGTCAAGCCCGACATGGATCTGTTGGACCTGTTTATCGGCAGCGAGGGCACTCTCGGTATCCTCGCTGAAATCGAAGTGTGCTTACAACCCAAACCTTTCCAAACGCAGGGCATTTTGTGTTATTTTGCCGACGAAGCCGACGCGCTGACCTGTGTCCAAGCGCTCCGCGCCGCCGCTCGCGCCGCCGAGCCCCATACACTTGCGGCCATCGAGTATTTCGACGCGGACGCCTTGCGTCTCATCCGCACCAGCACCGCGCATACCGGCCTGTTGTTGCCGCCAGCCCAACCCACATGGAACGTTGCCCTCTATGTGGAATGGGCGTTGTCGTCCCATGCGGCATCATCCGTCGAGTTGACCAGCGACATCCTCATGTCCTGCCATGGCGACCCGCGCGACACCTGGTTCGCTTCGGATGCGCCGTCACTCGACAAGCTCAAGGCTTTCCGACATGCGGTTCCTGAACAGGTCAACGCATTGATCGCTGAACGCAAACGCCAGCATCCCGGCCTCACCAAACTCGGCACCGACTTTTCCGTGCCGGACGACAAACTGGAGGCCGTCATGCGCCTCTACCGTCAGGATCTGTCGGCCGCACGTCTCGAACATGTGATTTTCGGCCACATCGGCAACAATCATCTCCACGTCAACATCCTGCCGCGCGATATGGCCGAGTATGCAGAGGGCAAGCGGCTTGTCCGCTCCTGGGCAGAGCAGGTGGTCGCCTGGGGCGGCAGCGTCTCAGGCGAGCATGGCATCGGACGCCTCAAAAAGGACCTGCTGGCAGTGATGGTCGGCCGCGAAGGCCTTGCGGGCATGCGCCGCCTCAAAGCGGTCTTTGACCCGGCAGGACGACTCAATCCCGACCGTCTTTTTGATTGAACCTTTTCAACGGTACGTAAAGAGCTCGTCCAGCGTGAAAGACCGGCCGGTTGCGGCCTGCAGGGCCTTTAGCACGATGGTTTGCGTGTTGAGCGTCAGCCGACGCCCCTTGCAAGCGCGTGCGACCATCTTATGCGTCATCGGCACCGGCGAGGCGGCCACGAGATCGTGCGGCTTGAGTCCGGCTTCCGCCATCACCCGCGCGATCGGCTGCTCGCCGAGATTGCGTTCAATCGATTCTTTCTGATCCATGTTGTGTCCCATCCCGTCACTGTGTCACGCGGCGGAGCCACGCGGCAGCGAGATCCGGCCAGACATCGGTGCTTTTCTGTTTTTTGCGCAGCCCATACCCGTGGCCGCCATCCGGAAAAAGATGCATCTCGACCGGCACGCCCGCAGCCTTAAGCGCAATGAAATAGGCCAGGCTGCTGTCGACATACGGCTTGTCATCCTCGGCCTGCAGCAGAAAGGTCGGCGGCGTTTGAGCCATCACCGGCAGTTCCGGCGCCAACGTGTATCCGTCGCGACAGAGGTAAGCCGGATAGATGATCAAAGCAAAGTCAGGTCGGCACGACACCTCGTCGATTTCATCGATCGGCGTGTAGAAGCGTTTCGAGAAATCCGTGCTGACCCGTACCGAGAGATGCGCGCCGGCCGAGAACCCCATGATACCGATCCGCTTGGGATCGACGCGGTACGTGGACGCCTTCGCGCGGATCAATCCAAGGGCGCGCTGGGCGTCGCAAAACGCGGCGTCGCGATTCTTGGGCACGCGGTATTTGAGAATAAACGCGGAAATCCCCTGCGCGTTCAGCCATGCGGCCACCTCGGTGCCCTCATGGTTCCAGGCGAGGATGCTATATCCGCCGCCGGGGCAGATCATCACGGCAGGCGTCGGTTTCCCGGTGTCCGGCGCGAACGCCACGGTCAACGTCGGCGCGTTGACATCCGTCAACCGCACGATATCGTCTTTTGACGGCGTCACGCGCTCCGCCGCATCGCTGGTTTTCAAAGGAATCTTGCCGTCAGGCCATACAGGCACCACCTCAGTCTGCGCACAGGCCGCCCAGACAAGTCCCAAACATCCCGCCACGGTCACCACAACATCTCCCATTCTGCACCTCATATCCATCCCTTTCCTTTCCGGCCGCCGCGCCGTACCCTGCTGGCAGGTTATGATCGGAAGTGTACTCGAACCGGTGGGAGTCTGCAACCCACCGATTTCTCGATGGTCGCGATTGCCAATTCGAGATTGTCGCGCCTTTTCAGCTCCTTTACACTATGTGCCGATGTGTCGAGTCTTCCATCCCATGCCCGCGGCTGGCGTATGCCTGCTGGTTCTTGGCCTATGTGCGCGAGCTGCCGAAACGCTCACGCGCGTGATCCCTTTCGCAGAGCCTGTGGTGGCCACTCTCGCGGATGGCACATGCCGAGCCATGGTGGAGGGCTGCGAGCCGGATGTCCAGACGGCCCGCCCGGTTCTGCCGGTGCAGGGCACGTCCATGACGATCCCGTCCGGTTATGAGGTCGAGAACGTAACCGTCACGCCGCTCAACGTGCATGACATTCCGCTTCCCGCTCCACTCGAATGGGGACAGCCCCCGCACATCCCGGGCACGCCGCCTGCGCCACATGTCGGGCCGGATGCGGCCATTTACGCCCAGGCAACCCCCTACCCCGACCCCGCCCTTGCGCCCTGGCGCGCCGACCGCTGTGGGGGTGACGAGAGCCTGCTCAGCGTTGCGCTTTACCCGGTGCGTTATGTGCCCGCCGCGGGCCGCCTGCTCGCGGCGGAGGCCCTGATCGTCACGGTTAACCTCCGCCCGGCCGCGGCACTTCCGCCCGCGCCGCCACCGCGTCTCGCGCGGGCGTTGAACGTGGCGCACGACATCGGCCTACAATCGGCCCCCTTCCATCTCTCGCCCGACGCGCCCTGCTCCTACCTGGTGCTTTCGACCTCGAATCTGATTTGCAACACCGCAGGCCCTTGGAACCTGCAAGCCCTGTGCGAGGCGCGCGCCCGCTCCGGCTACGCGCCCGCCATTGTTTCGGTCGAATGGGTGGCGGACCAGTACGATGGCGTCGACCTGCCCGCCAAGATCCGCGCGTTTCTGCAAGAGGCCTATGCCCGGTGGCGTTTTCGCGACCTGTTGATCGTCGGCACCTTCGAACTGATTCCGGCACGCAAGCTGTATGTCTCGGTCGCCGACATCCTCTCCACGCAGACCGCCGAGATCCCCTCCGATGCCATCTATTATGGCTGTCTCGACGGCCCGTTCGACGGTAATGGCAACGGACGTTACGGGGAGATTACCGACGGGCTCAACGGCGGGGATGTCGACCTGACCGCCGAGGTCATGGTCGGCCGCTTCCCGGTAGCCACGGCTGAAGAACTCGCACACATGGTTCGTAAGACGCTGCGTCATGAAACCGCGGCAGCGGACGAGTTGGCACCCAATGCGTTTCTGGCCGAGAAGGTCAATTTCGGCTCGGTCGTTTACGCCACCGGCTTCATGGAGGAGTTGCGCTGGGGCACCAACACCTACGGTCTGGCCTCGATGGGTTATGAGAACTCCCCGTATGCCGACGCGTTCGACACGACACACACGCTCTATGATTCAGACCTCCGTTTGTGGAACACCCAAGACGCGCTGGATCATCTCAATCGTGATTATCTCTCGGTCAACCACCTCGGTCACGGCAGCGCCACGACGTGCATGAAGATACCGCTTTCGAACACCAACTACCAAGCCGTCGTCGCCGCCTTCACCAATTCGCTCCCTTACTTCATGTATTCGCAGGCCTGCGACAGTGGTGCATTCGACACCCCGGACTGTTTCGCCGAGCAGATGGTCACAGTGAGTAACGCCGCCTTCGCCGCCGTGATGAACGCACGTTCCGGTTGGGAGTACGTGAACGTGGTCGGCGGACAGTCCCACCGCTTCCACCGCAGTTTCTGGGACGCCGCCCTGCGCGGCACGGCCACGCGATTGGGCACCATCAACGACGCGTCGCGCCGCGCTAACCTGCACCTGCTGGTACCGTATGCCGCCAACTACTGGCGCTGGGTCTACTATGAACTCAACCTGTTTGGCGATCCCGCCGCCCCGTTCGCCCCAGCCCTCAACGTCGTGCCGCCCGTCCTTACGCACACGCCGCTCATCAACACCTACGACACGCAAACCGCGTACCGTGTCACCTGCACACTCGAACCGCTCGGGCTCTATGACCCCGACTCAGTCAAACTGCACTGGCAGACCGAGCGCGCCCCTGGCGTGATCCATACCCAGCACATGAGCCAGGTCGCCAGCAATCTTTTCGAGAGTGTGATCGCCCCGCAACCGGCCCGCACCCGCGTCACCTACCGCCTCGAAGCCGCGAACCACGCCGGTTACGAGAGCGGTTGGCCTGCCGATATTGACAGTACGAGTTTTCACGTGACTGACCGCCTTAATCTGGAAATCCGCGGCTCGCTTTTTGACATCGGCACCGTCTCGCCTGATTACGGCATCACCTATTTCGCATCCGGCCTTGTCGTGACGGCCTCCGCGCCCCCGATCGTGCCGGTCACCGTCTCGACCCGGCATGTCGCCACCGGCTTCTTCGGCACCGGCAGCGCCCCGCAAAGCGGCACGAACCTCACCGTCACCTTCCCCATCGCCACACATTCCATGCTGGTCTGGCTCTGGCAGCGCCAGCACCGCCTCACGCTCACCTCCGCGCATCCGGACTTCCCTGCCCAGCAGCTCTGGGGCGTCGAAGATCAAGCCCTTGATGTCCCCGCCGTGCCCGCCACGCTCACCCGCGACGGTGTACGCCACGTTTTCACCGAATGGCGTCTGGACGGCATGCGCTCGCCTGCCGCTCCCGCCACCTGTACGCCCGATTATGGCCCGCTCGTCATGGACGCGCCGCACACCCTGGAAGCGATCTACCTGCCGGAAGACCTCGATGCCGACGGCAACGGAATCGCCGACTGGTGGGAAATTCGACACACCGGCTCCAATGGCCTCGACCCCGCCGCCGATGACGACCTCGATGGCTTCACCTGTGCCGAGGAGTTCGCGGACCGCACCAGCCCAATCGACGGCACATCCTTCCCGGCCCCGCCCGTCATTACGCACGTTCCGCTCGATGAGATCCAGACGCGGCCAGGCCCCTTTTTCGTGACTGCGCAGATCACGGACACCCATGCCGCCGTTGCCGCAGTCGAATGGCGTCGCCGCACCGATCCTTGGCAAATCACCGCCATGACGCCGACTTCCAATGATCTTTTCACCGCCGCGATCGCTGACCTCTCGGCACCGGGCGATGACATTGAATACCGTATCATCGCAACCGATCCCGATGGCCGCAACAGCGCGACAGAGACCTTTTTCTTTTTCCTGTACTATCCGGTTGCGGACACCACGCGCTTCCACGATCTCACACTTTTCGCGCTGCCCACACAAGCCGCCTTCTCGGCCGTCATGAACCTCCACAACATCGGCAACGCACCCCTCGCCTGGTCCTTGCGTTTCGCGCGCGACGAGTCCGTCACCGCCCCCCACCTGCCTCATTGGGATTGGCGTTCGCTCGGTCAGTCCTGGCAGATCTCCACCAACCGTTCGGTCTCACCGCCCTACGCCCTCCACTGCACCCTGGTCTCGCGTCGCCTGCCCAACACGCCCGAGCGCGCCACCCTCACCCTGCCTCCTTCGCTGATCGGCGCCAACGCCATCTTTTCGTTCAAGCACTGGATCCACTCCGAACTCGAATCGAGCACCTCGACGCGCGCCTTCGACGGCGGCATCGTGGAGTTCTCCATCGACGGCGGTGCCACATTCGAACAGCTCCGCGGCCCCTACACCCACACGATCTACGGATGGGAGGCATCGCCCTGGCCCGACGGCACCCCCTGCTTCGCCGGCAACGGCACCGAAGGCTGGCGTACCGTCACGTTCGATCTGGCCGCCCTCTACCCCGAGCAGAACGGTTTCGCCGGACGTACGCTCCTCTTCCGCTTCCACTACGGCGGTGACAACAACACCGACAACGAGGGCTGGTACATCGACGACCTGACGCTCTCGCCGCTGCTCGCCCATCCGGCCTTTGCGCCTGATGTCGCCATCAATACGCGCTTCAACACCTCTGGCGGGTCTTTCACGCGTATCAACTGGCGCACCTTCCCTGCGGGTATGATGGCGCGCGACGACGCGATCAGGGTGTTCATCGATTCCAACGACCCGGTCATGCCACACGCACACTTCGACTGGAGCCTCGCCATCCGTGACCTGCCGCGCCTCACCGCTTTCACCGCCGCACAATCCACAAACGGTGATGGCCGCGTGCACCTCGCCGCGCAGGTCGCCGATGACGACGGCGAACCGGTCAGCCTCGCGGTCCAGTGGTCCGGCGACGGTGGCGCGCATTGGCAGCCCGCCACACTCACCCATCTGACAGCCACGTTTGGCCCTTCGCTGGCTGATGTCCCCGACGGCACCGTCTCAGGCCTACTGACCGCCACGAACCGAGTCTGTGTCACCAACGCCCTTTTCGCGGCCTGGCCTACACACGATGTCCTACCGCCGCCCGCCGTCAGCACCCAGGCGCTGCTGCGTGTCACGGCCGACAACGGTTACTTCCAAGCCGCCTTCACGTCGTCCTGGTTCACCGTCGATAACGCGCCCCCGGTCTTCCTGCCCGGTGCGCTCGCCTTCGCGCCGCTCAGTGCCGTCGGTCCCTACGCGGTCACCGACGGCGACCTGACCGTCTCCTGGCCAGCAGCCGTCGATCTCCCCGCCACCAACCTGACCTACCAGCTCACGTGCGGCACAGCGACCGCCGCAGTTGCCTCTGTCTCCGCGACGCTCTCCCTGACAAACGCGCTCGACCGCGACCACATCTTCCGTGTCATTGCCATCGACCCGTCAGGCAACCGCAGTCAGCCGCTTGAGGCAACCCTATTGGTTCTCGACGCCGCAGGCGATACCGATGCGGACGGCATGACCGCCGCAGACGAAGAGATCGCCGGCACCGACGCCACCTCCCCGACCGACCGGCTGGCGGCCTCGCTCGCGCGCACACCGCATGGCACGTTCGCGCTCACCTGGGCCGGCGCGGCCGGACGACTCTACACGGTCGAGACTTCCCCCACGCTCCAGCCGCCCGCCTGGCAGCCGCTGCCCGGCTGCATCGACATGCTTGGCCAAGGCGCGCCGCTCACCGTTGAATGGCCGTGCGACGCCCCCTCCGCTTTCTTCCGCATCAGAGTTCGACTGCCATGATTGATGCCATCGGTACCGCTACGCTTTTCTCACGCGCAGGCGCGAAGACACACCGTGGCGGCGTGACCGCCGCCGGGCAAGCAGACGCCTGCCCCCCCCGTCGTTCCGCGAACCCGGCCACAGACCGGGAGGGACGAGCGTCTGCCCGTCCTCGCGCTATCCTTCCCCTCGTCATCGCGACGACGCTCCCGCTCGCGGCCTGCCGCCCCGCCCCCCCCGCACCCGTACGGAGCGAATGGATGACGATGGGCACCGTCGCGGCTGTGCAGTGCGTGGAGGCCACCGCCGTGCCGCAGGTGCGCGATCTCGTGCAGCGCACCTTCCAATCGCTGGACGACGAACTCTCGGCCTGGAATCCCGCCAGCGCGCTCTGCTCCGTCAATGTTGCGGCGGGCACCCCGCAGCCGGTCGAGGTGTCCGCCGATTTCGCCGCCGTCCTGCAGGCCGCTCTGAGCTATTGCGCTGAGACCGAAGGCGCCTTCAATCCCTTGATCGGCCCCGTCATGCGGGCCTGGGGCTTTAACGGCAGCGAGCGGCGTTTCACGTGTCCGGACGAGGCAGATCTCAAAACGTTACTGACCCGCACGCAGTGGCATGAGATCCATTTGACGACCGGTGAACAGGCGACCGTCCGGCTCGCGCTCCCCGGCATGCAGCTCGACCTCGGCGCGATCGCGAAGGGCTATGCGGTGGATCGGGCGTGGGAACGCCTCAAAGCCGCCGGACACACCAACCTGCTGATCGATCTCGGCGGCAATCTGCGCGCGCTCGGCGAGGCCGCCCCCGGACGGGGTGGCTGGCGCACCGGCGTGCGTAACCCCTTTCAGGCCAACGCGCTGATCGGCAAGTTCCTCATGTACGATGGCGAGGCGGTCGCCACCTCCGGCAACTACGAACGTTTTGTCGAGCTGGACGGCCTGCGCTACGCCCACATTATGGACGGCCGCACCGGCCAGCCTGTCAGCGGCATGGCCGGCGTCACCGTGATCGCGCCGGACGCCGCCACCGCCGACGCCCTCTCCACCTCTCTGTTCATTCTCGGTCCACAGCGTGGCATGGCGTTGCTGCGCGCCCGTCCCGGCTGCGAGGCACTCTGGATCCCCGACACGCCGGGACGGCTGACGGTCTTGGCCACCCCCGGTTTCGCGCCCCGCCTGACGCCCCTCGGCGACACGCCGTACCGGCTCACCGTCGTGACCGACGAACCCAAGTTCTAGAGTCCGGCATTTCTCAAGTGGGGGACGAGATCATTCCCATATCCATCCCAATTGCTGTAACCTTTTCACCTCAACGCCGCGGGTTTCAGAGAGGAGGAACGGCTTCATTGCGGGCGCGCCTTTTCGAGTGTCCCGAGAGTCAGGCCGGCCAGATCTTTTTTCGACGGGAAGATGAAGCCGGCGAGCCAGCCGATGACGAAGCAGGTCAGCATCCCGATTCCGGCGTAGAGGAAGAAATGGAGGTCGGAATAGCGCTGCACAAACGCCAGTGCCACGATACTGGCGGCAGCGCCGCAGAACGCGGCGATGCCGCCGGCGCGCCGCGTGAAGATGCCCAGCGCAAAGAGACCGGCAAGGCCGCTGGCAGCGAGGCCTATGAGACTGTTGTAAGCGTCCCAGAGCGAAGCCAGGTTGAGGTTCGCGAGCACGAGCGCGGCACCGGTGGCGAACACGCCGAACAGGACGGTGAGCGCACGGGCCAGCCGGAGCGCACCGGCCCCGGACGCCCGTCCGCCGAAACGGTGGTAGAAGTCGGTCATGATGGCCGTGGCGACACTGTTCAGGCTACCGGACACGGTGGACTGCGCGGCGGCGAAAATGCCGGCGATGACCAGTCCGGCAATGCCGGCCGGAAGGTTCTGGACGATATAGGCGGGGAAGATAGAGTCCGTGGCCTGCGACGGGTCGAGCCGTTCCGGGTGCGCTTTGTAAAACACGAAGAGGGCCGTGCCGATCAGGAAAAACAGAAGGGCCGACGGGACGGCCAGGGCCGCGTTGAGCCAGATGGCGCGCGCGGCTTTTTTCTCGGTCTTGGTGGTCAAGTAGCGTTGCACAACGGCTTGGTCGCTGGTGTAGGGCACGAGGGCGTTAAAGATGTTACCGACGAGGATGACCCAGAACGCGCTCGCGGCAACGGTCGGGCTCCAGGTGAAATTAAACGCATGGAACTTACCGTTTTCCACAGCCGAGGCCCAGAAGCCGGACAGCCCGCCCTCCGTGCCGAAAACGATGAGTACGAGACTCGTCAGCGCGGCACCGAGCAGCAGAACCGTTTGCGCGACATCTGTCCAGATCACCGCCTCCATACCGCCCATCACGGTGTACAGAACACAGAACACACCCATGACCAGAATACAGGTCGTCACGTTCAGGTCGCTCACGGCGGCAAGGGCGAGCGAGGGTAGCAGGAGCACGACCGCCTGGCGGCCAACCTGGAACAGGATGAACGCCGCGCTGCCGTACAGGCGGACAAGCAGGTTGAAACGCTTTTCAAGGTATTCGTAAGCGGACGTGATGTTGAGCCGGCGGTAGAACGGCAGGTAGACGGCGACGAGAAGCGGCGCGACGATCACAATCGCGGCGTTGGTCCAGATGTACGTCCAGTCGGTCGCGTAGGCCTTTGCGGGCATGGCCATGAAGGTGAGCGAGCTCAGCATGGTCGCGTAAATGGCCATGCCGGCGGCCCACCACGGGATGCGGCCTCCGGCACGGAAATAATCGTCGGTATTTTTGTTGCGGCGGGCGCACACCCGGCCGATGCCGACCATCGCGAGCAGATAACCGCCGAGCGCGGCATAGTTGAGCCAGCCGAAAACGGCCTTGGTCTTGATGATGCGCGCCAGCCACACGTCAGGCGAACGCGTGCCGGGCATGCGTTCCCCGCCGGTGACGGCAAAACCGCCGTTCCACGGCACGAGCGAAGTGGTCACGAGCGAGAACGGCATCTCGCCCATCCGCGTCCAGGTGTCGGTGATGCCGTGATAGGCGAGGAGATCGCGGGGGAAGCCCGGGTGGCGCGCCTGCTCCGCGCCGGTGATGTGCCGCTGGCTGCCATCGTCGCCACCGAGCAGAAAAAGATGCGACTGTCCGGCTGCCAATGCCGGCGAAGGCGGGGCTACGGCGGCATGCGGCAAGTCGGCGATACGTTCCCAGCCGGAAGCGGGACGGAAACGCCATGCGTCGCGCAGATATTCGCGCGCCGGCTTTCCATCGGCGCCGGGCTTGAGCCGTACGCCGCCGAACAGATAAAAGACGGGGCCGTTTGCCGAGGCGATCGCGCCGCCGGTGGCGAGGAAACGTCCGCCGCCGGGACACGGTGGCAGCGTCTTCCAGCCGGCGTCGGCACGGTCCAGATCGAGACTGAAAAACACATCCGCGGCTTCGCTCGCGACGGCTTCGGGCTGGGTCAGCCCGCCCGCGACATAGACGGTACCTTTGATCAGCGCGCCGGCCGCGTTCGCCAATGGCACCGGCATTTTCGGCAGCGCGGCAAACGAAAGCGTTCCGTCCTTCGCACGCGTGACGAACCATGCGTCGGCGAAGTGTTCCGAGGCGTCTCCGCCCCCGAACATCACGAAACCGTGCTTCCAAGGAAACGACAAGCCGTAACCCCCGGCGCGCGGAAGTTTGCCGGCCGTGCGCCACGCCGCCGCGCCCGGTTCGAGCGTGTAAACCGTATCGTACCATGCTTTCGCGCCGCCTTCCCACGGACGTTTGACGGGAAAGTTCGAACCGCCCGCAATGACGAGCGCCCCGTCTACGACACCACCGTAACTGCCGGCAAAACCTTCGCGGTCAGGCAGCGACGGGAGTTTTTCCCATTCAAGCACGGGTTGGTCACGCACGGGCACGGTTCCGTCGGCCACGGCGACGGCGGCAAAAACGGCGAAGGCCAAAGCAATAAGCGGACAAGCGATCATCGTGTCACTGAGATGTTCTCTTGGTCATCATGAAGGATAGGACAACAGGTTGATGCGGATCAGCACAGCGTTCAGCGGATCAGCGCCGCCAGCGGAAACACGGCGAACACGATGGACTCGTAGGGGCTGTCCCGCCCGGCCTCGTACAGGCAGGCCGCCTGTCCGTCGGACAGGACGGCAAGGTCGGAATAGGCGGACGGCCCTGCATGGAGGACGTACGAGGAAGGCCACGTCGCGCCGTCGTCAAAACTGGCGCGGACAGTCATGTTGACGCGTGCGCTTGGGTTGGCGGGGTTGCTGAAAAGGATCACTCCCGCGTCTTCCGCCCCAGGCCAGCGGATCCGTTCGACCGCCGCCTGGCAGATCGGCTCGGGCAGCGCAGCGTCGAAACGCTGGTCTGTCCACGTCAGGCCGCCATCCGCGCTCACCGCCGTCTGCCGGCATTTTTGGGCGCGGTCGTAGTTGCGCATGTTCAGCATCAGCCGTCCGCCAGTCAGTTCGACCACCTGGCACTCGTTCACCTGATGATTCGGTGTCCGTCCTCCCAGCACCCAGGTGGCGCCGTGGTCGTCGGAATAAAAGACATGCGAATCGTAGTGTTGCGTGCCGGCCTCGATATGGTCGCACGGGATCACAAGCCGCCCCGCGTGTACGCCGTGCGCGATCTGAATGCCGCTGCCGGGACCGGTGGCGTACCACGTCCAATTGGGCAGTTTGACGGCGGAGGTGATTTCAACGGGCGCACGCCAGGTCACGCCGTCGTCGTCCGAACGCAGCACGAACACACGCCGGGTGTCCGTGCTGGTTCCGGCGATGATCTTCGATTCCTGATCCGCGCCGAGATTCCAGGTGGCGAGCAGCCAGACTGTGCCCGTGTCGCGGTCGACAACGGCGCAGGGATTGCCGCAGGTGTTGTCGGCGTCGATCCAGATGACCTGCTGCGCGCTCCAGCTCTTGCCGTTGTCGGTCGAGCGTTTGAGCAGCAGGTCGATGTCGCCGGCGTCCCCCTGCCCGTTCTTGTGCCCTTCGCAGAAGGCCAGCACGGTGCCGCTGGTCGTCACCGCCAGTGCGGGAATGCGGTAGGTGTGATAGCCGTCCTGACCGCGGGTGAAGAGCGGTGCGCCCTGCGGCGAGGGCTGCTTGGCGAACGTCCCCCGCACGGTGAAGCGCTGCACGGTCATCCGCGCGCGCCACGGGCGCAGGCCGACGCGTCCGATAAAACCGGCGCCGGTCTCGCAGCGATACACTTCGCGCCCATCGATGAGGAACCGCATGACGCTGCCGTGACGGATAGCCTCGAACGTGAACCAGGTGTCGGGCTGGATGACGTCAGCCGTTTGCCCGACAGTCCGCGTCGCGCCGAACTGCGGGCCTTGGACGAACAACGTGAATTCCTTTCCGTCGAACCCGAAATGGTTCTCGCCGAAGGCGACCGACGCGGCGGTGCCTTCGACACGCTCGAGCTTGAGGCGGGCGGTGACGGTGAAGTCGCCCGCGCCCAGCGCTTGGGGCGCGTAGAGCATGCGGCCCATGCCCTGCGCGGACAGCCCGTCGGCGCCCCGTTCCCACGCCGCCCCCTCGTACACGGCATCCGTGGCAGGTGTCCCATCCACCTGCCATTCGTCTGCCGCCGCAACGAAGACCATCGCGCTGAGCAGGGCAGCCGCGGATGGAACTCGGATGGGACTCGGGTTCATTCTGCTCATCTCAACGCCTTTTTCGATACGCAATTTGCGAGGGCGTGCGCGGGGAAGCCTGCTCATCACTTGACCCACAGCAGCGTGCCGCGCGGGGCACGGTACTCAAACAGTCCTGGAATGCCGTACTTCTCCTGCAGGTAGAAGCCGACGTTATTGAGGTCGTCGTCGTTCAGCGCCTTGTTGAACACCATGACCTCAGCGATCAGGCCTTGCAGGCACTCATGCCGCACGTCTTCACCACCGATCATGACCGGGCTTTCGTTGGCGGGGGCTTTGACGGCATACGGCTCGGAGACGTATGCCGTACCGTTGATAGAGAAGGCCTTCACACCGGAGGTCTCACCGGTCTGCGTCAGCGTGCCGGCCAGAACATGCGGCTGGTTGCCCGCAGGCTCGGCGATACGGAACCAGGCGTTGGTATCGGCCGAGGGGCCGGTACCCCAAACCACGCCGGTGTCGTCGCGGAAGAAACGCCAGTCGGCCACGTTGGAACCAGCCGTGCCTTTGGCGACAATGTTCTGGGTGCCGGATTTTTCGCGCAGATAGACGGCGATCAGGGTCCAGCTCTTGCCGGCGCCGACACCAAGATCAAGGGCGTCGTGGTCGGCAGCGGCGAGGAAGTCGTTGATGCCGTCGAAGCGTAGCGCGGCACGGCCGTTGATGGCGTCGGAAACGTAGAGGGGACGAGCCCCGCCCGACGAGAAGGCATCGCTGGTGCCGGCCTGATCGGCCCAGGCATGGACCAGGCCGTTACTGTGCGCGACGCCCATATCGGCTCGCAGCCAGAATACGAGATTGTCGGTCTTGACCACGGGTGGCAGCGCAAAGGCGGTGGTGAAACGCACGATCGGAGACCAGCGTGCGCCATAGGTGTTCTCGGCGTAGACGCGATAGAAGTAGGCGGTGTTTTCGGCCAGACCGGAGACGGCGGACGAGACGGCCCCGGTCTCTTGCGGCCCGAACGGAATGGCCAGTTCCCACGCGTCGGGGCTCTCGCCGCCATCTGCCGCGCCCCAATAGATCCACACGGTGGTCGGCGCGCCGCAGGTGTCGATGAGCGCACCCTCCAGCGCGGCGGAGGTGAAGCCGACGGCGTTGGGCGGGAGCGCGGCGACGATCGGCGGGCCGACTGTCGTGAACGTCACGGTCTCCGTCGCCCAAGCCTCCCCTTGGCTGTTGACGGCAGAGAAACGGGCGAAATAGATCGTGCCGGGCTCGAGGCCGTCCGCGGAGAGGCTGAATGCGCCGAGCGCGTCGACGGTCGCGTTCGTGGCGCCCGTCCAGACGCCGTCCGTCGTGCCCCAGTGCAGCATGACGGTCGTGGGGAGGTCGCCATCCGCGACGTCGACCGCGAGCGTGGCAGAGGTGCCGGTGACGGAGGTGACGACGGTGTTTGCCAGTAAGGTCGCGAAGGGGTTGCGGAACGCGCCGTCGATGCCGTATTTCGTTTGCAGATACCAACCGACGCGGTTGCGCTCGTCTTCAGTCAACACACGGTCGTAAATGAGGATGTCGCCGAACGCCCCGGAGAAACGGCAAAAGCCATTGTAGAGGTTGCCGGCGATCTCGACGGGGCCGTTCTGCGGGTTGTCGCTCACACCCGCGTTGGAAGAACGCCAGACGCCATCAAACCAGCCGGTGAACTGGCCTTTGCCGCCGTTGGCGGCAGCATCGAGCGAGAGCGTCGCGATGTGGATCGTGTTGGGCTCAAAGGTGGGTTTCTGCCCGGACGTGACGAATCCGGGATAGGGCGGGGCCGGGCTATAGGAGCGGCCGAAGTACCCGAGCGCGTTGGTTGCGCTGCCGCCGGTGTCCCAGCGCGAGGCCGCGATACAGAACGCGCCCTGGCCATTGGCCGCCCGGCCGGAACTGACCAGCGGTTTGATGGCGGAGGAACCGGTGATAAAGGTCTGCGGATGCTGGCGGGCGACGACAAAGACGGTGAGATCGTCCGTGTCGGCGATTTCGTAGCCCAACGCGCGCAGATAATCGCCGTCCTGGATGTCGGTGGATGTGACGGCGGGGAGGCCGTTGATGCCGTTGTTGATCGAGTATGTGACGCTGCCGACCGTCCCGGCGCGCGTGGCGTGGCGGTCGTTGCCCGAAGCGTCGTTCCACTGGGCGACGGGCTGTCCGTCCGCGGCGGGCGTGATGCCCGCGTCGGCAAAGACGCCCTCGTCCGCCTTGAGCCAGAACTGGAGTCCGGCTAGGTCCGACGGCTCATCACGCCACGTCGTGAACGTCTCGGCGGACATCGTCCACGTCTCACCGGCGGCATTCTCGCAGCGCAGACGGTAACAGTAGGTCACACCGGGCGAGAGACCGCTGACGGCCGCAGAGACACGTCCGGGTGCGGTGACCGTACCGAAGACGTTGGAGTTTGCCCACGCGGCGGGGTTCGCGCCGCCATCGGCCTCACCCCAATGGAAGACGGCTTTGACCGAGGTTGGCAGGCTGAGGATTTCGGCATTAAGGACAGCCGTTGTCTTGGAGACGGCGGTGGCGGCGCGGACAGCGACTCGCGCCACGAGCGGGTTCTGGTAATAGCCCGCCAGCCCGTAACGTGACTGGAGATACCAGCCGACGGCGTTAAGTTCGTCGCCAGAAAGCACGCGGTCGTAGATGATAACGTCGCCGATATAGCCGTCGTAACGGTACACGTCCGTTGATGTGGCACCGCCGACCTCGACGGGGCCGGTTGTGGGCGTGGCCGTGGCACCGCCTGCGGTACGACGCGTGAGGCCATCGAAAAAGGCGGAGAATTGGCCTTTGCCGCTGCTGGCGGCGGCGTCGAGCGTCATGACGGCCACGTGGCCCGCGCCGGGCGCGAAATTCGGCGCTTCGTTCGTCGCGGCAAATTCCGAGTACGGCACGGCCGAAGCATACCCGCGCCCAAAGCAGCCGAGCGCGCCGACGGTGGGGATCGTCTTCCCGGCGTCTGCCCACGGACGGGTTCCCCCGATGCAGAAGAGTCCCCGCCCACTGCCTTGAGGGCCCGCGCAGACCAGCGGGCGAATGGTGCCGCCAGAGGTCTGCGGGAGAGCTTGGGCGACCACGAAGACGGTCAAGCCATCCGTGGCTTCCGGCGTATAGGAGGAGGAGAGGTAAGCGTTGTTCTGTCCGCCCGCGAAACGTACGGCGGGAGAACCGCCGATCATGCCCGCTTCCAGGCGCAGGGTGCCGGAGGAACCGCTGCGCACCGCATGGCGGTCGTGACCAGACTGGTCGGCCCAGACGTCGACAACACCGGACGCGTTCGTCGTCACCCCCACATCGGGACGCAGCCAAAGCTGGAGGCCGGGCAGGTCATCCGGCAGTATGCTATGGGTGGCGAACTCCCCGGCAGCGGACCACTGCCCCGAAGCGGATCCGTCCTCCGCATGGAAACGGTAACGATAGCGTATGCCGGCGGTAAGGCCGGTCAGGTTGGTGATGAACGCGGTTCCGGCGGCGGCCGCGCCGAACTCGCAGACATTCGCCCACGCGGCGGGCTCGGTGCCGCCGTCTTCCGTGCCCCAGTAAAGGCGGGCGGCGGTGGCGGGGACGTTGAACAGGCCTTTCAGGACGGCATTGGTTTTGCCGACATCCATCACGGGGAGAAGCGTGATGGGGGTGGAGGTCAGCACGGTCGGTATGACACGTCCTGCGTAGCCGCCGATACCCACGCCGGCCAGCGCGGCCACCGCCTCGGCGGGGAGCGCGGTGTCCCAGACCGCCACGTCATCCATGCAGCCGTCGAAAAACGCGGTCGGCGTGGGCGTGGCGCTGTTGTTGCGCTGGGCGCCGAACGAAAGCCGCTGGACGTTGTTCGGCATGGCGACGGACGTGGCGGCGGACGTCGCCTCCACGGCGCCGTTGATGTAGAGCCTCGCGACGCCGTTGTGAGCCCATGTGGCAGCGACGTGAACCCAGACGTTGGGCGGCAGCGTCGTGGCCGAAATGAGAGCTGTGCCGCCCGTGCCGTGGATGGAGAAACGGAACTTGCCATCCTGTTGGAAGAAATAAAAGTTGTCGTCGTGCTCAACAATACGGCGCAACGCGCTGGCAGTGGTGTTCAGGCGGATCCACGCGGCGATGGTGATCGCGGGGAGGCCGCGCAGACCGGTCACGTCCGTGCCGAAGGCGAGGTAGTCGCCATTGCCGTCGAGGGCAAGGTAACCTTGCGAGACGTCGGCGTTATCCATGAGCGTTCCCGTCGTGTTTGCGGCGGAGCCGCCGCTGGCGGCGACGGACGTGCCCGACACGTCGGACGGGTTGAACTCCCATGCGGCGCGTAGTCCCGCGCGCGCAGACAAACCTGACAGCAGCAACAGTGCGACGATGAGCTTCTTCATGACCGACCCTCCTGAGCTTATACCCATTGCTTAGGTCAAGTGTATCATGTGGCATACCTTCTCGCGTTCAAAATATTGTCATTGTTATTTTTTGACCATGCGTGGTGGAACGGGCAAGCGGATCATCCGGCAGCACGGGGACTGGGCGGACTCCTTTTGCTGTGTCCGCGAGGGCTTTTTTGTTGCACGAAAACACTCTAGAAAAATACCCTAAAAATACCCTGCCTCTCCGTGTTGTGCCGGATGTCGCGATGTGGTATACAAGTTGGTATCATTTATGTGGACGGGCGGGTGGTGCGTTCCTTATCTATGCTAAGGAGGTTGACGATGGTAAAAAGAGCGGCGGGTGTGGTGTTGATGATGATAGGGTGTAGGGCATACGGCCAGCCATTTACTGGCCTGTCCATCCATCCCGGCAACGGTGTGGTCACGAACGTCGCGCCGGTCAGAGGCCCGGTGAACGTGACGGTGAACCCCGGAGCCAGCGGCGGTGGCATCGTTGCGCTCGATCCCGCGAGTGACTACTACGGACGTACGACGCTTGGCTGCGGGACATTGGTGGTCTCGACATTCGCGGACGGTGGCGTGGCCAGTGCGGTTGGGGCTTCGCCGGCTGAACCGGAAAATCTGGTCATCGGTTCTGGCACGTTGCGTTACATCGGGCCTAACGCCACAGCCAAACGCGGTTTCACCGTCACCGGCGCGTCGGCTGTATTTGACACTGCCACGGATCTGACGTTGGGCGGGCAGGTGCATGTCGAGAACGGCTGCTTCTTCAAGACGGGGCCCGGCACCCTTTTCCTCGCCGGCCCCGGCACCAACTACATTCCCGCCGCGTCCTCCGCCGTCCGCCAGGACAACATCGTCAACATCAAGGCGAACGGCGACGCGCCCACTGACGGCCTGGCCTCCATTTCCGTTCTCGAGGGCACTCTGGCCTGGGGCGTTCCCGGCCAGACTGTCATCGTTAACGGCACCGACACCCACGTCGGGGGTTACACGTCGAACGCGGCAGGCGGCGAGAAGCCAGGGTTCATCGACATCTACGGCGGTGACACCTTTTTCAACTGCTGGCTGGCCATCGGGCGACACAACGGCAACCTCACCACGGCGCCCGTGCCGCTCGAATCGCGTGTACGCGTTTTTGGCGGCAATGTAGAGATCACGCACCTGACCATGGGCCGTAACAAAAAGACTTACAACACCTACAAGTTACATGCGCGCCCCACGTTCGAGGTACACGGCGGTTCGGTCCTCGCGGTTTCCACCTGCCGTATCGGTGACGATCAGGGCGGCGATTCGGTCGTTCGTGTTCTCGGCGGCACCTTCACTTCCAATCCTGCCTGCCGGTTCGGTGCGATGGGCGGTCGCTCCACCAACCTGCTCGAGATCGCCAACGGCGGCCGCTTCACCGCGTGGGAAATGAACCTCGCCAATGTCGGTGATGATACCGACACCACCGTCGATGTCCACGACGGCGGCATTCTCAACCCCTACCGGATTTTAGCATCCACCGGCACCACCCGTATCCGGTTCGACGGCGGTATCTTTCGTCCGCGTTTCAGCAATGCCCGTTCCGCTGTCGAGCAGAGCGTTGACGCGGTTTTTCTTTCCACGAATGGGGTGGCCGTCGAAATCACCGCCGCGAACAGCGTACTTGAAGTCAACGCGCCCATTCTGACGGCACCCGACCTCAACGGTGCACCGGATGGTGGCATCACACTTTCCGGTAACGCCAACGGTCGGCTCGACCTCGGTGGCGCGAACACCTACACGGGGCCGACCACCGTTTCCAATGGTATCTTGATCTTGCGCGGCTCGCTGCCCACGACCGCCGCGCTCACACTCCTGCCCGGCAGCGGCCTGGGGATCACCAACGCGATGAAGACCGTCATGGTCGACAGCCTCACACTGGGCGCACCGGACAAACCTGGCACCGTCGATTTCCACATCGGCGCAGCGGCCGATTCCTCCGCCAAGCTCGTTGTTTCCGGCGCGGTCACGTTACGCGCCCCCACCTCGTTCAAACTGTATCTGCTTACGCCCGGCACCCTTGACGCTGCCGCCGACAACGGCACCTTCACATTCTTGCAGCTTCCCTCCGTCCACGCCGCGTCCATCGATCCCGTGCGCTTTGTGGTCGCCAATCCCGCCGTCGGCAAAACATACGTCATCCGCACCGAGATTTCTGGTGCCGATACGCTCTACCGCGTAACCATCGCCGGCGATGCGCTGGCCGGCGACGCATGGATGAACGCCGCCGGCGGTGACTGGCACACGTCCGACAACTGGTCGGGTGGCGTTCCCCCGAACGCGCCGTTTGCCGCAGCCGCGTTCACGACGGAGGCGCAACCCGGCGGTGCCACCGTCAGTCTAGACGCTCCCGTCACGGTCGGCGCGATTTCTTTCGCCTCCACTGAACCTTACACGCTCTCCGGAGGGACGCTCACGCTTGATGGCGGAGCCGCCGGGGCCACACTGGCCTCCGACCTTGGCAATCACACGGTGGCCGTAGCGCTTGTCTCCGCCGGCCCACTGACCGTGAATCCCGCCGCCTCGGGTGCGGGTACGGTACGCCTCACCGGCGCAAACTCTATCACCGGCCCTCTGATCACCGGCAGCGGCACGGTCGCGTTCGAGGGCGCAGACGCGCTCGGCGGCCTCGCCAAAACCCGACCCTCGGCCCCGGCACCTTCCTCTATGCGGGCACCCCGACCACACTCAGCGGTCTGACGCTCGCCCCCGGTGCCAACCGCGCCGCGATCTTCAAGAATGAGGGCGATCTCGCGTTGTCCGCCCCGCTCACCGCCTTGAACGGCGCGTTCATCAAGTCCGGGGCGGGGACACTCACGCTCGACGGGCCCGGAACTTTCGCGTTCGGCTCCTACCATAACGGGATGGCACATGATTTTGAGGGATTCCCGGCCAACGGTGACTCGCCCACCCGTTGTTTCACCGCCTTCACTGTCAGCCAAGGGAAGATCGTCTGGGGTGAGCCCGGACAGGTCGTCACCATCGGCAACAACGTCTGGATCGGCACACGCAACGCGAACGGCCCGGGTGAGGCCGTCACCGGCGAAGTGGAGATCAACGGTGGCACCACCACCATCAACGGCTCCATCTTTATCGGCGTCGCCAACGGTGACCCCATCTCAGCCCCCGTTCCCCTGCACCCGCGTCTGACGATCAACGGCGGCGATACCACGGTCTCCGGATCTCTCAACATGGGCTGGGACAACCGTACCACCACTGCCACCTATTACGGCACGCAACAGGCTCACAACGCCCAGCCGGAACTGGTTGTCAACGGCGGTGTCCTGCGTATTCATGGCGAATTCTATCCCAGTTACCACGGTGGCGTTTCGCCCACCAACCGTGTCACGATCAACGGGGGCGAACTCCACGCACGGCGGGCGTATTTCGGGCATGACCGGTTCGGCGAAGGACCCGCCGCCGCGACGATTTTTGAAATCAACGGCGGACTCGTCAGCCTGACCGAGGATTTCCGCATGGCGCGTTACGTTGCCGACTCGTTTTTCCGTTTCAACGGCGGCATCCTCCGGGCCTGGGACATCCAGAAGGCAGACGGAGCCGGAGACTCGCAGATCTGGTTCAACGGTGGCGTCTTCCAGCCGATCTGGGGCGGCCAGGACTCTGTCTACCGCACGTTTGATCGCCATACCAACGTCTGGGTCGGAGCGGGCGGTTTCATCATCGACACGTCGTACTGGCCGGCCCCCGACGATGCGCATCCCGCCTACGACATCAATCAGAACATATCGCATGACCCCGCCCTCGGCGATACGCCCGACGGCGGAATCATCAAGCGCGGCGTTTCCGGCATCGTCATCATCCGCTCCGGCCAACGTTACTCCTTCACCGGCCCCATCATGGTGGAGGAAGGCGTCCTCGGCATCGAGGCCAGCGCACTCTGGGAGAACACCCTGATCATGCACGACGGCACAACGCTGCGCTTCAGTAACAAAGATCTCCCACAGGTCGTGGATTCATTCTATGCCGAGACCGGCACGATCACCATTGACCTTTCCTTCGATGCGAGCACGGCCCAGTCCCAGCCCCTCGTCGTCTCCAACACGCTGTCGCTCGCGGCGGATGTCATCGTGGTCGGTCACGCCAATGGCCTGTACGTGCCCACGTTGCCCAGCGGCCAGACCACCACGGTGCTGGTTTGCAACGCCTCACAGACGCTGGATGCGGGCCTCTTCCGCGCCTCGCCGCTTTTCCCCAACCGCTTGGCCGATTTCAATAATATCACCCTCGATGGAGGCCCCTACGCCGGTTGGCAGGCCATCGTCATGAGTGTCGCGGATGCCCCAGAACACGTCTGGAACGCCACGGCATCAGGTGGTGCATGGGACACGGCCGGCAACTGGCTCGTAAACGCCGTGCCGCCCGCCGTACCCGGCGCATCCGTACGCTTCCCGCCCGCCGCAGGCGCGGCTGTACCAGTGACACCCGCCGACGGAACCCTTTTCGGCCGGCTCACGCTTGAATCCGGCCCCGGCCAGGGTTACGCCTTGAGCGGCGGCACCCTCGTTCCGGCCGGGCCCGGCAACGATCAGCCGACCGTCATGACGCTCTCCGGCACACACACCATCGCTTCGCCGCTGAGCGTGGCGGAACAAGGTCTCTGGCTCGACACCCGTATCAGTGCGACGCTCGCCGTGAACGGGCCGCTCTCAGGCCCCGGACGACTCTACGCAAACGCCACCCCGTCTGGCGGTGGACTCACAGTCCTGTCTGGAACGAGCACCCATACCGGCGGCACCGAGGTGCGCTCCGGAACGCTCCGCGTGGAAAACCTTGCCGCACTCGGCAGCCCGGCGCGCGCCGCCAACAACCTTCTGGTTGGCCCCGGCACCTTCCACTACACCGGCCCTTCCACGTTCACCGACCTCGGCATCCGCTTCGCCTCCGGCGCGGCTGGCAGGCCGGCGATCATCCGCGTCGACAACGACCTGACGCTGGCGGGGCCGGCCAGCCAGGCGAACGGCATCTTCGCCAAGTTTGGTCCCGGCACCCTGCGCCTCGCCTATCCGGGCACGAACCAGTTCTCGACCTCGGGTGCAGGTGATTCCAACAGCACGACACCCTGGCCCGCCAACGGCGATGCCCCTGCGGCTGACGCAGGCGGCAGTGGCCGCAGTTTTATCGCCGAGGGGCGCTTTGTGGTCGGCGCCCCTGGGCAGCTCTTCAGGTTCAACAACGAGCTGGACATCGGTTGCCAGCCGCGCGGTTTGGGCGACGAGAACACCTACGCGGTCACGATGGACGTCATCGGTGGCACCATCGATCTCTCCGGCCAATATTTCGGCATCGGCGTCAACTTCAAACGCGAGAACGGCGTGAGTACCTATCCGACCGTCAACATGTACGACGGCACGATGACGATCAGAAATCTCACAATGGCGTACGACACAATCTGGAAAAACCACAGCACCAAGGCGACGCTCAACATCTATGGCGGCACCTTTAACGTCCTCGAACAGTTCCGCCTCGGCCATCACAAGGGCAACACTAGCAATCCGCCACACGCCACAGTCAACGTCTACAACGGTGCGGTCAACCACACGCACGCCAGCCAGGGCACCACCTTCGGCTGGATGAACAGCGGTGATCCCAAGCCCGCCTGCACCGGCACGCTCAACCTCTTCGGCGGTGAGTTCAACGAGTTGTGGATCATGAAGATGGCCAACCACGATGCCATCTCCTACCTGAATCTCCACGGCGGCGTGCTGCGGGCGGAAAACATCACGCATGTGCCGGGCAGTGTCGGACAGTCGCACGTCTTCTTCAACGGCGGCGTCTACATGCCCCTCGGCACCAACACCGCTCAACGCACGCTCCAAGGACTGACCTCCGCCACCGTCTCCACCAACGGCGCGGTGATCGACACCTCGCTGGCGGCGGCAACCATCACCTTCGCGCAGCCGTTGCTGCACGACCCCGCGCTGGAAGATACGCCGGACGGTGGTCTCATTAAGACCGGCGCGGTCGATCTCGTGCTTGCCGCGGCCAGCACCTTCACCGGCCCGGCCGTCGTCCAATCCGGCACCTTACGCGCGACCGTCGACGGTGCAGTGCCCTGCGCGTTACATGTGGATGCAGATGCCGTTTTTGACGCGGCTGGCATCACCCACTCAATCGCACGGGTGACTGGCGCCGGTCTCTGCGCCAACGGCACCGTGCGCGTGACAGAACGCGTCACGCCCGAGAAGGTGCTGACGTTTGAGAACCTGACCCTGGCGTCCGGCGTGACGCACCACTTTGGCACGAACGTCGTGATTGCGGTTTCCGGCCATTTGAGTGCGGAAGGCGGCGGATTCATCGATTTCGGCCGTACCCCCGAGGCGCCATTGACGATCCCCCACTCTGCCGTCGTCATGACCTACGGCACGAGCGACGCTGTTTTCTCGGGCTGGCGCGCGCGCGGTACGGGCCAGCCGGATGGCAAGGTGGCGCTGCGTCTGGTGCGTGACGAGAGCGGCCCGGTCAAGGTGGTGCGCGCAGAACTGATCCACAGCGGGACGCTGATGATTGTGCAATAAGAGCGGTTTGCGGCACACATCCTCAGAGTTCCAGATAGCCGCCGTTCCATGCGCCAATCGACGGGATCAACACACGGCCGTCTTTGATCGGCACATCGACCGTTCCGGGCTTGATCACTTTTTTTCGCCGCTCAGCGCGTAGAGGCGCCGTTGGGTCGGCACATAAAGCGTGCCGTTGGCGGCGACAGGCGATCCGCTGATCGGCCCGTCCAGCATAACAACGGATATGTCCAGAGGCGGGCAGAATCGGTGACATCGCCGGCACCTGCGGCAGGGTTGAGACCGTGCAGCCACGCCTCGCGCTTGCCCCACCAGATATCACCGCCACCAGCGACATAGAGCCGTCTATCCGCCACGACCGGCATCGCGTGAAGCGATGTGTCGGTGTGTATCATCCACACCGTTCGAGGTATTGGCGTACAGAAACCGCCCATGCACCAACGGCGAGCAGTGGGCGGCATCGTGTTGACGCACATTGAGTTCCGCAATCATGTCATACCGCCACAGAATATCGGCGTCAGTCGCGGCGGGCGGGATCGGGGCCTTGCCGGCTGGCACGCAGCAGCGGGCCTCGTCGAGAAACGGGCCGTCGTTCCCGTTTGTCATGTCGGCGGCATCCAGACACATTACCTCGCCGCGGCTGCTGACCACGTAGACACGATCGGCTTCGACTGTCGGGGGAGAACAGACACCGCTGCCGGTCCAGTCCCAATAGATACTGGTCGTGATCTTCGGCACGACCAACTGCCAGAGCAAAGTTCCGTTGCGCTCATCCAGGCACAACAATACACCGCGGTCACCGACATGACGCGGATCACGCGGCCGTCCGTTCGCGAAAAAAGCTCGCCCCACTGCGGCTGATCGGCCGCGCGCGTCCATGCCAGGGTCAGTCCGGACACCAACACGGCAAGACGGCCTGCACGACGGACTATCCTTCCGGACTCGCCGCCTCTTCGTCCAGCACACAAAACCCGAGATTGCTCAATCCGCTTCACTTGGCTAGAGTAACATAGGACGCTCACAGAAAGCGATTCCGATTTGATCGCCTTTGCCCCCAGGGCGTTTTTATTTGAACTGGGCTCGCGCGTTGTTTATCAGGGAAACACTTCGGGGTAGACGGAATCCGGCTTTTTTGCTTACATAGACTGCGGATGGAAGCATCAGCAGAGCAACCGGTCGGATATCTTGCGGAAAGGAGCGGGAGGGATGTTGACGATCAGAAAGATCAGGGGCAGTGAGCTGA
>Ga0209407_1000919_pt1 | contig 33469 bp, 27 predicted proteins | sample AD_JPNHG3_MetaG_FD_184410 | JGI IMG/M metagenome (GOLD analysis project Ga0209407, IMG submission 184410) | Active sludge microbial communities of municipal wastewater-treating anaerobic digesters from Japan - AD_JPNHG3_MetaG (SPAdes) (version 2) | ecosystem: Engineered > Bioreactor > Anaerobic...
TCTTATTGATTCTATTGCCCCTTCATAATTATTATTTTCGTCTTTGATGGGGGCGGCAGTCCCCCAAAGGTAGGCACCCTTGCCTTCATTTAAAATGGGAACAAAGGCCTCTGCAAATATTGCTGTTTTGTTTTTTTTCACATAATCATAGGAGGCCTCTGCCTCCATGTCTATTTTAAAAACGAGGTCTATAAGAATGGGTCTTCGAACACCATAGAACGGTATGGCGTATATGTAATCGCCTTTATTGAGCATCTCCTCTCTTTTTACCCCAGTCATTATCTCTATAGCCCTGTTCCAGGCAATCACCTTACCATCTTTATCTATTGCAAAGGTTGCATCGGGGAGCAAATCGATGATTGAGGCAAGCAATCTGGTATCCATTTAATTTACCCTTATTTTCATTATATCTTAGAATCTTTGCATAGCTTAAAGGGTTTTCATTTTACTAAAAACCAGAATACCAGGGCAAGGATTATCCTATAGACACCAAAGCTTATGAATGTGTGTTGCTTTATAAAATTTAAAAGAAATTTTACGCTTAAAAGGGCGAAGATAAACGAGAACACAAAGCCTGCCGATAGAAAATTTATCTGTGAGATGGAAAACTGGCCTATGTTTTTATAGAGGTCTAACGTCGTTGCTGCAAGCATAGTGGGAATGGCGAGGAGGAATGAGAATTCAACAATGGTCTTTCTCTTAAGACCGAGTATGAGCCCTCCGACGATGGTGGCAGCAGAGCGGGAGACGCCAGGGACCATGGCAATGGACTGGAAAAGACCTATAATCAGAAGGGTGCTATAAGGTATTAACCCTATATCCTCTATAGCATCATCCTTCTCTCTGTGGATGAGTTCAAAAACAATAAGGCATATACCGCCGATAAACATAGACCACAGGACAACCTGTTCGCTTTTCATGAGGAACTGTTTGATAATCTTATAAAAGACAAGGCCGAGGACTGCTGTTGGGATAAAGGCAATAATAACTCTTTTGAGGATATTTAGGTTTAAGAGTATCGGCCTCCAGTAGAGGACAATAACAGAGAGGATAGCACCAAACTGGATAACAATCTCAAAGGTTTTTAGAAATTCTGTTTGGGTTAATCCCATGGCACGGGCTGTAAGCATGAGGTGCCCTGTAGATGATATGGGCAGAAATTCTGTTATCCCCTCTACTATACCGAATATAAGCGCCTGGATGAGGTTCATCTATTTCCTACCTTAAATAAAAATGCGCCCAGCAGGATTCGAACCTGCAACCTTTGGATTCGTAGTCCAACGCTCTGTCCAGTTGAGCTATGGGCGCATTTATTATTTCATATAGTTATGGAGTGTATATTAGGTGCGTGTTCTCTCATAAATCTTTCCATCATTTCGTCAAAAGTGTTTTTATTTTATGAATCAATATCAAATCATTCTTTTCATCTTTTCATATCATATATGTCTTTAGCAAGTTTTTAATCTTTTGTTCTTTTATTTATTCTGTGTAATTTGCCTTTAAGCCTAAAAGAAATATTATAGTATAGGGAAAATCCTTTTTATTATAGAGATCCTTTTTTCGGAGATTTTAATATGGAATTAAAGAGTTTTCAAGTGAATTTTCCGAGGAGGACATTTTCATGAATTTTTTCTGCTAAACTTCTGGTTTTTGTATAGGCAAACTTGTTGATTGATAATGAAAAGTGGCTTAAGGCCGAGAATTGGTTCCAGAATATCCCGCGTTGAAAGATCTCAGGTATGCAAGATATCCTTATCAACCATGTTTTAGTTATTGATATTGATATTGAGGTGGGAGACTCTGTGTGTCGAAGGCCATGATATATACCAACCTATAAGGAGAAAACAGCCAGGGTAATCCCCCCACCTATGCCATTAGGGAGATTTTTTATAGACCTTTTTGCCTGCATCAGGAAAAAAAAGAGGTGAACCGAATTTGTCTACACCAAAGGTTTTTATTATTGATTGAGCTTCATTGGAGACCATAAAATCAGAAAACGCCCGGGCGCCCACTGCATCCACCTTAGGAAATTTTTTAGGATTAACCTCTATTACATGATAGACATTGAAAAGTATCTTATCTCCATACGATAGTATATGGAGGTCGAGCCTTTTTTTAAGGGGAAGGTATGTCCCCCTATCTGTCAAGGTATATGCCCTTTTCTCAGAGGCAACGTTTAAGGTCTGACCCATGCCAAGTCCGGTCTCGTGATACCATTTTTCACCTTCATATCTAATGCCGGCTGCTTTCCAGATCATCTTTTCTTTTGCGTGTGTCCCTGAATTGTCTGCCCTTGATACAAAAAGACTCTTTGATTGTGCTATCTTTTTAAAGGCATCAACTGCAGATTTAATCCCTTTAATCTTAGCAGGATCAGATGGAGGTCCAACTATTATAAAATCATTGTGCATTACAAGCTTTCTATTTATTCCATAGCCTCCGTCCATGAATACCTCCTCATCTTCCGGTGAATGCACAAGTAACACATCTGCCTCACCCTTTCTCCCCATTGATAATGCCTGGCCTGAACCAACGGCAATGGTCTTTACAAAATAGCCTGTCTTTTTTTCTAATAGTGGAATAATAACATCGAGAAGGCCTGAATCCTGGGTGCTCGTTGTTGTTGCAAGGATGATGTTTTTTTGAAAGGCCTGCGCATGCACAACAAAAATAATTAAGGCGGTAGCAAGAATAAGTAGGACCATTAAAGCTGGAAATAATTTGTAAAATTTAGTGTTCTTCATTTTAAACCTCCTGATCCTTTATTTCATAATTGTATCTTTATAGTTTACCTTTGGAAATTTTTTTGGGTTTACAGGGAGCATATTTATAAAGTTAAAAAGGTCAGCATTTCCTCTTACAAGGATGGCAAGATTTTTTATTGCTGACCTCCAAAAAATTTTTGATAAGTTTATATAAAATGAAAAATAATCTAAAATCAAGATTAAAATAGAATAAAAAAAACTAAAAAAAACTAAAAAAATAAAATTTTAACAAAAAATATTAAATTAGTCATATATCATAAGCAATAACATAATTCTCCAGGAGCCCAAAAAGAGTGTTTCTGTTTAATACATGCCTGTCTCTTATGGAAACATATGTAGCAAAAAAAGACATGGTGAGGATTGCAATAAATATATGAATCTAATATAATACCAGGGGGTTGCAGTATTTAGATGCTCTGGCATCATGATTGCTTTTGATTTTAATAATAAGTTTTAATCTTGTGAAATATGCAAAAAAATAAAAACGAAAGGAGCCATAATGGAACTTTCTCAGGAACAGAGGGATATAAGGCAGGCAGCCCGTGAATTTGCAGAGGGGGAGTTTAAAGAGAGGGCAAAGGAGTTTGATGAAAAAGAGGATTTTGACCTCTCTATATGGAAGAAGGCATGTGAAAATGGTTTTGTAGGGACATTTATAAAAGAGGAATACGGTGGACATGGGCTTGGTTTTCTTGAACATTCTCTTATTGCAGAGGAGTTCTGGAGGGTAGACCCTGGTTGTGGCCAGGCAGTTTTATCAACCACGTTCGGGTCAGAGATGATCCAGGCCTTTGGTTCAGAAGAGATAAAAAAGAAGTATCTACCTCCACTGGTTAGCGGTAATGCTATAATGGGTTTTGGTATAACAGAGCCAGATGCAGGCAGTGATGCCGCAGGTATCAAGACAAGGGCTGAAAAAAAGGGTGATAAATACATTATAAATGGCTCAAAGATGTTTATTACAAACGGCTGCATAGCAGACTATCTCCTTGTATTTTGTGTTACAAATCCTGATGAAAAAAATAGCCATAAAAGACATAGCGCCATCCTTATAGATACTAAACAGCCCGGTTATGAGGCGAATAAGATACACGGAAAGATGGGTATAAGGGCATCTAATACAGCAGAGATTGCATTAAATAATGTAGAGGCACCCGTTGAAAACCTTATAGGTAAAGAGGGCAATGGCTTCTATCAGCTCATGGATTTTTTCAACAAGACGAGGAACCATGTGGCAGCTCAGGGGGTAGGGGTAGCCCAGGGCGCCTTGGAGCTGGCCATCTCCCATGTAAAAAAGAGAAGTGCCTTTGGAGGGGCGCTTTCAAGGCTACAGGGTATCCAGTTTTTGCTTGCCGAGATGATAACAAGAATTGAGGCAGCAAGGAGTCTTTATTGGAGGGCTGCATATACAGTGGATAAGGGTAACCCGGACCCATCCCTTATCTCCATGGCCAAGTGGTATGCCGGGGATACTGCTGTCTATGTGGTGAACCAGGCACTGCAGCTCCACGGAGGCTATGGCTATATAAGTGACTATGATATCCAGAGGTTTTACAGGGACGCCAAAATTGTGGAGATCTATGAAGGTTCAAGGGAGGTAGAGAAGGCTATAATCGGGGCCGAGGTATTGAAGCGAAATTGGATGAAGGCTTAAAGATTCTTGACCCTATCGAAGAGTTATTGGCAGTAAGGTATAAGGTAGACCTTGTCCTTAAAGATGCGCTGAAATAACGATTTAAACCCCATATTCAATAAGGATCTTTCTATGCACGGTAGAATTTTGTTTTGAATGGGGTTTTCAACAATAAAAGCATTGCAAAGACATTATTAATCAAGATCTGATTTCTATTTTTCAGCCTGCATAAGATTATTAAAATTATTAGTGTTTTATATCATACCAATAAGAAATAAAAGTTATTGCACTTTTTTAAAAGTTGTTATAATAGATAAAAATAGGGGGCAAAAAAAATAAAGCATAAAGGAAATTATTTATAAAATAAAAAAGTTATGGAGGCAGCATTTTGATAATACTTCATAATTTCTTAAATTTCAATAGTCATCATTCACCAATAATTATATTTGATGGATAGGGTTTAAAGGTGTTTAGATAAGAGTATGATTGAATTGAAGAGCTTTTATAAAGAAGTATTAAATATAAATGAACCTCATAGCCGTCAAATTGAACTATGGAATGCTTTCAAAGAAAACAGATTTCCCATAATCATTAAAGCCCCGACAGGGTCTGGCAAAACAGAAGCTATAATCGCCCCTTTTCTTTATCAGTTTTTAGAAAAAGATTTTCATGTTGCCCCGAGAATGATATATGTCCTGCCCATGAGGGTTCTGGTAAACAATGTTGTTGAAAGAATTAAAAAATGTGCCTGTATGGTCTCCCCTTATATTTCTGTAATAATATCATTAAAAACCGCTGGAGCCAAAGAGGAGGTGCAAAGTGAAGGGCAGGATTACTGATATATTAAAAAAGCATTTACCCGAGATAAAAACAAGGTTTAGGATAAAGAATATAGGCGTCTTTGGTTCTCAAATAAGAGGTGAAGCCAATAAGAAAAGTGATATTGATATACTTGTTGAATTTGAAAATGGCTATAAAACATTCGATAATTATATGGATCTTAAATTCTATCTTGAAGAGTTATTGGGTAGTAAGGTAGACCTTGTCCTTAAAGATGCGCTGAAAGAGGAGCTGAAACCCCATATCCTATCAGAGGTTGTCTATGCCTAAACGTAATCTGGTATTGTTTTTAAATGATATTTTCAAAAGTATCAAAAAGATTTGGTGATACATTGAAGGAATGGCATATGATGATTTTACTAAAACTGATTTACTGGTGGATGGAGTGGTAAGGAATCTTGAAATAATAGGTGAGGTAGCAAAAAAAACATACCTTTAAGCTTCAAGGGGAAGTATTCTTCTATTGAGTGGAAAAAGATTGCAGGCTTAAGGGATATATTGATTCATGAAAAAAATCATGAAAATTGAGAAAACAGAAATCTGGATGACATGCGAAAAACCATTGCAGTTAATTGATGGACAAGCGATCCGGGGATTTTTTGGGAACATGTATAGAAACAGACCTGAGTTCCATGGTCACATAGGAGGTAGGTTAATTTATAGACACCCGCTTATTCAATATAAAGTATTTGGCGGTTCTGCTCTTGTTATTGGTTTAAAAGAAGGCGCATATCTTCTCAAGGCTGTTCCAAAAATTGAGTACCTTAAAATTCATTTTAGGAAAAACCCCATTGTAAAACAAAACACAGTTAGCATGATGATTCCCTATGGTTTAACACAAGAAATGATCTCCTATACATTTCTCACACCGTGGATTGGTCTTAATGAAAAAAATTACAAGCATTATTTACAATTAAAACAGGAAAAAACAAACATATCTAATTTTCTTAATAAGATTCTTATTGGTAATATTTTATCAATCTGCAAATCTGTTGGTTATACAGTTGACGATAAAATATTGGTAAAATCAAAGTTAGCCAATTTACGTAGCATTGAGGTTAAAAAAGATGTACAGTTGACTGCTTTTGAAGGTGAATTTGAGACAAACTTTTTAATACCAGACCTATGGGGCATCGGTGGAAAAGTTTCGCTTGGCTATGGGACAGTTAAGCTTAAAAATGGAGGCAAAACACAATGAAGACAATAGAGATGGTCTTTCCAAAATTAAACCATTTCTGGCTTGATTCAGGATTATTAGGACTTACTGTAATTCTCAAGGAAGTTGACAACAATATAGAAATAACAATTAACGATATGGGCTTGACTTTAAAGGGAACAGAAGCTGAAATACAAAATGCTCTCAAAAAGACTTATGATCTCCTGGTAAAACGATATTATGACTTGTCAACAAAGAAACAAAGAGACGATACCATTTCGTATAATTTTTATTACGATAGCAAAGAGAATAAGTTTATAGCTTTTCCAAAAAAGAAATCTGCTGGTATTGCTGAACTTATATATAACAAAGCGCCTCGACCTACAGGCGGTTCAATAACATGGGAAAAAAAAGAAAAAAGAGAAGTGCTTATAAATAATAAAACCGTCAAAAGAACTCGAGGCACCCTTCCATCCTCCCATGCGCATCTTCAAAAAAGGCTTGATGAATTCTTAGATACTCATGGTTTAGATGTAACGACCTCTGGTTTGCTCATTGACGGTCCTAATATGGTACAACCTAATGTAACTATACCTAATAACTTTTTTTCTACTAAAAAAGGACAATGTTATTTATGTGGAGAAGAGAGTCCTGTTTTAGAAGATGCTGGTCAGACAATATTCCCTTTTATTACTGGATCCAGTGGGCTCTTAAATTTTAATACGTTATGTGGGAAACCAGAAAAGATTTGTTGGAAATGCGCTTTCACAGGCAAATTTGCACCTGTAAATGGGTTCTATCTATCACAAGGAGACAATCTCTTTGCCTTTTTCCCATACTCTGTCTCTTTCGAAAAAATGCTGGATGTTTACAAACCTCTTCAAGACGCTAAATATGAAGATCCCAATCTCTTTAAGAATTTCAAACATCCTCTTGGATTTGAAAAATACGAAGATGGATATTTTCAGAAACCCTTTGAAGTGGCTTTTGCTTTTTTTTATACGCTATACAGAAAGGTTTTACTTCATCAACAGGAAGATAAAGATGATAATATATTGAACTGGGAAGAGATGTGTAATCTTACAATCTCAAGGGCTCCATTGGAATTTGTAGTACTTCATGCTGAATCAAAGGGGCAGACATCTATGGGCAAAATGGTTTGGCACTTTAGAGACTCTGTTTATTTCTTCAGATTGATAGAACATATTGAAAAATCTGAAATAAATATTAAAGAAGTAATGAGACTACTTATCGATTTTTCACAGAAAAATGATAACAGAACCCTTATTAGGAACATGGTGTGTGAACGAATACTAAAAAAACAACCAATACTTGATTTAATCGAAACTCATATTTTTCGCGCAGAAATAACTTATATTAAACCAATTTTTGATTTCTCTATTAAATACGAACCCATAATTAGAAAGGAGGGTAGTTATATGACTATTGATGCACAGGAAGCAGCAGTTACTCTTGGTAAAAGGATAGGGATGACAATTGCTGAGAATGGTAAAAAAGGTGACCTTTTTGCTTTAAGGAAGGCAAGACGAAAGACTGATTTCTTGAATGAATTAAACAGGTTACAATTTAAATGTGGTCTTGTAGTGCCTCCTGAAATATATGAAGGAAAGCTTACTGATGAGAATTTTATAGAATTTAAACAATTTTGCATGATAGCAGCATTAAACAGTTTTTATGCAAAAACGCAATCAAAATAAGGAGGAAAAAGCATATGAAATCAGCAAAAGCATTGACGATTACCTATTTAACCCCGGTCTCTTTTGCAAGCCTTAATGGCTCGGATAAGGAGGCAGATAATATTTCAAATATCAAAAAAATTACACGAGAGACAGAACAATTTCCCTATGTTTCAGCACAGGCAGTAAGACGAGCATTAAGAGATCAATTAGCGGTTATGGGAAGGACTCTCTCTGAGGGTGTAGCTGCAACAATTAAAAAAGGAGCAGCCACTACTCAACAAGACCCCGAAAAATATATAGATGATGACCTGTTTGGTTATATGGGGACAGAAAGTGCAAAAGAAGGTGAAAAGGGTAGTTCTACTAAACGGACATCACCTGTTAGAGTTTCTCCTCTCGTATCTCTGCATAAATATGAAGGAGATTTGGACTTTGCAACCAACTTTATGGGGGTAGAAGCAGGTGGAGATCCTAATATATTTGAGACAGAAATACATTCAGGACTTTATAGAGGAACGATACTCATTGAGTTGGATAGAATTGGGTGTAGAGAAGGATTTAAAACAGATTTGCCAAACGATGAAAAGGCGGCAAGGGTGAAAGATTTTCTAACTGCTTTTAAAAACTTGTGGACATCAGGAAGACAGACAAGATTTCTTGCGGATATATCTCCTAAATTTATTGCGGCAGCTATGCTAATCACAAAAAATCCTATATTCCTTGAATCAATAGTCCCAGCAAACGGAGGAGTTAATGTTGAATTGATTAATGAAACAGTAAAGGACTACAAAAACGAAATAAAAGCAAAAGTATTTGGTGCAAGAAAAGGATTGTTTACTAACTTACCAGAAGAAACTGTTTCAATTGGCGAGGCTTTTGAGAAAATGTTTACCTGGGTTGATGAATACTATAAATAAAGGGGGCGTTGTGTTTGCTTTTATAGTAAAAGGTTTTTCACAGACAGCCTCTTTTCGAGTGCCCGAAAGTCATACTTTTCAACAAACTCTTCCGTTGCCTCCTGTCACGGCTTTAACAGGATTAATGGGGGCGGCAGTGGGGCTTGATTTTGAAAGTGCTATGAAGTTTAGAAAACAGAATAATATTCTATTTGGTGTTATTGGTTCGTATAAGGGAGAGATGAAAGACCTCTGGAAATACAATAAAATAAAGTCTAAGGAGTCTTTGAAAGATGTATTAATTAGAGAGTTTTTAACTGATTTTTCAATAACTATTGCCATTGCTTCAGAATATCAGGCTGTTTTATCAGAGCTAAGAGAATGCTTTTGCAATCCCAAATACGCCTTAACTCTCGGTAACAGCGATGACCTTTTCAAGATTACATATGTAAGTCCTGTTGTCAAAGCAGAAAATGTTGAATGCTCAACCTTCGAAAATACGGTTCTTGCTGGTGATAAGACATTAGAATACGAGTCGGCTATTGACTTAAAAAATACCCCGATCACATACAGGGTAAGAGCTCCACAGGTCTTTATTCTTCCGACCGCCTTTACTTTTAAAGGAGAGGAACGAAGAGTTAGCAAAAGAGAACAGTTTACGTTTGTCGGCTCTCCAATAAGACTAAAAAATCCTTTATCAGTCTATAAAATTGATGATACTACATTTTATTTATTATGATTTTTTATGCAAAACCAGACCAAACTTATGAAGAACACCTGGAGGCGGTTTATACTGCGTGGAAGGAGACCGTAAGTGCTAAATACCTTTTAATTGAGCGAGTTGCAAAAAGATACGATTTTTCAGTTGAAAGATTTATTAAGGGCTCTCTTTTGGCTGTTGCTTTTCACGACATCGGAAAGATGATTGAGCCTTTTCAGGAAATGATGCAGTCAATCATTTATAACAAACCTTTCGATAAAAATAAAAATTACCGCCATGAATTAGTTTCATTTGTATTTGTATCAAAATACTGGAGACATATAAACAAAGAGGTGTATTTATCCGTAATCCCTTTAGAGGCTCTTGCTGTTGTCGGTCATCACAAAAGCCTTGATTCTGACCTGACATCATTTAATAGAGAAAGTGTTCGGAGTGCACCTGCGATAATACCTGATGGTATCAGTATGGCAATAGAAATTGCCAAAAGTTTATTTGAAAAAGAAGGGTATGCATTGCCTTCTGTCGAAGAAATTAATGTATATGAAGATCCTTTTAAATCATTGTCAAATTTAATAGCAAGCGGAATCTTAAGTAAAGGAATCGAAAGAGACGGAGAAGAAAAGTGTAGAGCCATTTATTTTCTAATAAAAGGAATTCTACATTATGCCGACTGGTATGGCTCAGGGCAAAAAAATGTTACATATAGTGTTAAAAAAGACATTTCATTAGTTATTGATGAACTCAAAGAGCGTTGCAATAGGAAGGGTATAACGTTTACTGGGTTGAGACCATTCCAGTCTGCATGTAGCCAACATTCGGGGCATCTGATTGCCGTTGTTCCTACAGGCAGTGGAAAAACTGAGGCTTCTATCTTATGGGCACTGAAAAATGCGCAGGAAATGAAAAGTGCAAAGATACTCTACTTTCTGCCCACAATGGTAACGGCTAATAACATTTATGAAAGGCTATCTGATTTTTTTGGAAAAGAAAATGTGGGATTAACCCATTCGACAGCAAATTTGTTTTTACAAAATGACACTTCTGTGGAACCAGAAGAAGATAAATGGGAAAATAGACGTGATGTCCTTTTTAACCAATCCTTTATGAAACCAGTAACAGTCGGTACTATTGATCAGCTGTTGACAGCTGGATTTAATGCAGGTAGGTGGACCCTAAAAGAAACAAACGCATGCAATTCCATTATTATAATTGACGAGATTCATGCATACGACGGATGGACAATGGGGCTTATTGTTTCATCAATCAGGCATTTTTCTTCATTGGGTGCTCGATTTATGTTAATGAGCGCTACGATGCCAGAGCTGTTACAGCAATTATTGTCCAGTGAGCTTAAAAACGCGACAATTGTCAAAGAAGACACCTTCTTAAATGCCAAAAGAAGTAAATATTTTGTTTTAGACAATCATATAGATAATGCCATCAAAGATATTGAGAAAGCTGTATTAGATGGCAAAAGGGTTCTGACAGTTGTAAATACAGTTAAGCTATGCCAGGAGTTAGCTCAAAATCTATCGCATCTTAATCCAATTTGCTACCATTCGCAGTTCATATTAAAAGACCGTAAAGCAATTGAAAGGAAGATCATTGATGCACATTTTGTTATTGCCACTCAGGTAATAGAGGTTTCTCTCGATATTGACTATGATTGGCTTTTTACAGAATGTGCCCCTCCTGATGCAATTGCACAGAGGGCGGGAAGAGTGAATAGATACAGAGATCAACAAAGGGACAGCAGGGTATATATATTTAAAGCCTCAGAAAAAGGTGAAAAGATTTACAGCCAAATAAACTTTCCAAATTTTCTTGTCCGTTCCTTTGAGGCATTTAAAGATGCACCACAAGAGATGAGCGAAAATGACATTATTGGTATAGTGGAAAAAGTATATAAAGATTATCAAATAGAAAATTCTGAAGCTTTTAAAGAAGCTGTTCAGCAATATAAATCATCTCAATCTAATAGAAATATGATTTTTGATAGTCGCATCAAAGAAGATAAGCAAGAAGTTACTCGTCAAGCCAGATACGAAACGGTTTCTGTAATACCAAGATGCTTTAGAGATGAAGTGTTAAGTCTAAAACCGTCAGAACGACAATGGTTTGAGGTAAAGATCCCAGCATGGTATGCACGTAGACATAAAGAAGAGATAAAAGGAATTACTTTTTGTGATGTTGATTATGACTCTGACATTGGAGTCATATTTACTCAAGACAAAGAAACTTCAAGCATAATTATTTAGGCACGACCATGCTTGGTTTTTTGGGCACTTTTTTAGTGAATTTCGAAATACCAGACTACTGGGGCATTGGAAAATCTGTGTCGAGGGGTTTTGGAACAGTGGTAAGACAGAGTAAGTAGCCATTGACAATATGAAAAGATTATGTAATAGTAGCTATATAAATAGCTACCTGGAGGTATAAAATGAAATTTGCCAATGTGAGAGAACTTAAGAACAAGACATCAGAAATACTGAGAAGTGCAGAAAAAGAGGCTGTTATCATTACATCCAAGGGCAAGCCCCGAGCATTAATTACCGCAATATCCGAAGAAGACTTTGGAGACTATCTAATTGAAAATAATCCTAAATTTATTGAAATCCTTGAAGAAGCAAGAATGGAATATTACAGCAAAGGAGGAATATCCCTTGATGCCTATCTAAAATCCAGAGAAAAAAAACATGGAGACATTTAAGATAATACTCTCACCAAAGGCACAGAAAGACCTTGATAGATTCAGAGTTAATATCTGTAAAAAGATAAGCAAAGATATAAGGATACTCGAAAACAATCCATTTCCAAGAGGGAAAATGATTAAAAAAATAAAAGGCAAACACTCTGATTTTTATAGATTGAGAATGGATAAATATCGTGTAATTTACATGATTGATGGACAGCACGTTGTTATTTTAAGGATTTTGAACAAAAGGGATACAGAGAGGTTTATTCAGTCATTGAGCTGAAATCCATCAATGATGAATTTCTATATTCTACGAGTTATCCACATGGGTCTGGGGATGTGCAAAAGAGTATGAGAGTTTTTTCAAGGATCTTGATATGCAACTTGTAATAAATACATATGGTTGCTATTTAAGGAAAAATGGAGAGTGTTTTCTCGTAAAAAACGAGGACAAAGTATTTGAAGTATCTGTGAGGAAAGTAGATAGTATTATGATTACAACAAGCGCCTACCTATCCACAGATGCCTTGAAGATGGCCATTGAAAATAATATCGACGTCATTTTTCTCGACGAATACGGTAACCCCTATGGCAGGGTATGGCATTCAAAACTTGGCAGCACTGTCCTCATAAGAAGAAGACAGCTTGAGATAAGTTCCATGAAGGAAGGATTCGAGCTTGCAAAGAGCTGGGTTTTAAAAAAGATCGAGAACCAGATAGATTTTATAGAAAGGCTTGCAAGGCCAAGGGAGGATAAGGCTGAAAGATTAAAAGAACTGGCAGAAGGATTGAAGGAGGCAAAAGAGAAGATTGCTAATCTAACAGGGACAATTGAGGAGAGACGAGGGACGATAATGGCATTGGAAGGTGCTGCCGGAAAGATATATTTCGAAGCATTAAGCCTCTGTATGCCAGAGAGATTCAGATTCAATGGAAGGAGTCGAAATCCTGCAAAAGATGAATTCAACACCATGTTAAATTACGGGTATGGCGTTCTGTATTCAATGGTAGAGAAGGCATGCATTATTGCAGGTCTTGACCCTTACATTGGATTTCTTCATACTGATAATTACAACAAGAAATCACTTGTCTTTGATTTGATTGAGATGTTCAGGATATTTGCAGAGGAAACAGTTACATATCTATTTAGCGGTAGAAAGGTGAAGGTAGATTACTTTGATAAAGTAAAGGGTGGGTTTACCCTTAATAAAGATGGCAAGGCAGTATTGATTGAAGCCTTGAATAAAACATTTGATGAGACAGTGCGATATAGGGGGAGAAATATCCAGAAACGAAATGTAATTCAATTTGAATGCCATGCAATTGCTAATAGCTTTATCAAAGGGGGGTAAAATGATTACCTGGGTCATCTACGACATATCGAACGATAAAGTCCGCAATAAAATAGCAAGATTCTGCAAGGAGTATGGTCTTTATCGAGTCCAGAAAAGCGCCTTTCTGGGCGATTTGAATAAGAATACAAAGGATGAACTACTTCTTAAATGCAAAGAAGTTACGGATAAAGAGACTGATTCTGTTTATGTTTTCCCCATGTGTGATGATGATTTCAGAAAGGTAAAGATGATTGGAAAGGCATTCGATAAAGATTTAATTTCAGATGAAGTAAAAGCAATGTTTATATGATAGGGTAGAGGGCAGAAAATAAAGAAAATATTTAAATTTAGTTTATGAAACTCCTGCAAGACGAGATGGTATAATGTTTGAAGACTCTGATAGCCTATATTCTGAAATCTATGTTACCGCCTCTGTGTTGCTTGAGTATCTGTTCTGTCCCAGATTTATCTTTTATATGAATTGCCTCTGTATTGACCAGAATGAGGATAAACGATGGAAGGTGCTGAAAGGAAGGGAGGTTCACGAAGGAAAAGAAAGGGCAAATATAGATTACCTGAGAAAAAGAATAGGCTGTGTTGATAAGGAAATAGGCGTATATATGTCCTCTGAAAGGCATAGGATACATGGCGTTGTTGATGAAGTCTTGACCTTAAACGATGGGACAATGGCGCCCCTTGACTATAAGTATGCTGAATATCATGATACTATTTTCAGGACACAGAGATACCAGTCTGTATTCTATGGTTTGCTTATTAGAGAAAATTATAATAGGGATGTAAAAAGAGGATTTATATGCTATACAAGAAGTAAAAATATGTTGAAAGAAGTGATTATTACCGATAAAGATATTGATGAGTTGATTAAAATGATAGAAGAGATCATCGATATAACACAGAAAGGATATTATCCAAAGGGGACAAAGTTTTCTGCAGCTTGTATTGACTGTTGCTACAGAAATATTTGCGTTTGAGCTGTTCTTTGACAATTAAATAAGTTTTTCATCCTTGCATGATGTGAATTTATATATTAAAATCACTGTAAATATAGAAAGTTCTTTGAAATCAATGTGATAAAGTATGAAATTTTATGTAAAAGATGCAAAAATAAGGATATTTTTTATATGAAAAGCGCTGATTTTTCAGAAAATAAGCAATACAAAATTAAGAATATCGCGGCTATTGTAGAGGATTTTTTAAATGCGAGCTGTCGAAAAGGCAATTCCATTAAAACAAGGATTGAAACCATAATGCGTGATGAACTATTCTATCATCAAATTCTGGTCGAAAAGGCAATTCCATTAAAACAAGGATTGAAACAAAGAAGAGGCAAGAGAAAAACCAGTTGAAGAGCAGAGTCGAAAAGGCAATTCCATTAAAACAAGGATTGAAACTGTTTATCTGCACGATGATGATGCCGACCAGGAAGTAGTCGAAAAGGCAATTCCATTAAAACAAGGATTGAAACTTGTTTTCTAAAAATCGCCTCGCTTTTTCCTCGGCAGTCGAAAAGGCAATTCCATTAAAACAAGGATTGAAACATCGTGTAGTCCAACTCGATCCATCATCAGATGATTGTCGAAAAGGCAATTCCATTAAAACAAGGATTGAAACTTCAACTTGCCTTAAAGAGGGTGGCCCTTGAAAGACGTCGAAAAGGCAATTCCATTAAAACAAGGATTGAAACATGCAGGTATGCCATGAAGTTTTATTGCTGATTCAGTCGAAAAGGCAATTCCATTAAAACAAGGATTGAAACCTCATTGAAACAACTGTGCAGCGGCAATTCCAGCCGGTCGAAAAGGCAATTCCATTAAAACAAGGATTGAAACCTATTATTATAAGTGTCTTAAGTGCAAAAAAGAAAGTCGAAAAGGCAATTCCATTAAAACAAGGATTGAAACCCTAATGCTTCGACAGAATAATCCCGTCCATTTCTTGTCGAAAAGGCAATTCCATTAAAACAAGGATTGAAACATTAATATCTCCTCATCTATGTTTAAGGCATAAATATAGTCGAAAAGGCAATTCCATTAAAACAAGGATTGAAACTTATCAATATTAATCTTTTGAATGGTTCATAAGATAGTCGAAAAGGCAATTCCATTAAAACAAGGATTGAAACCCTCCTTATTTCAATTATTCTTTTTCCGTAATCAGGGTCGAAAAGGCAATTCCATTAAAACAAGGATTGAAACCATATCGCTTATTAGCGAGACCGATGGATCGTGCGGTCGAAAAGGCAATTCCATTAAAACAAGGATTGAAACCAGCATCTCTGGCAGATATGACTAGTTCTATTCTACGTCGAAAAGGCAATTCCATTAAAACAAGGATTGAAACATTGGTGCTGGCACCTTATTTGGTATTACAATTTCACGTCGAAAAGGCAATTCCATTAAAACAAGGATTGAAACTTGGCTAATTCGTGAGGTCGACGATGGCAAAGAAAGGTCGAAAAGGCAATTCCATTAAAACAAGGATTGAAACAACGCCACGGTAGCTCATTCTGGATGGTTTGTTGGAGTCGAAAAGGCAATTCCATTAAAACAAGGATTGAAACAAGAGAGATTGTATATTCAGAAACAACACAACCTTGTCGAAAAGGCAATTCCATTAAAACAAGGATTGAAACAACGCCACGGTAGCTCATTCTGGATGGTTTGTTGGGTCGAAAAGGCAATTCCATTAAAACAAGGATTGAAACTCTAAATCAGACGCATCTGTAACTGTGATTATAGTTGTCGAAAAGGCAATTCCATTAAAACAAGGATTGAAACTGCTTTGCTTGACAAGTCAAAAACAGGTGGTGTGCCGTCGAAAAGGCAATTCCATTAAAACAAGGATTGAAACGAATGCGTGTGGCTATAATCAAGGGCAATTATATGGTCGAAAAGGCAATTCCATTAAAACAAGGATTGAAACCCAGTTCTCATGTTTCAACGACAATGACCCTAATAGGTCGAAAAGGCAATTCCATTAAAACAAGGATTGAAACATCGTGTAGTCCAACTCGATCCATCATCAGATGATTGTCGAAAAGGCAATTCCATTAAAACAAGGATTGAAACCTTTGCTTGGCCTTGGCGGCATGAGAACATACGAAAAGTCGAAAAGGCAATTCCATTAAAACAAGGATTGAAACGCCATCTACAAAATATCTTTTTTTCAATCACTTCATCGTCGAAAAGGCAATTCCATTAAAACAAGGATTGAAACTGGATACTATATATATTAGTAACAGGAGGTAAATTGTCGAAAAGGCAATTCCATTAAAACAAGGATTGAAACAATATAATAGATTGGCGCCCGTATACATTCTGGAAGGTCGAAAAGGCAATTCCATTAAAACAAGGATTGAAACATCTCAACGCCTCATCAAGAAAAAGTAGAGTCTCAAGTCGAAAAGGCAATTCCATTAAAACAAGGATTGAAACTATACCATATGTATTTTGTCTTCTTTTTCGTATACTGTCGAAAAGGCAATTCCATTAAAACAAGGATTGAAACTCCTTAAGTAAAATAATTCCCTAAACAAAATGTTCGTCGAAAAGGCAATTCCATTAAAACAAGGATTGAAACAAAAATCAACCATCAAATCCACTACAAGGTTAAAGTCGAAAAGGCAATTCCATTAAAACAAGGATTGAAACTGAACAGTAGATTTGCTCCAAAAGATACCACCGTGTCGAAAAGGCAATTCCATTAAAACAAGGATTGAAACTATTATTCGACTTCCCCTGGTGCTTTTGTTCGTTGTCGAAAAGGCAATTCCATTAAAACAAGGATTGAAACCAACCCGAAGGCCGAGCTCATGAGCAAGAAACCAGGGTCGAAAAGGCAATTCCATTAAAACAAGGATTGAAACCTCTTAAAGTATTCAATGGCCCTCTCTGGAGGCAGGGTCGAAAAGGCAATTCCATTAAAACAAGGATTGAAACCGTATGTATCCTTAGAACCACACTTCGGGCATTCTTTCATGTCGAAAAGGCAATTCCATTAAAACAAGGATTGAAACAACCAAAAATCGCACTACCAAAGGGGTTTGTTCTCGTCGAAAAGGCAATTCCATTAAAACAAGGATTGAAACATATATTATGATATGATAAGTATAGTTCTTTGAAAATGTCGAAAAGGCAATTCCATTAAAACAAGGATTGAAACTCGGTGTTCCGTCTTTATTCGAGGTTAGCAAAATAGGTCGAAAAGGCAATTCCATTAAAACAAGGATTGAAACTTCCATATACGAAACCACAGACCAGCAGGGAAAGCTGTCGAAAAGGCAATTCCATTAAAACAAGGATTGAAACCGATTACGAAACGGTCAATGAGTGATAACAAGAGTGGTCGAAAAGGCAATTCCATTAAAACAAGGATTGAAACATATCCACTGATACGTTTCCTATGCTCCCATTTGACGTGTCGAAAAGGCAATTCCATTAAAACAAGGATTGAAACAACAATGTTAACGTAGCCCTTTTGGCTCGGGATGCTGGTCGAAAAGGCAATTCCATTAAAACAAGGATTGAAACCCTCCTTATTTCATATATTTTTTTGCCATAATCGGGGTCGAAAAGGCAATTCCATTAAAACAAGGATTGAAACTAGACTCTGAAAAGTGCATCCCACAGTGTTGAAGCGTCGAAAAGGCAATTCCATTAAAACAAGGATTGAAACCCGGACAGCTGATCTGTCGCCGGCACACGTATCGCGTCGAAAAGGCAATTCCATTAAAACAAGGATTGAAACTATATTCCTTTGATTGTGCAATGTTGTCAGCATATGTCGAAAAGGCAATTCCATTAAAACAAGGATTGAAACACTTTAGAAACCAGGCACTATCTCGACGTGCCGGGGTCGAAAAGGCAATTCCATTAAAACAAGGATTGAAACAAGAACTTACAGGAAGCTTCGGGGAAGGGTTTGATCGGGGTCGAAAAGGCAATTCCATTAAAACAAGGATTGAAACCATTATAGGCCGACAGGAGGGCAACAAATATGACGGGTCGAAAAGGCAATTCCATTAAAACAAGGATTGAAACTTGCGTCTTCCGGTTTCAGTCCTATGGCGTACTTTAAAGTCGAAAAGGCAATTCCATTAAAACAAGGATTGAAACACGGTGTTCGATATGAATCCATCAGTGTATGTAATAGTCGAAAAGGCAATTCCATTAAAACAAGGATTGAAACTCGATCATCTCATAGGTAAGGAAAGAGGATGCTTCATGTCGAAAAGGCAATTCCATTAAAACAAGGATTGAAACTCATACACGTTGTAGTTGCGAGTGCCATCAAAACTGTCGAAAAGGCAATTCCATTAAAACAAGGATTGAAACTCAGAAATATTATCAAGCATGAAAACAGGCATCCAGGCGTCGAAAAGGCAATTCCATTAAAACAAGGATTGAAACATGAATACCGTGTAGGATTGACCGATATTGTCAAAGGTCGAAAAGGCAATTCCATTAAAACAAGGATTGAAACAACATATATCCGAGATCGGCGCCGGTCTGAACAATAGTCGAAAAGGCAATTCCATTAAAACAAGGATTGAAACAAAAGTATCTCCCGTTGCAGGTGAAAAGGGGTGTTGTCGAAAAGGCAATTCCATTAAAACAAGGATTGAAACTTACCTCTTATCCCCCCGCCCTCTCGGGCGGGGTTGTCGAAAAGGCAATTCCATTAAAACAAGGATTGAAACCTTCCCATACATAGGAGGCGGTAAATTCGGTACCGGTCGAAAAGGCAATTCCATTAAAACAAGGATTGAAACGCTATGGCAAAAGAACTACCGGTATTAATAGAAAGTGTCGAAAAGGCAATTCCATTAAAACAAGGATTGAAACCAAGTTTACCGTCAACACAAGCACACTACTAAGCTCGTCGAAAAGGCAATTCCATTAAAACAAGGATTGAAACTTTCTTGACCTAAAATAATATTGTCAGTTGAACATGGTCGAAAAGGCAATTCCATTAAAACAAGGATTGAAACTCCAACTCTGCTTTGAGTTCTTCATTAGACTTCTCCAGGTCGAAAAGGCAATTCCATTAAAACAAGGATTGAAACATATTAATGTTTACATCTACGTCAACAGTTCTCGATGTCGAAAAGGCAATTCCATTAAAACAAGGATTGAAACACAATTCCTTGATTAGCATCATCTGTGAGCTGGATTGTCGAAAAGGCAATTCCATTAAAACAAGGATTGAAACTTTAGTAAGTATGCATCAGGTAGCGCTGATGCCCATAGTCGAAAAGGCAATTCCATTAAAACAAGGATTGAAACACGGAGGCGGAAAATGAACAAACTAAGAATGAATAGTCGAAAAGGCAATTCCATTAAAACAAGGATTGAAACTGGCAATGTATGGCATAATGGCAGGCTTTGCTCCAGGTCGAAAAGGCAATTCCATTAAAACAAGGATTGAAACCTAAAATGGAATCCATCAACAAAAAAAGAACAAGTTGTCGAAAAGGCAATTCCATTAAAACAAGGATTGAAACTCGCACACATAGAAGTCATCTTTAATGTCGCACTTTGTCGAAAAGGCAATTCCATTAAAACAAGGATTGAAACTTTTAACCTCTTTGTGATACTTGCACTTTTCCAATGTCGAAAAGGCAATTCCATTAAAACAAGGATTGAAACCACACGAACACATTATCACATTATCACATTATCAATAGTCGAAAAGGCAATTCCATTAAAACAAGGATTGAAACAATTTTCGGACGTTCGATTCTGTCAGCTCTATGGAATGTCGAAAAGGCAATTCCATTAAAACAAGGATTGAAACCGGAGAATCCAAATACTGACGATTGCTTGTTTTTGGTCGAAAAGGCAATTCCATTAAAACAAGGATTGAAACAATAAAATCGACAGCTTAAAATCGACAGGCTCAACGTCGAAAAGGCAATTCCATTAAAACAAGGATTGAAACTAAACCCCTATTCCTTCAATCTGTTAAGGCTTCGAGTCGAAAAGGCAATTCCATTAAAACAAGGATTGAAACTTCCATCATATCACATTTGATGTGATTGTCAACTAAAGTCGAAAAGGCAATTCCATTAAAACAAGGATTGAAACGCTTTATCAAGTTTCTATCTCCCGCCACTATACGGGGTCGAAAAGGCAATTCCATTAAAACAAGGATTGAAACACGGTTTCATGTTGACGGGGGGGGCGATTATGGGTCGAAAAGGCAATTCCATTAAAACAAGGATTGAAACCTCCTCTGGTATAAAATCAAAGTCTGTTGTAGAATCGTCGAAAAGGCAATTCCATTAAAACAAGGATTGAAACTTCAAAAAACAAAAGGAGGGTAACATGGAAATAATGTCGAAAAGGCAATTCCATTAAAACAAGGATTGAAACTTCTTTTTTGGAGGGGGAGGGGTGAAGGGTTTATGGTCGAAAAGGCAATTCCATTAAAACAAGGATTGAAACTCTTTTTCTCTATCTTTTTCCGCATACTCAGCAATAGTCGAAAAGGCAATTCCATTAAAACAAGGATTGAAACAATATATCTTAGAGAAGGAGGTGACTATGACTAATGTCGAAAAGGCAATTCCATTAAAACAAGGATTGAAACTTCTATCATATCATATCTGACGTAATTGTCAAGTAAGTCGAAAAGGCAATTCCATTAAAACAAGGATTGAAACATGCTAAAAACATCTATCCCCAACTCGTTTATTTGCGTCGAAAAGGCAATTCCATTAAAACAAGGATTGAAACAAAGACTAAATAGCCCTTACGTGAGCCATCAGTCGGGTCGAAAAGGCAATTCCATTAAAACAAGGATTGAAACACAGTGAATGTCACGGGCTCGACGAGACTTGACCACGTCGAAAAGGCAATTCCATTAAAACAAGGATTGAAACTCCATAATAGTAACCTCTCAGCATTTCAATTGATTCGTCGAAAAGGCAATTCCATTAAAACAAGGATTGAAACTAGGCTCTCATGGTAGTATGGGATAACGGGTAAATAGTCGAAAAGGCAATTCCATTAAAACAAGGATTGAAACAAAAAACCGCCAGGGTGACACCTGGCGGTTTCATGTCGAAAAGGCAATTCCATTAAAACAAGGATTGAAACTCGTTATTCCATATATACATAATATATATACTATACGTGTCGAAAAGGCAATTCCATTAAAACAAGGATTGAAACAGGTAGAATTCTACAAGGACGCCCATAGTTGGGCGGGTGTCGAAAAGGCAATTCCATTAAAACAAGGATTGAAACAGAAGTTCCTGAAAAGTCCAGATGGGATATGGGTAAGTGTCGAAAAGGCAATTCCATTAAAACAAGGATTGAAACAGATTTCCTTTAGTCTTTCAATTTTTTCTTTGTCTTTGTCGAAAAGGCAATTCCATTAAAACAAGGATTGAAACTTCAAAAAACAAAAGGAGGGAACTGAAATGGAAATAAAGTCGAAAAGGCAATTCCATTAAAACAAGGATTGAAACAAAACTCACGGTTGTGGAATGGATATGGGCTTTCGTCGAAAAGGCAATTCCATTAAAACAAGGATTGAAACTGGAAAATCTTTTGAGAGAACTTGAAAAAACATTGTGTCGAAAAGGCAATTCCATTAAAACAAGGATTGAAACACAACTACCCCTATATTACCCTACCGCCCCCCTCTCGTCGAAAAGGCAATTCCATTAAAACAAGGATTGAAACACAATGATTTCTTGTTTCTTTTCCCTACACATTACGTGTCGAAAAGGCAATTCCATTAAAACAAGGATTGAAACTTACCCTTCCTCCCCTGACCTTTTTTTCAATAGTCACGTCGAAAAGGCAATTCCATTAAAACAAGGATTGAAACCTTTCCTATTCCATCACTTTTCACTTGACAACTGCATAGTCGAAAAGGCAATTCCATTAAAACAAGGATTGAAACATTAATATATACCCCCCGTTATCATTCAAATGCATAGTCGAAAAGGCAATTCCATTAAAACAAGGATTGAAACCATCGAGATAAAGGGTGTAAATAAAATAAACCAATTGTCGAAAAGGCAATTCCATTAAAACAAGGATTGAAACAAAAATAATTTAATAAGGAGGTTGTGTTATGAAAAGTCGAAAAGGCAATTCCATTAAAACAAGGATTGAAACAAAAATAATTTAATAAGGAGGTTGTGTTATGAAAAGTCGAAAAGGCAATTCCATTAAAACAAGGATTGAAACAATAAAGCAAAGCATCCTCTGTTTCAATATTTTCTCGTCGAAAAGGCAATTCCATTAAAACAAGGATTGAAACCTTAATTTTTTAAAACATAAAGCTACAGATGGGTTAGTCGAAAAGGCAATTCCATTAAAACAAGGATTGAAACTCCAGCATGTTATATCATCAATGCCACCAAGTAAAGGTCGAAAAGGCAATTCCATTAAAACAAGGATTGAAACTCTTGTAGTGCTAACTCATGCTTTCGTTCATCTTTTCGTCGAAAAGGCAATTCCATTAAAACAAGGATTGAAACTAATGAATGGTGCTTTAGTGGGATTTACACCATTTGGAGTCGAAAAGGCAATTCCATTAAAACAAGGATTGAAACCCTCTACAACCTGTCGTTTCCACCCATGGCTTTTGGTCGAAAAGGCAATTCCATTAAAACAAGGATTGAAACTATGTTAATACATCTGGATAATGAGAAATATCAGGTCGAAAAGGCAATTCCATTAAAACAAGGATTGAAACCTTGCCGCTGTTTTGAATTTACCTTTCTTTGTAAAATCCTCGCGCCTTATTCCTTTCCATATCGTTGCCGCTGAAAGTCGCTTCCACTTTTCGGGATGCCCCCCTTCCTGAAAATTTTTGATGATGGAGCGCCTTATGATCGCACCTATATCGTTCATTGCAGTTGTGGCATTTCCTATTCGATTTATTATGTTTCCAAGCATTGACTTTACTTCTTCATCTTTTATCTCAACTCTTATTTCCACTTGACTTCTTCCTTAACATGTTATAATTATTACTATTAATCCACCGGAGCGGGCCTGGGTTCCTTATGTTCCGGCGCAGAACGCTACGGTTTCCAGGAGCCGGATGGCTCTTTCTATCTCCCATACAGCAACCATCCTTTTCTTTGATCTGCAAAATATTTAACTTTATCTCCCCTAAAAAATGTGTATCCCACAAAGCTTCCCTGCTGATATTCTGCTACAAGCATGACATGACGCTTTTTTTCATCTTCAAAGAACCGGATGAACCGCTTTCTCATGACAATCCTGCCCGTAACTTCTCCCTTTTCCGGTGAAAGCCATATTTCGTAACCCAATAAACCCAATAGACCCTTAAACCCAATAATCGTTGCAGTTGTAATAGATGTTTAAAAGGTTCAAGGCTTTTTCAATGTTGTTGAGTTTTTTTATATATTTTCCAGTTTATTATATAGTTTTTTTCTGCTTATGCCGAGAATGCGGGCTGCCTTGCTTTTGTTGCCACCCACTGAATTCAATACATGGCGTATATGCTCTATCTCCAATTCTGCAAGACTTGTTCTCCCTTCCTTGATCTTTTTTATTTCTGACCCTTTATTATGGCTGTATCCTGAAGAGAAGATGGCCTCTGGTAGGTCCTCAGGGAGTATCTCTTTTCTGTCCATACTTATTAGACATGCCCGCTCTATGACATTTGCCAACTCCCTCACATTACCAGGCCAGTGGTATCCCTTTATAAGCTCTTTTACCTTTTCGGAAAGCTGTTTTTTTTCACCTGTCCTGGCAAATTTTGTTAGGAAATATTCAACGAGAAGGGGTATATCCTCTTTTTTTTCCCTTAATGGAGGAAGCTGTATAACAAAGACATTCATTCTAAAAAAAAGGTCTTTTCTGAATCTGCCCTCTTTTACCTCATTGGCGAGGTCTTTATTCGTTGCAAAGACAAAACGGACATCCACCTTTGTCTCCTTTGTATCCCCAAGTTTCATAAATGTGCCGTTTTCCAGGACTCTTAAGAGTTTTGCTTGGATAGGAGGGCTCATATCACCTATCTCATCAACAAAGAATGTCCCTTCATTGGCTATCTCGAGGAGACCAGGTTTGTTATTGTGGGCACCTGTAAATGCACCTTTTTTATAGCCGAACAGTTCGCTCTCAAGCATGGATTCCTGTAATGCACTGGAGTTTATGGCAACAAAGGGATTTGATGCCCTGGGGCTTAGGCTGTGTATTGCCCTTGCTGCAAGCTCCTTGCCTGTCCCTGTCTCGCCCTGTATGAGGACAGGTGTTTCAGAGGCCGCCACAAGGGCTATGAGGTCTTTTACCCTCTGCATCTGTTTGCTGTTACCTACAAACTCATCCTGAATGCTTATCCTCTGGATATGCTCCATGAGTAAGATATTTTTATCCTTTAGCGATTTTTTTTCGTATGCCTTGGATATAACACTGGATAATTCGGATATTTTACACGGTTTTGTAAGATAATCGTATGCGCCCAGTTTCATGGAGCGTATGGCCGTATCTATTGATGCATAGCCTGTGAGCATAATAACCTCAATGGTTGGCTCTGCCCCTCTTAGCTTTGAGAGTAGGTCAATCCCATCTATATCAGGTAGTTTTATATCCAGGACAGCCACATCAAAGTCCTCTTGGCCTATGATCTTCAATGCCTCTGCACCTGAAGCCACAGTGGTGACATTCATACCTTCTTTTGATAGTTGTTTCATGAAGGCCTGGGCTAACTGTATCTCATCATCTACTATAAGGACGCGTATCATCTAAACATACTCCTTAAAATCCTATAAGGGCTCTCCCTGGAGTTTTATAAAAAAAGTAGTCCCTATCCTGGGTGTGCTTTTCACGGATATAGCCCCTCCCATTTCATCAAGAAGTTCCTTACATAGAGATAGACCGAGACCGATGCCTTTTTTTACCTCTTTTGTGGTAAAGAATGGTTCAAAAACCTTTTCGATTATAGAGGCCGGGATGCCTATCCCGTTGTCTGTTATCTCTATGGAGATGACACTACCCAGACAAAATGTCTTTATATTGATAGCTGCATCTGAACGGTCCTCAACAGCATCTATTGCATTCTTGATGACGTTCGTGAAGACCTGGCGGACTGCACTTATATCGCCTATGGCACAGGGTAAAGATGGCTGCAATTCCATAGTTATCTTTATGGGGCTGCCATCTGGTATGGTAGATTCTATAATATCCTCGATGAGACTATTGATATCTATGGGTGTTTTTTCAAGACCATTTTTCTTTGGTATATTCAGGAGGTCTTTTATGGCATTTTTACATCGGAAGGCCTGTTCTTGGACAATATCGAGGCTGGCCTTAAGTTCCTCCAATTCAGATTGATTAAGATTATTCTGGATGAGGCTGTCAACGGATGAACGTGCAAGTTCTGCATAGGCCACAAGTGTGGCAAGGGGGTTATTGAGCTCATGGGCAACCCCTGCGATAAGCCTTCCAAGCGTTGCCATCTTTACCTCCTGCATGAGTTTTGCCCTTGTTTTAACGCGGTCTGTGGTCTCTTCTATGATACAGAGGAGTCCTTCTACAGAGCCATCTTTTCCAAAGAGCGGGACACCCTTAAAGTCCATATATAGGTTCCTGTCACCCCTATAGGTAACAAAGGGAAAATCCCATAGATGGAATGGTTCACCGGATAGCCCTTTTTTTATATAATCTGCGAGCCCTGAGCTTATGGTATAGGGGTTTTTAAGCCAGTTGAAACCTATGAGTTTCTTTTCAGCCTTTTCTTCAAGGCCTGAGAGTCTTGCCAATGCTGGGTTTACGCTGGTGAATACACCATCCCTGTCAAGGGTGAAAATCGCCACAGGGGCATTATCTATTATTGCTTTGTTGAATTCATTTAAACGCCTCAATTCATCTTCTGCAATCTTCTTTGCTGTTATATCCTCTATAGAGCCTTCCTGATAGAGAAACCTCCCTTCCTTGTCAAATATCCCCCTTACATTCATGGATACCCATATCTTTGTTCGGTCTTTTCTGTATAGTTCACACTCAAAACCAACGACCAATCCCTTTTCCTCTAATAGGTGTATAAGCCTCTGTCTCGCGGAAGGGTCTACATAGTGTTGGTTTCCTATATTCCAGATGTTTGAGAGACACTCTTCAGGGGATTCATATCCGAGCATACGGCTAAGGGCCGGGTTAACAACGAGTATCTTACCCTCCCGGGTTGCCTGAAATATACCCTCTACAGCATTTTCAAATATGCTTCTGTAACGCTTCTCTGCGTCTATGAGCATCTGTTCTGTCTTTTTTCTTTCGGTTATATCAAGGAGTGTGCCTATTACAGCAGGCTTACCTTCATACACTGTGGCTGAGCCATAGACCTCTGCATAATATATCTCGCCATTCTTTCTTTTTCCCCTGAACTCTGAATGGACAGACTCAACTTTTCCAGAGATTCTGTTCTGGATGTTGTCTCGGACCATAGACCAGTCTTCTGGGTGGACTACCTTTTCAGGGCCTGCCTTTCCTATTAGCTCTTCAGGTTTATACCCAAGTATCTCGCCAAGTTTTGCATTGACATATTTGAAGACATTATCCTGTATAACATATATGCCCACCACAGACCTCTCGGCGAGGTTTTTAAACTTTCTCTCTGATTCTTGTAGTGCCTTTTCAGTATGATCCGTCTTTTTTTTGACCACAACCTGCCCTTTCTTTTTTTCTCTATTTTTATATAGCAATTTAGATGCCATAGGACTTTTGCAAAAAAACGCAAAGGTCTTAAAATTCATGAAAGATGAACACCATCTTTAATAATTACGATATGTTATCAATGGGGGTCTCACGGATGTGCCACAAAAACAGATTATAGACTTTAGTCTAAAGACTATAGATATTTTCAACATATAAAACTCCAAGAGAGGGTCTCATTGATAAGCCCCAGATTAAGAGACCTTTTTTAAGGGTCACAACATATAAAAAATTACATAGGTCGGAAAGAAACATTTTCTTGTATAAATATTGCACAAATTGTATCATTTTGATACATATGTGTAAAGAGGATACATAAAAATGACAGGATGAAAATGCACCTTTGTTATAACAGGTTATTTTCATTGTGAAGACCATCGTAGATAGCATATGGTATGGACATTGCATATATAATTCAGATGTCACAGACAGATATTTAAAAATAAAGGGGTCATAATATGCAGGAACAGGCAGCAAGCCGTGTTTTGGTTTGTATTCAGTGTGGCAAATGCACAGGCGGTTGCCCTGAATCAGGGAGGACACCTTTCAATATAAGGATGCTTGTTAGAAAGAGGCAGTTTAAATATGCCATAGAAGAGGCATTGCCCTGGTATTGCACTGCCTGCAATGCATGCACCCTCCGCTGTCCAAGGGATGTTAAGCCTTCAGAGATAATAATTGAGATAAGGGCCTCTATGGTAGAGGATGGCAACATACCTGTAACTATCCAGAAGGCACTGGAGAGCACCTTTGTCCAGAAAAACCCATGGGGAAAACCAAGGTCAAAAAGGGGTGATTGGGCTGAAAAACTCAATTTTAAAGTCCCTCATATATCCGAGACAGAACATAAGAGGCTTTTATTTTCATGCTGTATACACGCATATGACCCGAGGTGTATGGTTATCCCTGTAAATGTGGCTACCTTATTAAACAAGGCAGGTTATGAATTCGGCATCCTCGGCGAGGAGGAGTGCTGCTGTGGAAATGAGATAAGGCGTATTGGTGAGCTTGGTCTATTTGAGGAACTCATGGAGGAGAATATAGCAAACTTCAAAGAATATGGCGTCCAGGAGATAATCGCCCTATCACCTCATTGCATGAACACCATGAAGAATGAATACGGGGATATGGGTATAAAGGTTGTTCACTACACAGAGGTCTTATGGAGCCTTATAAAAGAAGGCGCATTGAAGACTGAAAAACCCTTGGAAGGGGGAATAATATACCATGACCCCTGTTTTTTAGGTAAACAGAATAAGGTTTTTGAACCACCGAGGGATATATTAAAAAGCTTAAACAGTGTTGATGTCCATGAGTTTGCAAGGTCCCGTGATATATCTCTTTGTTGTGAGGGAGGAGGGGGTAGGATGTTTTTTGATGTAGAGGTGCCATATCAGAGAAACGGTGAGATAAGGGTGACTGATGCACAAAAGGCAGGTGCCCATACCATTGCTACTGCCTGTCCCTTCTGTCTTATGAACCTCGAAGACCCGGCAAAGGAAAAAGGCATTTTTGTGAAGGACATATCAGAAATACTTATGGAGGTTTTATAATGGATATTATAGTGCTTACAAAAAGGGTGCCTGTAACACAGGAAGAGGAGCTTAAAATAGCCCAGGATGGTAAATCTGTGGATCTATCAAGGGTCCCCTTCAGGATGAATGACTGGGATAACTATGCTGTTGAGGAGGCTGTAAGGCTTTGCGAAAAACAAGGGGGTGTGATAACAGGGGTATCTATAGGTGATATGGAGTCCGATGAGGTCTTGAGAAGGGCAATAGCCATGGGTGCGAAAGATGGATGCCTTATCGAATCCCAGACAGTGGTCAATGACCCCTTCACAAGGGCACTACTCCTTAAGGGCTTCATAGAAAAGGAGAATATACCCTTTAATATGATTTTCGGAGGTGTTCAGGCAGAGGATGACCAGTTTGGTGTTACATGTGGCATCCTTGCTGCCATGCTCGGGCTACCCTTTGCATCTATGGTCATCGGTATAGACGATATACAAAAGGATACAGTTATACTGAGGAGGGAGCTTGAAGGCGGTATACAGGAGAGGATAAGCATAAAGACACCATGCGTCCTTTCCATCCAGAGTGGTATAAATGAACCGAGGTATGTGTCCATTATGGGGATAAGAAAGGCATCAAAGGTTGAGAGAAGATATTTCAAGGCAGAAAAATATTTGGATGAAGGTGCTGGTGGCCTTATAGATGTTACAAGGTGGTTCTATCCGCCAAAGAAAGAGGGTGCTGTCATCCTCCAGGGTGAGTTAGATGATACATGCAGACAGTTGATAGGTATACTTAAAGAAAAGGGGGTGCTACAGTGAGCTACACACTGATTATCTCTGAGGTAAGAAGAGGTATTTTTGAGGAGAGGAATCTTGATTCCATTGGCCTTGCCCATATGTTGAAAAAATCCGTATATATACTTTTGCCTGATGGTCAATACCCTGTTAATGAAAGGTGGTCAGATGTATTGATTAAGACAGACATGAAAGAGGAGATGTTTTCCATGCCTAAAAACATCTGTCTCTTCATTGAGAAGGTCATAGATAGATTCAAAATGCCCGATGAGATAATCCTGACCCATTCTTCATCAGGGACAGAGTGTGCATCCTATATAGCAGGCTATTTTAAGCTACCTGTAATAACAGATGTAAATGGAATGGATAAGGATGCCAAGACCTTCTATAAGAGTTATTACTCAGATAAGGTCTACGGTGAATTTTCAGTCACAGGGCAGAGGCCCGTTGTTATTACTGTAAGAAGCGGTGCATTCAGGGGATATATGGAAGAGAGGGCTGATTCACCTAAACAGGAGATCATTGAGGGTGTATCCCCGGACAGCGATAGAGCATTTATTGAGTTCGTTGAAGAGGAGAAGACAGAGATAGATATAACAAAGGCAGAGTTTCTCGTATCTGTGGGCAGGGGAGTAGGTAATAAGGATGAATTACCTGCCTATGACGAACTGACAGGGATTTTAAATGCTACCCTATCGTGCTCAAGGCCTGTAGTGGATAAAATGTGGCTGCCCAAGGCAAGACAGGTAGGTCAATCAGGCAAGACAGTGAGGCCAAAGGTCTATCTTGCCATGGGCATAAGCGGTGCATTTCAACATATAACAGGTATGAAGGATTCTGAGTGCATTATAGCGGTGAATAAAGACCCAGAGGCACCCATATTCCAGTATGCCCATTACGGGATTGTAGGGGATATGAACAAGGTTAGAGACAAGCTTAAAGAACTCCTCAAGGGATAAAATAAAGGGCGTCATTTGTCCTTTTTGAAATAAGGGTGAATAATTGTCTGAAAAACATGTATTGGTTATAGGTGGCGGTATAGCAGGGATAACAGCCGGTCTTGAACTTGCCTCCTGCGGTGTAGATGTAACCATGCTCGAGGAGGGTCCGTCCATCGGGGGCAGGATGATACAGCTGGATAAGACATTCCCCACCCTTGACTGTTCATCATGCACCTTGACCCCGAAGATGGTGGAGGTAGCCCTTAATCCAAAGATAGAGCTTCTCACCCTTTCAGTGCCCATAGAGGTATCAAGGGAGAACAAAGGGTTTAAGGTAAAGATAAGAAAGAGGCCAAGGTATGTGGATATGTCAAGGTGCACTGCCTGCGGGCTTTGCTCAGATGCATGTGTCATGAAAGGCAGGATAAGACATGAATTCGACTGCAATCTCAGCAAAAGGCCGGCCATATATATACCTTTTCCACAGGCTGTCCCTCAGAAATATCTCATCGATCATATGGGCTGTCTTTTTATCTCAAGGGGAAAATGCAAGAAGGCCTGCATTGATGTATGCGGACCCAATGCCATAGATTTCAGCGAAAAAGAGGAGATATTAGAGAGGTATTACGACTCTATAATAGTTGCACCAGGCTTTGACCTCTATGACCCTACAGAAAAAAAGGAACTGGGATACGGTTCCCTTGAAGGGGTATTAACGGGCTTAGAGTTTGAGAGGCTCTGTTCTGTCACAGGTCCTACGGGGGGCGAGATAAAATTAAACGGCAAGGTCCCCAAGAGGTTCTATTTCATACAGTGCGTAGGCTCAAGGGACAGGCAGACAGGAGCCAGATTCTGTTCCAGGGTATGCTGCATGTATACTGCTAAACATGCAAATATAATCAAGGACAGGATAAAAGATGCCCAGATATACATATCCTATATAGATGTGAGGGCATATGGCAAAGGCTATGAAGAATTCTACAAAAATACCCAGGATACAGGGACATTCTATATAAGGGGTATCCCAGGTGAGGTAGTTAAGACTGAAGAAGGCCTCCTTGTGAGGGTTGAGGATATGTTAAGCAGTGAGATAAGGGAGATAGATACAGATGTGGTTATACTGGCAACAGGTGTGAGACCGCATAAAGGCACTGAAGAACTCTGTAATATAATGTCTCTAAAAAGGGATGAATACGGGTTTATAATGGTCAATGCTATTGAGCCATCAAGGACAAACATAGAAGGCATATTTGTGTGCGGTATGGCATCAGGGCCAAAGGACATAGCAGACACAGTGGCCTCTGCAGGTGAGGCTGTAGCGAGATGCATGGAATATCTCAAAGAGTGAATAGAAAAAGGTGAAAGGTGAGGATAGGGATATTTATCTGTCATTGTGGACATAATATAAAATCTACAGTGGATATAGAGAGGTTAAAGGGGTATTTTAAGGGCCTGGACAATATCGCCTGTGTGGAGGATTATCCCTTCATGTGCTCTGAGCCTGGCCAGGCGCTTATCAAAAGCAGCATTGAAAAATTTGGTCTTGGAAGGGTAATCATAGCAGCATGCACAAAGGCACTCCACCAGGATATGTTCAAAAACCTTGTCAAGGAGGCAGGACTAAACCCATTTCTATTGAGAAGGGTCAGTATAAGGGAACACTGTTCCTGGACAGGGGAAGACACGGAAAAGAACACCTCAAAGGCCATAAGACTGATTAGGGCAGGCATATACTCCTCTGCCCATTATGAACCCCTTGAGGAGAAACAGGTTGAGGTCAACAAGTCAGCCCTTATTCTGGGCGGTGGCGTATCAGGCATGAGTGCAGCGGCATTCCTGGCAAGGGCAGGTATGGAGGTCTATCTCGTAGAGAAAGAAAAAGAGCTTGGCGGCCACGTAAGGCGCCTCGAAGATGTCTGGCCTGTGAGGGAGAGGGGCAGGGATATCATAGAGAGGATGATCAAGGAGTTAAAGACCCTCCATAATGTCCATATATTCACATCATCGAGACTTGTCTCCTTTGGGGGTTCTTTCGGTAACTACGAGGCTGTCATCGATACTGGTGAAGGGGAAACAAAGGTCACAGCAGGTGGTGTGATCGTAGCCATAGGCTTTAATGTCTTTGACCCTTCAGTAAAGCCTGAGCTCCAATACGGCCTTGACAGGAGGGTTATAACAACCCTTGAGTTTGAAGAGAAAATGCATGAACTTCCAATAAAGGATGGCTCGAGGGTGGCAATCCTCCACTGCATTGGCTCGAGGGATGAGATTATAGGCAGACCATACTGCTCAAGGATATGCTGTATCAACGCCATAAAAGCCGGGGAGGCAATCAAAAACCGTTTTAAGGATTCTTATGTCGAGTCCTTCTATATGGATGTCAGGTCCCATCCCAGGGGAGGGGAGGAGTTCTACGAGGACACGCAGGAAAAAGGTGTCCTGTTCACAAGGGCAAGCATATCCGAGATTATCCCAGAGCAGAGCGGTCTCATATTAAGGGGTGAGGATACGCTCCTTGGGATGCCCTTTGAAAGGGAATTCGACCTCGTTGTCCTTTCCATTGGCATGTCACCTCCTAAGGACAATCAGGAGATTGCAGGTCTTCTCAAGATAACCCTTGATAAAGACAGGTTTTTTCTTGAGGCACACCCAAAGCTCAGGCCCTATGACACAGCCTTGAAGGGGATATTCATTGCAGGGACATGCTCAGGCCCAAAGGATATGGAGGAGTCCATAAATCACGGAAGGGCATCGGCAGT
>Ga0209407_1000926_pt1 | contig 33313 bp, 19 predicted proteins | sample AD_JPNHG3_MetaG_FD_184410 | JGI IMG/M metagenome (GOLD analysis project Ga0209407, IMG submission 184410) | Active sludge microbial communities of municipal wastewater-treating anaerobic digesters from Japan - AD_JPNHG3_MetaG (SPAdes) (version 2) | ecosystem: Engineered > Bioreactor > Anaerobic...
AGATGCTCTTGACGGTAGCGTTTGGGATTGCATCTGAGACCTGTGAATACCTGCGCCTATGGATTTTTAGCTCATTATCCATAGGCACAGACTGTGAGTATGGATTTTTAGCCAAATAATCCATAGATACAGGTATTTACATATATTCACATATAATTCCCTCATAGGGAGTCTGCCCCCATCGGCGGCATCGGACAGATAGAGTCGCCATCTGCCGCCGCAGCGGGACAAAAGCGGTTTGTGCTGGAGCCGGTTAGGGTGGGCTGTGCGGCTGTGTAGCCGTCAGGTTTGGTGCATATGCTCTTGACGGTAGCGTTTGGGACTGCGGCCGTGGAACTGCTTGAAATTTTTGGTAAAATGATAGGGGTCATCAAACCCCACGTGTTCGGCAATCTGGCGGATTTTCAAGTCCGTTGTCAGCAGGAGATTGGCGGCCTTATTGAGTTTGAGGCCCATAATGTACCGGCTTGGGGGGATATGGCAGTATTTCTTGAACAGCGCCGCCATATAGCGGACATCAATTTGGCAATCCTCTGCGGCCTGCCCGGCACTGCGGAGGGCTGAAAAGTGCATATCGATATAGGTCTTGCATTGCTGATAGGTCCGCATCGATTGCGACAATTGGGTTACCACATTGGCACAGGATACAGCCCAATCGAGCATCAGGATGCAGAGGTAATGACAGCAGATTTCCTGCGAAAACGGGGGTTTCTGCAAGCCCGTCTGCAGGATTTTCTGAACTGTTTTCAGCATCGGCTGGCCGTCGGCATCGTTAATAAAATGCCTTCGCCCGAGCATGCTTTTATGGAACAGTTGATGGGCCTGCCGGCCGACAAAGGTGACAAAGATATGCTCCATCGGATCGGCCGGATCCGCTGTATAGCGGTGGGCTGTTCCCGGCTGGAAACCGGTCAATGTGCCAGCCCGAAGCGGCAGATGCTGCCCGTTAATGTCCAGTATCCCCCTGCCGCCGACGGTATATTTGACGAAACAATAGGGGTAATTGCTCCGGTTGATGTCGAAATCCGGGGCACACTTCTCATACCCGCCGCAGACAATCGCCAAATCTTTGTTGTAGGTCGGGGCGGTATCATAGTAAAAATAGGTGGCTTCCAAGACCCTGCCGGGCTTGCCGGAAACATATTTTTCCTTGATCCGTTCTGGTGACGGGGGCATTTTCAGTTTATCCTTTCAATATCTTACTTTTATCCATCAATATATTACAATTATTCATTTTAATCAAAATAATTTTGATTATAGTATTGAAAAAGCATTACGGTTTTATAGGCAGCAGGAGCCGGATATATTCGCCGGCAGCGGACAGGCCGGCCGATGGAGTGTCCGACCTGCACAGAAAAAAAATCTATCAGGGGAAATATTATGGATGCTCAATTCGATCGCAGGGATTTCTTAAAAAGCGGTGTCCTGACAACAGCCGGTGCGGCCTTGGGCGGCATGTCGCTGCTGGGCTGCCGGAATTTCTCCGGCCGGAGCCGTCAGGCGGCCTTGCTGCCTTATTCCACAACTGCCAAAGAGGTGATCAAAGTCGGCTTTGTGGGTATCGGCAATATGGGCAGCGGGCACGTCAGCAGTTTGCTGAAAATCGAGGGCTGTCAGATTGCCGCCGTCTGCGACATCCGTCCCGAGCGGACCGACTGGGCCAAACGGAAAATCGTCGAAGCCGGTTTTCCCGCTCCGGCCGTGTACAGTCAAAGCGAGACAGATTTTATCCGGATGTGTCGGCAGGAAGAGCTGGATCTGGTCTTTAACGCCGCCCCGTGGCGGTGGCACACCCCGATTTGTCTGGCCGCAATGGAAAACGGCAAGCACGCCTGCTCCGAGGTCAATATTGCCTTAACCATCGAGGACTGCTGGAAGCTGGTGGAGGCTTCGGAACAGTACAAAAAGTACTGCATCATGATGGAAAACTGCTGCTATGACCGCATCGAGATGGCCGTTTTGAATATGGTTCAAAAAGGCCTGTTCGGACAGATTCTGCACGGCGAATGCGGCTACCTGCATGACTTGCGGGCCTTGAATTTATCCCCCACTTATTATCAGGGCATGTGGCGGGTGTATCATTATATCGATATGGACGGCAATCTCTATCCGACCCACGGCATCGGCCCGATGGCATGGTGCATGGATATCAACCGCGGGGATACGCTGGATTATCTGGTCTGCTTCAGCAGCCCCTCGGTCGGCCTGCAGGAATACGCCAAAGCCCATTACCCCGACAGCCGCTGGGCCCGGCAGGAATTCGCCAACGGCGATGTCGCCACCTGTCTGATCAAGACCAAACTGGGCAAAACCATCATTTGCAAACACGATACCAGTCTGCCGCGGCCCTACAGCCGGGATTTTCTGGTGCAGGGCAGCAAAGGCCTCATCCAGAAGTATCCCCAGCCGGTTATCCATATCGAGGGACGCTCCCCCGAACATGCATGGGAAAGCTTCGATGGGTATCTGCAGGAGTACGAGCATCCCGTCTGGCTGAATCTGCGAAAGAAAACCGAAAACGCCCCCGACAGCGGCTTGGGGCACGGCGGGATGGACTATATTGAGGATTACCGGCTGATTCAGGCCCTCCGTCAGGGGATTGCCCCCGATATCGATGTGTACGACTCCGTGCTGTGGTCGGCGATTATTCCGTTAAGCCGGCAGTCACTGGCCAAGGGGTCGGCGCCGGTTGCGTTTCCTGATTTTACAGGCGGGGCATGGAAACAGAAACGCCCGCTGGGTGTGGACCGGATTCTGTAAGCGAGCAGGGAGAAGTGATGGCAGGACGACACAGCACAAAGACGGCCAAGCCCTTGAACAGGGTTGCCTTGAGCAAGGTGGACCAATACGCCTTGACACTGTCCGATTACGACTGTCTGTATCCGCCGGCAGAGAAAATCCCGGCCATTGTGGTGCCGCATTTCCCCCTGCTGGGCAAACTGACGGCCCTGCGGTTTCTCGAATGGGTCCAGCAGCATCCCGGCGGCGTGGTGTCCCTGCCGACCGGCAAGACGCCTGAGTTTTTCATCAAGTGGGTCCGCCGGTTTCTGCGGGATTGGGACAAGCCGGCCGTTCAGGCCGAATTGGAGCAGGCCGGGCTGGATCCATCCGTCAGGCCGGCGATGAAAAGCCTGTATTTTGTGCAGATTGACGAATTCTACCCGATTCATTCCGAGCAGACCAACAGCTTTTCGTATTATGTCAAAAAGTACTATCTCAAGGGCTTCGGAATGGACCCGGCCAAGGCGATGCTGATTGACCCCTGCCGGATCGGCATCCCAAACTGCCGGCAGCTGGATGCCGTCTGGCCTGATAAATATGTGGACCTGTCGCTGCGCTGCCGCAGTCCCAAAAACAAGCTGGAACAGCAGCAGAAACAGCTGCTCGAGCGGATCGACCAGTGGTGCATGGACTACGAAAGCAGAATCCGCCAGCGGGGCGGAATCGGATTCTTTTTAGGCGGCATCGGCCCCGACGGCCACATCGGCTTCAACATCAGCGGCTCAGACCATTATTCCACCACGCGGCTGTGTGCGACCAATTATGAAACGCAGGCGGCCGCGGCGGGGGATCTGGGCGGCATCGAGATTGCCCGCAAGTGCCATGTCATCACCATCGGCTTACACACCATTACCTCCAATCCGGACTGTACGGCCATCATCATGGCCGCCGGCGAATCCAAAGCCGCCGTCGTGGCAAAAGCCATCCAGTCCGACCCCGATGTGAAGTATCCGGCAACCGCCCTGCAGAAACTGCCCAACGCCCGCTTTTACCTCACCCAAGGCGCAGCCAAACTTCTGGTCCAGCGGCACTATCAGGATGTGTGCACCGCCAGCCAGCTGTCGGACAGTCAGGTCGAACAGATTCTGGCCGAACTGTCCGTCCAGAAGCGAAAGCCCATCATCCGGCTGACGCCGCACGACTACCAAAGCAATCCGTTCAGCAGGCAGCTGCTCAAAAAACGCAAGGAAACCGTCGCCCAGCTCAACCAGCTGGCCGCCGACAATCTGGAACGCAAAATCGCCAAAGGCATGGAATCGCTGGAGAACACCTGCTTTCTGCATACCGAGCCGCATCACGATGATATTATGCTGGGCTATTTTGCCCAAATCGCACGGCATTTCCGCAAAGCCAGCAACCGCCATTATTTTCTGACCTTTACCAGCGGCTTTACATCGGTCTCCAATCCGTTCATGGTCCGGCAGGCCGTCAATCTCCAGCGCTTTGTGCATTCGGAGGAATTCGCCTATCTGTATCGGCAAGGGTATTTCGACCCGACCAATCAAATGGCCCGCAACCGCGATGTCTGGCAGTATCTGGACGGCGTGGCCGCTTCCAATGCGGATATGAAAAACGAGGGCTGTGCCCGCCGCTTTCTGCGGAATCTCTTTGAACTGTATCCCGTCAAGTCTCTCAGCGGCATCGATAAGATTCTGACCGACCTGCTGGAGTATTTCAGGACCCAGTATCCCGGCGGGCTCGACCCGCACCATATCCAGCTGCTCAAAGGCCGGTGCCGGGAGTGGGAGGCCGAATGCCTGTGGGGCTATTACGGCTGGAACTGCGATGCGGTATCGCATTTGCGGCTGGGCTTTTATACCGGCAGCATCTTCACCCCCCAGCCGTCCCGCCGGCGGGATGTCCTGCCTATCGTCCGGCATTTGCAGCGGGTTCAGCCCGATGTCATATCCGTGGCGCTGGACCCGGAAGGCAGCGGCCCCGACACCCATTACAAGGTGCTGCAGGCCACCGCCGAAGCGCTGCGGATCTACCAGCAGCAGACCCGCCGCACCGACATCCGAATCTGGGGCTATCGCAATGTCTGGTACCGCTTTGACCCGTCGGAGGCCAATGTCTTCGTGCCGGTAAGTCTAAATATGTTTTCGGTGATGCACCAGTCTTTTGAAAATGCGTTTCTCAGTCAGAAAGAGGCCTCGTTTCCCAGTTATGAATACGACGGCCCCTTCTCCGAACTGGCCCAGCAGATTCAGGTCCAGCAGTACCAGACATTAAAAACCTGCCTTGGACGCGAATGGTTTTACCAGCATCGAAGCCCGCTGATACGGGCTACCCGGGGCTTTGTGTTCCTCAAAGAAATGGAGCCGGAGGAATTTTACCGCTCCTGCAGAAAACTGCGCGAATCCATTGAAGATATTTCCTGAAAGGAAGCGGATGGCTTTTCAACCGACATTGCTGATTCTTGCCGCCGGAATGGGCAGCCGCTACGGCGGGCTCAAGCAGATCGATCCGGTCGGCCCCCATGGCGAACTCATTATCGATTACTCCCTCTGGGATGCGCTGCGGGCCGGATTCCGAAAGATTGTGTTTGTCATCCGCCGTTCGTTTGAGCAGGCCTTTCGGGAGGCCGTCGAATCCAAGATCGGCAGCCGTGCTGAAACCGCCTATGTCTGTCAGGAACTGGACTGCTGTCTGGGCGGCTTCGAATTGCCCGCGGGCCGGCAAAAGCCGTGGGGAACCGGACATGCGATTCTGACAGCACAGGAGATGATCCATGAGCCGTTTGCGGTCATCAACGCCGACGATTATTACGGTCCTGCGGCCTATCGGATCATGGCCGAACAGCTCCAGACGATTCAGACCCGCCCCCACGAGTACGCCATGGTCGGCTACATCCTGCGCAAGACGCTGTCGGCCTGCGGAGCCGTCGCCCGCGGCATCTGCCGGCACGATTCCGACATGTACCTGACCGCCATCGCCGAATGCACCGGCATCCGGCCCCAAGGCCGACAGGCAGTCTATGCCGATGCACAGGGGCACGAGCATATGCTCAGCGGCGATGAGATTGTGTCGATGAATCTGTGGGGCTTTGCGCCCGATATTTTTGCCTTCCTTCAGCAGCAGTTTTCCGCGTTTCTGAGCCGCTGCGGCCGGGATAACAAAAGCGAATTCTACATCCCCGCGGCGGTGAACACTCTCGTCCAAAGCGGACAGAAAAAAGTGAAAATACTGACAACACCGGACAGTTGGTTCGGCGTCACCTACCGCGGCGATAAAGAGATGGCTCAGGCCTGCATTCGGGAACTGATCAGCCGGCAGGTCTATCCGGACCATCTCTGGGAACATTCTGTACAGCAACCACACACCCTATCAGGAGAAACAAAATGAACAGAGCAGTCTTTTGCGCAGCGCTGCTGACGGCATTCTCTCACACGCTGCCTGCTGCACCGGCGGTCTGCATTATACCGCAGCCGGTCCAGCTGGAGATGCATCAGGGCAGTTTTGAAATGACCCCCAAGACGGTGATTGCTGCCGACGCCCCCCTGCGGCCTCTGGTTGAGCAATTTCAGCAGATGCTGCAGCCGGCGCTGGGGTATCTGCCGGCAGCCGTCAGCAGTGCAGACCGGACCAACGGCAGCTGCATTCTGCTCGAATGCCTGCCGGAATTAGACTCCCTTGGCCCGGAAGGGTATCGGCTCCTCGTGAAGCCGGACAGGGTTGTTCTTCAGGCCCCGCAGCAGGCCGGCCTCTTCTACGGCATTCAGACGCTCCGTCAGCTGCTGCCTTCGGAAATCTTCAGCCGGCAGCCCGTGCCCGACAGACGCTGGACAATCCCCTGCGTCGAGATCACCGACTATCCCCGTTTCAAATGGCGCGGACTGCATCTGGATGTCTGCCGGCATTTTATGCCCAAGGAGTTTGTGAAAAAATACATCGACCTGCTGGCCGTCCACAAGATGAACACCTTTCACTGGCACCTGACCGACGATCAGGGCTGGCGGATTGAAATCAAGAAATATCCGAAACTGACCGCAATCGGCGCTTGGCGCAAAGAAACCGTCATCGGAAAAAACACCGCCACCTATGACGGACAGCCGTACGGCGGATTTTTCACCCACGAGGACATTCGCGAGGTTGTGGAATACGCCAGACAGCGGCATATCACCGTTGTTCCGGAAATCGAAATGCCCGGCCACTGCTTGGCGGCGCTGGCGGCTTACCCGGAATTGTCCTGCACCGGCGGGCCGTTTGAAGTCCGCACCAGCTGGGGCATCGAGGCCAATGTGTTCTGCGCCGGAAATGATCAGGTCTTTCAGTTTCTCGAAGATGTGCTGGATGAGGTGCTGGCGCTGTTTCCCAGCCCCTATATCCACATTGGCGGCGACGAATGCCCCAAAGAGCGGTGGAAGCAATGCCCCAAGTGTCAGGCACGGATGAAGGCCGAAGGATTGAACGATGAGCATCAGTTGCAGAGCTGGTTTATCAAACGGATGGAACGGTATCTGGCATCCCGCGGCCGGCGCTTAATCGGCTGGGATGAGATTCTCGAAGGTGGTCTGGCTCCCGGCGCCGCCGTCATGAGCTGGCGGGGTGAACAAGGCGGCATCGCAGCAGCCAAGGCCGGCCACGAGGTGGTGATGGCCCCCAACAGTTATGCCTATTTTGACTACTATCAGGCCGATCCGAAGACCGAACCACTGGCAATCGGAGGCTTTGTGCCGCTGGAAAAGGTTTACGGCTACAATCCGGTCCCGGATGTCCTCTCCGCCGAACAGCAGGGCTTCATCTTGGGGGTTCAAGGGCAAATCTGGACCGAGTATATCGCCAATGGGGACTATGCCGAATATATGGCTTATCCCCGCGCCTGCGCGCTGGCGGAGGTTGCCTGGACGCCGCCGGCCCAGAAAGAGTACGAAGCGTTTTATCAGCGTCTGCAGGAGCACCTCAAGCGGCTCAAGGCCCTGCAGGTCAACTTCCGGCCGCTGGATCCGCTCCGAACGATTGCAGGCAGCTGGAAATCCGGCCAAACAGGCCAAACATTCGCTCCGCTGCAATGGAATGTTTCAACGGTCCTGAAAGAGGCCGGAACATACGAAGTTGCATTTCAATACACCGGCGGGGCGCACCGGCTGGATATTCAGTCCGTTGAACTGCTGGCCGGCGACACAATCGTCGCATCGGATTATCACTTCGGGATCACCGGTGGCAGGACGCAGGACAATGTCTATCGGTTAACGGTCCGCCAGTATGACCCGACGGCAGCCTATGTTCTGCGGGCGGTTGTCCGCAGCGATGGCGGTACCGATTCCAACGGCTATGTGTATCTGACAAAAAAATAAGACCGACGGAGCAACAGCCAATGACGGCGGATTTTGCTGACATTGTAAAAGCGTTTCGGGTCGAGGGCATCCTCGACAGCGTGACCCCCTGCGGTTCCGGCCATGTCAATGACACCTATATCGTCGCATGCCGTCAGAACGGACAGCACCGGCGCTATACGCTCCAGCGCATCAACCATTCCATTTTCACCCATCCGCAGCAGCTGATGGACAATGTGCTTCGGGTGACGCAGCATATTCGGCACAAACTGCAGCAGGAGCAGGCCGCTGATATCGAGCGGCGCGTCTTGACTGTCATCCCGACACACAGCGGCGGCAGCTGCTGTCAGGATTGCCATGGCTGCTATTGGCGGATGTACCAGTATATTGACGAGGCCCAGTCCCGGGACTATTTAAGCAGCCCCGATATGGCGTTTGAGGCCGCCCGCATGTTCGGGCGGTTTCAGCGCCTGCTGGTGGATTTGCCGGAACCCAAACTGGCCGAAACAATACCGGATTTTCATAACACCCCCAAGCGGCTGGCGGATTTCATCCGTGCCCTCGAGTCCGATTCGCATAACCGCGCCGCTGAGGCAAAAGAGGAAATCCGCTTTGTGCTCGACCACGCCGGGATGTGCGACCATCTGCTCCGGCAGGTCCGGCAGGGACTTATTCCGGAACGCATCACGCACAACGACACCAAAATCAGCAATGTGCTTTTTGACAGCCGGACCGGACAAGGCATTTGCGTTATCGACTTGGACACGGTGATGCCCGGCCTTTCCCTGTATGACTTCGGCGATATGGTCCGAACAGCCGCCTGTCCGGCAGCCGAAGATGAGGAGAATCTGTCTAAAATCCGCTTGGAGAGGACCTTCTTTGCCGCGCTTGTCCGCGGCTATATCAGCCAAACAGCGGACTTCTTGACCCCGGCCGAAAAGCAGCATCTGGTCTTTGCCGGCAAACTGATCACCTTTGAACAGATGATCCGGTTTTTGGGCGATTATTTGAATGGAGACAGCTATTACAAAATCAGCCGCCCCGGCCACAATCTGATACGCGCACGGACCCAGATGAAACTGGTTCAGTCCATCCAAGAACAGGAGGAAGCGCTGCATGCTTGTGTCAATTCCCTGCTGGAGACGGTCCAATAGAACGCACAAACAGAATTCGTTATAACAGGAGATGGCTATGACGCTGGCATTGATTGATTGGCTCATTATCGGGTCTTTTCTGGCAACCGTGATTGTCATTGGGCTGATTGTGTCCCGCAAAGGCAGCCGCGATGCGGCGGCGTTTTTTGTCGGAGGCCGGAGCATGCCGTGGTGGCTTCTGGGCGTATCGATGGTGGCCTGCACATTTTCCTGTGATACGCCGAATCTGGTCACCGGCATGGTCCGCGGCGGCGGCGTGGCAGCCAACTGGGGCTGGTGGGCATTTCTGATTACCGGCATGGTAACCGTATTTATCTATGCCCAGCTGTGGCGGCGTTCAAAAGTGATGACGGATCTGGAATTCTACGAACTGCGCTACAGCGGCAAAAGCGCTGCCTTTATCCGCGGTTTCCGCTCCCTGTATCTGGGGATCTTTTTTAACTGTCTGATTATGGGGACGGTGACGCTGGCCGCTATCAAGATTGGACAGGTCATCTTTGACATCCCGCCGTGGGCCGCGGTTGTGCTCGGGTCGGTAGGCGTGGTTGTCTATGCCACCGCCGGCGGCATTCAAAGCTGCATCTGGGCGGACTTTTTCCAGTACAGCGTGGCCATGTTCGGGGCGGTCTATGCGGCGGTGGTGGCCTGTCAGCAGCCGCAGGTCGGCGGCTTAAGCGGGCTTCTGTCCAATCCGAATGTCCTCGGACGGCTCAGCTGGATGCCGGATTTTACCACATGGCTGGCATGGGTCCCCCTGCTGCTGATGCCCGTGGCGGTCCAGTGGTGGAGCGTCTGGTATCCGGGAGCTGAACCCGGCGGCGGCGGGTACATTGCCCAGCGGATGCTGTCGGCCAAAGATGAAAAAAATGCCATCGGGGCAACCTTGTTTTTCAACTTTATGCACTATGCCATGCGGCCGTGGCCGTGGATTATCGTGGCGCTGGCTTCTCTGGTGGTCTACCCTTCGCTGGACAGCATCAAAGCCGATTTCCCCGGCATTGACCCATCCTATCTGAGAGAAGATATTGCCTATCCGGTGATGATTTCCAAGCTGGGACCCGGCCTGCTGGGGCTTGTCGTCGCCTCGCTGATTGCGGCCTATATGTCCACCATCGGCACGCACCTGAACTGGGGCTCATCCTATGTTGTCAACGACTGGTACAAACGGTTTATGAGGCCGCAGGCCGGTCAAAAAGAATTGGTTCTTGCCGGCCGCGTCTGCACCGTCGTGCTGATGCTGATTGCCGCCTTTTTTGCCTTGACGTTTCTGGAAGATGCCAATCAGGCGTTTGAGATACTCCTGCTGTCGGGGGCCGGAACAGGCGGGATTTATCTGCTCCGCTGGTTCTGGTGGCGAATCAATGCCTGGACTGAAATTGCCGCGATGGTCGCCGCTACCATCGCGGCAATCTGGATTGTTCTGGGCACCGGCGACGAAGGCACGCTCAAATGGTATGTCGACTGGGCGGCGGTTCGGGACTATGTATGCGTCATTGACGACGCCGCCGTTGTCGATTCGGTGACGGCTCAGCAGAAACAGCTGCTGGCCCAGACGGAAGAAGTCCGAAAAGAACTGGACCAACGGATTGCCGCGTGGCGCCGGGCGCGGCGCGGCGATGCCTCGGCCCGTACTGCCGCTCGCACCGAATACGAGGCCGCCCTCGACCGGCTCCATCGCATCCAGCAGGCGGCCTCCATCCCGCTTCTGGTGCAGGCGGCCGCCGATGAATCCCTGCAGCCGAAACTCCAGCAGTTTTACCATCAGCAGAAGCTGTGGGAACTGCAGCGCGAAAAGAAACGGCTCAGCCGAACCGGAGACGGCGCCCCGAGAAGCATCGAGGACATCACCATCTCCTTCGGGGGCGTGGTCAAGAACGGCAAGATCTATCTGTTCCACCCCCTCCTGAACAATCTGAAGTTTTCCGTCCAGCTGCTGGTTTGTGTCGGTCTGGTTACAATCGTATGGCTGATCACGACCTGCATCACCAAGCCGGCCGACCCGCACACCTTGCGCCGGTTCTATAAGCTTTGCCATCCCGGCGGGCCGGGCTGGCGGAAAGTGGTTCAGGACGCCAAGGCCGACGGCGAAGAGATCGACTCGAAAAATGCTGTCGGCGACTGGAAACTTCCCATGCAGCTGGTATGCGTCTTTTTGGGCTGCGTGGCGATCTATGCATCCCTGTTTGCCGTAGGCAGCTTCATCTACGGCCATCGAATATGGGGATTTGCTCTTTCGGCTGCGGCCTTGGCGGCCGTTGTCCTGCTGTTCAAATCGTTCTCAAAAATCGGCGTGGAATCCGAATCCTGACGGTCGGGGTATGAACAACCGCTACGCAGTCAAAAGATGTTCGCAGGCTGTCTCCATCGATGCCGACTGGAATAAGTCCTGCTGGCAGACAGTCGAGCCGCTGTCTGTAAAGGTGCCGAATTGGCAGCCGGCCGGTTCTCAGCCGCTCCCCCAGACAGAGGTGAAAGTGCAGTATGACGATGCGCATCTGTATGTCATCTTCCGTGTCAGCGATTATTATGTAACAGCGCTGACCACCCAGACACATGGTCCGGTCTATAAAGACAGCTGCGTCGAGTTCTTCTTTTCGCCGGCTTGCGGCAGGCCGGATTCCTATTTTAACATTGAAACAAACTGCTGCGGTGTGCTTCTGGCCCAGCATCATACAGGCCCTCGACAAAACAGCCGTTTTCTGGACATTGCAGACTGCCGGCAAATACAGATTGCCGGCACCGTCTCCGGTCCGATTCGGCAGGAAATTGCCAAGCCGATGACATGGGTTGTGGAGTATGCCGTCCCGCTGGAAATCCTTCTGCATTATACGGCCATTGACAAACCTGCCCCGGGGGTTTGCTGGCGGGGAAATTTTTACAAGTGTGCCGACGGCTGTTCGCGTCCGCACTGGATCAGCTGGCTGCCGATTCCCAGTGATATCCCGGATTTCCACCGGCCGGACTGCTTCGGGCTGCTCGAATTTATGTGAACCGGCGGTATATCCAATGAAAGCAATACAGCAGCGGCAGAGAAATCGGACTCCGCGGGTCGAAAGTGTCTCCGGCAGCTGCGGGAATAAATCGAGGATGATAGAATGAAAAACGCAGGCTTTTTTATCTTTATGCAAATTCTTTCAGCCTGTCTGTGGGCGGTCCAGCCGGCCATGTTTTATACCTCTTTTGAAGAGTTTGCACCCGGCGAGTTTACCACGCTGGAAAATGCGCTGGGAACGTGGACGGCTGCCCAAGGCAAGGCATCTGTAAGCAGCTATTACAGAAGCGGCCGGCAATGCCTTCATCTTGCCGGCGGGGAAACCGCTGTTGAACTGGTGCTGCCTGCGGACAGGCCCGAGTTTTCGCATCTTTCGTTCTGGGCCGAACGGTTTACCGCACAAGACCCGTTCCAATTCCGCATTCTGGCCGGCAGCCAGTCGGGGTGGAAGGAAATCTATAACGGCGACGCCGCCATTAAAACGGGACGCGGTTTCCTCAGCTGGGTCAAGGTCGGACTGCCGGAGCAGAATTGTTCGGCGCTGCGGTTTGTCTGTACGGCCCCTCCCGGCAAGGGGATTTTGATAGATGACTTGCAACTGCACCGGCCGGCTGCAATGACACTGCAAAACGTGACGACGGCGCAGTGGGTCGGACCGGTCCTGCTGCGAAAGCCCCACAATCCGGTCTTGGCGGTCAAAGTGGTGACAGAGGGCGTTCTGAACCCCCTCACGGTAACCAGCTTGACAATCACCCCCGAAGGCACTACCAATACCAGCGCCATCGAGTCTTTCCGGATTTTTTACACAGGAACTGAGGAACGGTTTTCAACTGACAGCGCATTCGGCTCTGCTCAAAATCCGTCCGATACCATGTTTTTTGCAGGCCGGCAGGTCCTGCAGGAAGGCGTCAATTACTTTTGGGTATCCTGTACGCTCAAAGCATCTGCGAATTTATTCGACAAAGTAGATGCCTCCTGCATTCAGATAACTGCCGATGGACAGAATCTGGTTCCAAATCCGGCATCAGGCCCGATTGCCAAACGCATTGGTTACAATGTCCGGGATGCCGGCGATGACGGCGTCAGGGGCTACCGGATTCCCGGATTGGCTGCTACTCTGCGAGGCACCCTGATAGCAGTCTATGACATTCGGCGGCACGGCATGGGCGACCTGCCGGGCGACATCGATGTAGGGATGAGCCGAAGCACCGACGGCGGCCAAAGCTGGGAACCGATGAAGGTCATCATCGATATGGGGCCGCCTCACGACCAGAACGGCGTCGGGGATCCTGCCGTGCTGGTGGACAAGACCGACAACACCATTTGGGTGGCGGCCCTATGGAGCAAGGGCAACCGGGCATGGAGCGGTTCAGGGCCCGGGATGAGTCCCGATGAAACAGGCCAATTTGTCTTGGTCAACAGCCGGGATGACGGGCTGACATGGTCGGAACCGATAGTAATTACCCCCCAGATCAAAGATCCGAAGTGGCGTTTGGTATTTCAGTGCCCCGGCAACGGCATTACACTCCGGGACGGAACGCTGGTATTCCCCGCCCAGTTTAAGGATGAAAATGATGTGCCCTATTCCACATTGGTTTACAGCAAAGATCACGGTCAAACATGGAACATCGGCTCCGGCGCAAAATCCAACACCACAGAGGCCCAGATTGCTGAATTGAATGACGGCTCCCTGATGCTCAATATGCGGGATAATCGCGGGGGCTGGCGCTCCGTATGCGTAACGCGCGACTTGGGCAGGACTTGGCAGGAACATCCAACCAGCCGCTGTGCCTTGCCGGAACCCGTATGCATGGCCAGTTTCATACGGTTTTCATCCGTCCTTGACGGGGATACGCGCAATATCCTGCTGTTTTCCAATCCCGCCACAGCCGGCGGACGCAGGAATATGACGATCAAGGCCAGCCTGGATGAGGGCATGACATGGCCGCAGCAGTATCACACCGTGTTTTATGAACCCCCTTGTGCTGGCTATTCCTGTATGACCCGTATCGATAAACATACCGTCGGCATTCTGTATGAAGGCGGCGACAGTGCATTATTGATCTTTGAGAAGTTTCCGATTGCGGAAATTGTTCCGGAATAGTCTCGGCCCAGTCTGGTTGGCAATCCTGCACCTGACGGCAAACGGCCGATCGATTGTCTACGACAGAGAAACATTTTTTTACAGCTGCATGGAGAAACATAATGGAGTTTAAGGATCTTGCAGAACAATACCGAACAGAATTGTTCGACAATGTCATTCCCTTTTGGCTGAAATATTCTCCCGATCCAGTCTATGGGGGCTACTTTACCTGTCTGGACAGGAAAGGACAGGTCTATGATACCGATAAGTTTATTTGGCTTCAGTGCCGGCAGGTCTGGCTGTTCTCGATGCTGTATAACCGCTGCCGAAAAGAGCCCCTGTGGCTGGACACCGCAAAACAGGGCATCGAATTTCTCATCCGCCATGGGATGGACAGCGAGGGTAACTGGTACTTTGCACTGGACCGGACCGGACAGCCGCTGGTGGGGCCGTACAACATCTTCAGCGATTTTTTTGCCGCTATGGCACTGAGTCAATACGGCCTTGCAGCGCAGGACAGCCGCTGCACAGATCTGGCCTTACAAACCTATCAGAACATCCTCCGTCGAAAAGATAATCCCAAAGGCCGCTACAACAAACAGATTGCCAAAACCCGTGCGCTGCGCGGGCTGGGATTTCCTATGATTATGGCAAATTTGGCATTGGAAATGGAGCATGTGCTGTCGGCCGATGAGCTGAACCGCATTCTGGACATCTGCATCCGGGAAGTGATGGGGCTGCATGTAGATAAAAAACGGGGGCTTGTGTTTGAAAACGTGCTTGCCGACGGCAGTCATCTGGATTGTTTTGACGGCCGGCTTCTCAATCCCGGCCACGGCATCGAAGCTATGTGGTTTCTTATCGATGTCGGCTTGCGCCGGCAGGATAAAACGCTGGTCGAACAGGCAGCCGAAGTTATCCTGAATACGCTGACCTACGCGTGGGATCCCGCCTTTGAGGGCATTTTTTACTTTATGGACAGCCAAAACAAACCGCCCCAGCAGCTTGAATGGGACCAGAAGCTCTGGTGGGTGCATCTTGAGACGCTGGTGGCTTTGGCCAAGGCCTATCGCGCAACACGGCGTTCGGCGTGCCTCGAATGGTTCAACCGCGTGCACCATTATGCCTGGAGCCGATTTGCCGATCCGCAGTACGGCGAATGGTTTGGCTATCTGAACCGCCGCGGAGAAGTTCTGCTGCCCCTTAAGGGCGGCAAATGGAAAGGCTGTTTTCATGTTCCGCGGGCATTGTGGCTGTGCTATAAAGAATTTGAGACACTGCAGGCCGAAGTCTGAACAGCTTCGCCGGCAGCCATCCATTGCAGAGAAAGGGCCATCCATGACAACAGCATTCAAAATCTTTTGCTCGTTGCAGACAGCGGTTTTCTTCGGCGCCTTTTTGCTGCCGGCGCTGTCCGTTTCGGCTGCGGAGGTATCGCCGGTTCAGCGTGCAAAAGCCCCTGCAAGTCTGATTCCGTACCCGCAGCAGGTCCAGTGGCATTCCGGACAATGCATTCTAAACACCTGCACAATTGTTCATCAGCCCTCGACGGCATCGCCGCAAATGTCCGACATCGTAAACAGTCTTGTCCAGATTCTCCAGTCCGCCGGCAGCAAGGTATCCACCGAAGGCAATGCGGCCTATCCGATTTGGCTTGTCCTCAATGAGCAGCAGCCCAATCAGGCGGCAGAGGCATACCATCTTCTGGTTACAGCCGACAAGACAGTCGTGACGGCTTCGAAGCCGGCGGGTTTATTTTACGGAGTCCAGACCATCCGGCAATTGCTGCAGCAGGAAAACGGCAGGATTTTTCTGCCCTGCTGCGAGATGACAGACTGGCCGGCCTTTCCCTACCGCGGCTTTATGCATGATGTGGGACGGAATTATCAAGATATCGAATTGCTGAAACGCCATCTGGACATTATGGCGCACTACAAACTGAATCTGTTTCATTTTCACCTGACCGACGATCCGGGCTGGCGGATTGAATGCCGGATGTATCCGCAGCTGAACGAACCGCAAAATTACCGGCCCACACGCCAGCCGGGCAAGTATTATACCTATGAGCAAATCAATGATCTCATTGCCTACGCCCGTCAGCGCTGCATCCAGATCGTACCGGAAATCGATACGCCCGGTCACAGCGAATACTTTAAAAAGGCCTTTGGATTTGAAATGCAGGATGCAGAGGGAATTGCCGTGCTGAAGAACATTTTAAATGAATTTTTCGAGCAGGTAAACACCCCTTGGTTTCATATGGGTTCCGATGAAGTACAGCTGAAGAATCCGGCATTTATGAAGGAAATGGCGGACTTTATACGGAGCAAAGGCAAAACCGCACTGGTTTGGCGGCCGGGCCATTTGCCGGACACACACGTGATTACCCAGCTGTGGACAGGACAGTCCCGCCCTGTTGAGGGAGTGCCTTATCTGGATTCACAAGCCAACTACATCAATCATATGGATCCTCTGGTTGGTCCGATCCGGCTGTTTTTCCAGCAGCCCTGCAGAACTCCCGCCGGCAATGACATGGCTCTGGGCGGCATTCTCTGCCACTGGCCGGACGTCAATATCAGCAGCCAAATGGATATTTATACTCAAAGTCCTGTCTATCCGGCATTGGTCACTTATGCCGAACGCATCTGGCGCGGGCTGCCGGCCAACAGGGAAGACTGCTGGGCAAAGCTGCCGCCGGCCGAAGATCCCGGCTTTCAGGACTTTGCCGCCTTTGAGAAAGACCTCATCGTGCACCGCGACCGCTTTTTTCAGGATATTCCTTTCCCCTATGTAAAACAGACCGATATATGCTGGAAGCTCATCGGCCCGTTTGACCACAAGAATGATCCAGCCAAAGCATTTGAGCCGGAAGAACAGATCCGCGATGACTATGTCGTCGAGGGCCGCCGCTGCCAATGGGTCCAAGCACGCGGCGGAACAATTCACATCAATCATTTTTTCGGATTTGAGGGACATTTGCCCCCGGCGGCTTCGGGTACGGCATACGGATTGACATATCTGCACTCCGAAAAGGAACAGGATATGCATTTCTGGATTGGCTTCAACGGGTATTCCCGGTCGGACCGACGCCGGGGGGCTCCGAATCCGGCGCAGGGGCAATGGAGCAACGTTCATTCAGCTGTCTGGGTCAATGACCAGCCCGTCGGCCCGCCTGTCTGGAAACAGCCGGATGCAGGCACGAGTCTGGAAATCCCGTTCGTCGATGAAGATTATTTTTACCGGCCGCCGGTTCGCATCAAGCTCCGAGCCGGCTGGAACAAGATACTGATTAAAGCACCCAAAGCTCCGCCGGCATGGAAATGGATGTTCACGTGTGTTCCCGTTGAATGGGACGGCCGTCGAGCCGTCGAAGCAAAAGGGCTGGTATTTTCAACAGCCCCGCAGTAAAATGTATGTGCAGACCAGCAGGATACAGCCCGCTGCAGCCAATCACATGAGCCGCCGGCGAAAAATCGAACACCGCAGCAGTCATCATTTGTTTGATGAATGCAGCACAGCAGGAAATGGCAGTGGAAACGATTCGAAAGCGATTGGAATGATGAAGACAGAAAAAAACAGCAAACGGTTTGAAAACCAAAAAGCCGCCGCAGTGTTGTGCCTTGTCTTGGGCTGCTGTGTGCTGGTCCAGCTGACAAAGGGCAATAAACATGACTGGGAAAATGAATCCGTCATCGGCTGGGGCAAAGAGCCTGCACGCCCCTATGGATGGTCATTTGCCTCCTTGAAATCCGCTGCCCAAGCCTATGCGTGGACTACGCCGAAAGAACTGATCGATACACAAGCGGCATCCGATTTTGTCTATCCATTAAACGGCTCATGGCATTTTTACTGGGTCCGCCATCCGGACCTGCGTCCAGCAGATTTTTACAAACCAGACTATGATGTCAGCAGCTGGGCGAAGATTCCGGTTCCTTCCAACTGGGAACTTCACGGCTATGGAACGCCGATCTATGTGAACATACGCTACCCCCATGCCGCCGCGCCGCCGGCTGTGTTAGGAGAAGTGCCCCCCTATTTTACCGCATTTCGGCAGCCCAATCCCGTAGGATGCTACCGACGGACCTTTACCGTTCCTACCGAATGGAAAAACAAAGAGGTTTACATTCATTTTGGAGGCGTTTCCTCTGCCTTTTATTTGTGGATCAACGGGCAGAAAGTCGGCTACAGTCAGGACAGCCGGCTGCCGGCGGAATTCCGCATTACGGACTTTTTAAGACCGGGGGACAATACCGTCGCCGCAGAAGTGTACAGATGGTCGGACGGCAGTTATTTGGAAGATCAGGATTTTTGGCGGTTGAGCGGCATTTATCGAGATGTCTTCCTGTTTGCAGCCCCATCGGTTCAGGTATGGGATTATGCCATTCGGTGCGACCTTGATGACCGCTATCAGGATGCTGCGGTTGCCGTTACGGCCGCCATCCGCAATCTGTCCCAAACAGAGTCCCAGCACAAACTGCGGGTGCATCTGGCAGAACCCAATGGAAAAAGCATGCCGTCTGTGCTGTGTGAATCGGATCTTATCCCCATTCCGCCGGCCGGCCAACAGTCCGTTACCTTAAAAGCCGACGTAAGGAATCCCCGCAAGTGGACAGCGGAAACACCTGTGCTTTATACAATTCTTCTGGAGCTGTGCGACGCGTCCGGCCAGACGCTGGAGGTCAAGGCCTGCAAGTACGGATTTCGGGAAATCGCGATTCAGAACAGCCGGCTGTACATCAACGGGGTTCCAGTGCTTCTCAAAGGCGTAAACCGTCATGAACACGATCCGGACAGGGGACAGGCCGTTGAACCGGCAGGAATGCAGCGGGATGCGGACCTGATGAAGCAGCACAACATCAATGCGGTGCGCACGTCGCATTATCCGAACCAGCCGCTATGGTATGATCTGTGCGACTTGTACGGCCTCTATGTGATTGACGAAGCCAACGTTGAATCGCACGGAATGGGGTATGGAGAGGCCTCCCTTGGCCACGTTCCCAGCTGGGAACTGGCGCATACCGACCGTGTGGCGCGCATGGTCCTCAGGGATCAAAACCATCCCAGCGTTATTATCTGGTCTCTGGGCAATGAAGCTGGTCCGGGACGGAATTTCCAAGCCTGCCGGAATGCGGTTTTGGCGATTGATTCAACGCGTCCGATTCATTACGAGCGGATGAATGAGGTAGCCGATATCGACAGCGTGATGTATCCTTCCGTGGAATGGCTCAAACAGGCCGGACAAAATGACTCCCCCAAGCCCCTGCTGATGTGTGAGTATGCCCATGCGATGGGCAACGCGGTCGGAAATCTGCAGGAGTACTGGGATGTCATCGAGTCCAGCCGCCGTTTGATCGGGGGATGCATCTGGGACTGGGTTGATCAGGGCTTGCGGAAATATACCGGCTTTAAGCGGGCCGACGGAACACCAGAATGGTTTTTTGCTTACGGCGGAGATTTCGGCGATCAGCCCAACGATGGGAATTTCTGCTGCAACGGCCTCGTCGGGCCCGATCGGCACATCACATCCAAACTGCGTGAAGTGAAAAAAGTGTATCAGTATGTCAAGTTCTCTCTGGGCGAAGTTGGCGCTGATACAATACAGGTCAGGCTGGCAAACCGGTATTGTTTTACTCCTCTGGATCAGTTTGGCGGCCGCTGGACGCTGACGGAAGACGGGGTTCCGATCGCCGGCGGTACATTTCGTCCTCCGGCTGCGGAGCCCGGGCAATCCGCAGACATAACACTGGCCGTTCGGCAGCCCCGCATCTTTGCCGGCGCACACTATTATTTGACTATTGTACTGGAGCAAACAGAAAAAACACTGTACGCAGACAAGGGACACATTGTCGCCTGCGAACAGTTGAGAGTGCCTTACCAAGCAGCCGAAATGAAACCGGTTCGCATGGATATAGCAGGACAGCTGACGCTTCATCAAACAGCAGACGGCATCGTTGCGGAGGGACAATCCTTCACTGCCGCCTGGGACCGCCGCAGCGGGACCTTGTCTTCACTGGTGTACAACGGCCGTGAAGTGCTGCATTGCGGACGCGGCCCTCAATTGAATGTCTTTCGCGCTTTTACGGATAATGACCAGTGGTTTAAAGATGATTTCATCCGGGCCGGATTGAAGGAGCTAATCTGCACCGTTCGGGACATGCAGGTCTGGCAGGTCTCGAAAAATGCCGTGCAGATACACATTGTCACCGACTGCATAGCAGCCGGCAGGGAAGGCTGCGGATTGATGCATACCGCTTTGTTTACAGTCTTCGGCAACGGCTGGATCGATGTGCAGAATACAATAGAACCCTATGGACCTATGCCGCTGCTGCCGAAGGTGGGGGTGCAGATGTTCATCGGTTCGGATTATACAACATTTACATGGCTGGGCCGCGGACCGCATGAAAGCTATGTGGACCGCAAACGCAGCGCCGATATCGGTCTCTATCAGGGGCAGGTAGCCGATCAGTATGAACCGTATGTACGGCCGCAGGAAAACGGCAATAAAACCGATGTCCGCTGGGCAGCCCTGACGGATTCTTCGGGCCGCGGCATGATGGTCATTACGGGAGGAACATACTCCGTCAGTGCGCATCATAACACGGCTCTGGATTTCGATCGCGCCGGCCATATCCATCGTGTGATCCCCCGCAGCGAGATTGTATTGTGCATTGATGCCAAGCATATGGGACTAGGCGGGGCCAGCTGCGGGCCTGCTCCGATGAATCAATACCGTTTCACTCCGGAATCGACACAGATGCACTATTCGATCTGCCCTGTCCATACCAGCGATACCCGCAACATGGCTCAGCAGGCCAGAACCGTCCTTCCTGTCCCCCTGCCTCCGGAAATAGCAGATCAAAAAGTGCCCAATGCAGCCGGCGGATACTCCCGTCAAATTACCCTATCCACACCAGCAGGCACAAGTATCGTTTACCGGCTTGAGAGCACCAACAAAGCCTCCGAAATGCGTCCGTATGCCGGCCCCTTTGTATTTGATCAGGCCGGAACAATCTTTGCTCAAAGCTGTTCTGAAGACGGATTAAAAAGCATGGCGGTCCGTGCTGATTATCCCCCATATTACGATTTGCTGGAGCTGGACAAGTCCGATTGGAAAATTCTGTACACCGACAGCTTTCAGCCCGGCGAAGGGGAAGCGCACCATGTCATCGATGGCCGCACTGAGACCTATTGGCACACCAATTGGCAGACAAATCGCAAACCCTTTCCGCATGAAATTCATGTGGATTTTTCCACGGTCTATACTCTGGCCGGATTCCGGTATCTGGCCCGTCAAGATTCCACCAACGGCCGCATCAATGCCTATGAGGTGTCTGTCAGTGAAGATGGACAGCACTGGACTACAGTCAAACAAGGCAATTTGGCCAATACAGCCCAATGGCAGGATATATTGTTTGACACACCCCGCACCGCCCGGTTTTTCAAACTTACAGCACTCAACGAACACGGAAAAAGTTATTATGCCTCAGCAGCAGAATTGGATATAATGGCAATCAGGCCAGCCAATGAGGCCCCTTAGGTTTTATAGCCGGAGATGAACAGTATGATCAAAAAGAATCGCAGCACGAACAATCCGAGGTATCCAATGGACACAGCAAAACGCCCGTCTCTTTCATTCGCATCAGCCCCGTTGTTTACTGTCGCTGTACTCCTGTTGGCCTGCACTGCAAAAGGGGCCGGGGATGACACGATCGAGGCCGTCATCGGCACAAAAACGCATGTTCTTCCGCATCCCCGCCAGCTGCTTTGGCAGCAGCGGGAATACAATGCCTTTGTGCACTTTTCAATCAATACCTTCACCGACAGGGAATGGGGCGACGGGACAGAAGATCCGTCCCTTTTCAATCCCTCTGAACTCGATGTGAACCAATGGGTTCGTGTCTTCAAAGAGGCGGGGATGAAAATGGTCATCCTCACAGCCAAACACCACGACGGCTTCTGTTTATGGCCAAGCCGCTACACCGACCATTCGGTTAAAAACAGTCCCTGGAAGAATGGTCAGGGCGACCTGCTGGCTGACCTATCCGAGGCCTGCCGGCAGGCCGGCCTTGATTTTGGCATCTATGTTTCCCCCTGGGACCGGCATGAACCCAGCTATGGGAACTCTTCCGAATACAACGCCTTTTATATGGGGCAGCTGACAGAATTGCTGACGCAATACGGCCCCTTGGGAGAGGTCTGGTTTGACGGGGCGCCCGGCTTGGACAGTCCCCTTCGGAAAAATCAGGTTTACGACTTTGAAATGTACCGTGCATTGGTGCGCAGGCTCCAGCCCGATGCCTGCCTGTTTGCCGACGACGGTCCCGACTGCCGCTGGGTCGGCAACGAAGACGGGACGGCCGGAGAGACCTGCTGGTCCTTGCTGCAAAGAAGCAATTTCGCCCCCGGCCGTGCAGACCGAAATAAACTGAACACCGGCCAGATTGACGGAACCGACTGGGTGCCGGCCGAATGCGATGTTTCTATACGCCCCGGATGGTTTTACCATGCCGCCGAGGATCGTCAGGTCAAAACGGTGGAGCAGCTGCTGGATATCTATTTCAAGTCCGTAGGACGGAATGGTCTTTTGCTGTTGAATGTGCCCCCTGACAGGCGCGGCTTGATTCATCCTGTTGACAGAGAGCGTCTCCTGCTGTTTCGCCGGGCTCTGGACCAAATCTTTCAGACCGATTATGCCAAAGGGGCGGCGGCAGCAGCGTCCAACGTGCGCAGCGGCAGACAAGTGTATCATCCCCAGAACCTGCTGGATTCGGATTTCGACTCCATCTGGGCAACAGACAACGGCATTACCAAGGGCTGGGTCGAACTGGACCTGCCAGAGGAAACGCGTTTTAATGTTATCCTGATTCAGGAGTATATAGCACAGGGCCAGCGTGTGAAGGCCTTTGGGATCGATGCATGGATCCATGATCAATGGCAGCCGATTGCGGAAGGGACAACGATTGGATACAAGCGGCTGCTTCGGGTCTCGCCCGTCCGAACGCGGCGGGTTCGGCTGCGCATTGAGGATTCCACCGATTGCCCGGTACTCAGCCGCCTGGGCTTGTATTATGCCCCCGCAGTAAAGGGCAATGAAATCCTCTCGGAATAGACAGAGCCGGCCAATACCGCTATTCAGCACAGCAACGTCAACAAATAACCAATGGATGCAAGAAACAATGGACAGACGTGAGTTTGTTAAATTCTTAGGGTTTCAAATCGGCTCGGCCAGTGCGCTCGTTGAGGCGATGTCCAACCGCCTTCCCCAACAACGGCCGAATATTCTTTTTATTTTCTCCGATGATCATGCCGTTCAGGCGATCAGCGCTTACGGTTCAACAATCAATCAGACGCCGAACATTGACCGGCTGGCCCGAGAAGGAATCATACTGGACCGATGCTACTGCTGCAATTCGATCTGTGCGCCCAGCCGAGCGGCTGTTCTGACCGGCAAACACAGCCATGCCAACGGCGTAATGACCAACATGGACCGTTTCGACGGCACACAGCCCACATTTCCCCAGATGCTGCGTCAGGCAGGCTATCAAACGGCTCTGATCGGGAAATGGCACTTGAAATCCGACCCGACTGGGTTTGATTACTGGGACATCCTGCCGGATCAGGGCAATTATTACAATCCTGACTTCTTAACTCCCGCCGGAAAAACCCGCCATATCGGCTATGTCACCGACCTCATTACCGATAAATCACTGGACTGGCTTTCCGCACAGCGTGATGCCCGCAAGCCGTTCCTGCTGATGTGTCAGCATAAGGCCCCCCACCGAAACTGGATGCCCAATCTGAAACATCTGCATTTGTATGAAGATGCGGAGATTCCGGAACCGCCCACGCTATTCGATGATTATGCCAGCCGCAATCCAATGCTGAAGAACAATGAGATGGAGATAGGCCGTCATTTGATGATGGACAGCGATCTCAAGGTTGCCGGCAGTCCGCTCAAGGATGCTCTGGGCCGCAGCTTCAGCAATGCCGAACGTGCGCGAATGACGCCTGAGCAGCGGCAGCAGTGGGACGCCGCATACAGCCCCCGAAATGCGGCTTTTGAAAAAGCCAATCTATCCGGCAAAGACCTTCTGCGGTGGAAATACCAGCGGTATGTCAAGGATTATCTGCGGTGCATCGCCAGCGTGGATGAAAATATCGGACGCTTGCTGGACTGGCTTGAAGTGTCCGGATTGGCTCGTAATACGCTGGTGGTGTACAGTGCCGATCAGGGCTTTTACCTCGGCGAACACGGCTGGTATGACAAACGCTGGATGTATGAAGAATCCTTTCGCATGCCGTTTATTGCCCGCTGGCCCGGCCATATAAAAGCAGGCATTCGGGTTTCCGCTCTGGCACAGAATATTGATTTTGCGCCAACGTTTCTGGAAGCTGCCGGGCTGACGGTGCCCCATGAAATGCAGGGTGTCAGTCTGTGTTCTTTGTTTGACGGCAAAGTACCGAATCGATGGAGGAAAGCCTTGTATTACCACTATTATGAAAAAGGCGAACACAATGTGCCCCGCCATTTCGGGATTCGCACGGACCGCTATAAACTGATCTGTTATTATGATTACAACGAATGGGAGCTGTTTGATTTGAAAAGCGATCCCTACGAAATCAACAATGTATACGGACTGCCCGACTATGCCGAAATCCGGAAACTGATGCTAAGGCAACTGCGGGAATTGGAGAGAATCTATCAGGTGCCGTCGGCACAGAAATATGACCAAATCCGTAATCCGTAAGGTCTGGACTGCATACGATGGACTTTCATTAAGGAGTATCGACTGTGGATACAACTCGAGCTGCATGGGATTTAAGGCGGGCCAGTTTATCCTGCATCCGCCGGCATCATTACGAAGTGGCTGTGCTGCCGGTGGGAGCAGTGGAAGCCCATAATCGGCATTTGCCGGAAGGAATGGATGTCATCCACAGCGAATATGTTGCGCTGACATCGTGTCAAAAGGCTTGGCCGCACTGTCAATCCGTTATTTGCCTTCCCGCTGTCCCCTTCGGCGTGGATTGCAACCTGATGGCCTTTCCGCTTACTGTACATGTTTCACAGAAGGTTTTGGATGCGTATATTACCGAGATCCTATTATCGCTTCGCAAACACGGCATTCGAAAAGTCGTGATCATTAATGGCCACGGCGGCAATGATTTTAAGCCGCTGGCCAGGCAGATTCAGTACGAAACAGACATCTATCTGTTTCTGTGTGACTGGTGGAAAGTCGGTTCGGATATCTACGAGGAATGGTTTGGGAAAGGCGATGATCACGCCGGCGCGATGGAGACATCGGTTGCAATGGAGATTTGTCCGGAACTGGTCGACCCTGAAAACGCCGGCGACGGGCGGGTTCCCCCCTTCCGGTTTGAAGCAATACAAAAAGGCTGGATTACAACCAGCCGTGACTTTTCAAAGCTCAATGACCATTGCGCCGTAAGCAGCGATTTTCCCCCCGCTTGCCAAAAAGGAAAGCAGTACCTTGCATTGGTATGCGATCGCATCAGTCGGTTTCTTGCAGAATTGGCCAACAGCAAAATCGATTCTGCTTTCCCTATGCAGCCGCAACAATAATGCCCCTGCAAATACTTAGGGATGGTGATTGTCTGGCCGCTGCAGAGTTATCAGCGGGACAACAAACCATTTCCTACAGCAGTCAGGACATTTCAGATTCCTGACATCCTGATTGTTATGGTCCATTATTTCGAACGCATAGTCTTGGTTTCCCATCGGTATGCAACACATCAGGCTCGGCATCGTCGTCGCTGCCTTTTGTTGTTAATGCATTTGATAAGTCCTATAACATCCTTAAGAATAGACAGATTTCTTGCAATGCCGTATTTTTATGCGACTCTAAAGTCCCCGCAACTTAATCCTTGTTCACGGATTGCCATCCCCCCTTTGGGATTAGAAAAAGTATCTCACTAAATATCTGCAAAATGTGTTTTTGCATGTTTTTGATGCCCTTTTTGGGTGTAATCTTCTTTTGTATTTTTCATAAGTACATATAAATAAATGGTTTATAATAAGATAAAATTTTTAAAAATTTCGTTTGACATCCTTTCCACAATACCTTATTATATCACTTAAGCACTTAAGTGCTTAAGCACTGATACTAATCGCATTAGATCGGGAGAACATTGTGGAACAGATATCAGAGACGATATTACGGGAAAGGGCAATCCCCTTGCGGCATGTTTTTGACTTTATTCCACTTCACAGCAATCCACGCAAAGGAGCACTGCTTTCCGAAGATGCCTATGAACATATTCTGGCTCATATTGTATTTCCCCAAGACAATAACAGTTCGGGCATCCAATACGGCGGGAAAATCACGGAGTCCAAAATTGCCAATGTCCTTCAAATGAGCAACGGTCCGGTAAGAGAGGCGATTTACCGTCTGCGTCAGGAAGGGTGGATTCAAACCATCGGCAATCGAGGATCTTTTTTTGTCGATTTCAGCGATCCAGCGATTGCCAGTCAAATTTATCAATTTCGGCTGTCATTCGAAACCGGAGCATTCTATACTCTGGCGGCCAAGATTACTGATGCGCAGCTTAACCAACTGTATTCCATTCTAACGGCACTCGAACAAGCCAAGCAAAACTCGGATATGGTGGAATTCCGAAAATCCGATATTTTGTTTCATCTGCAAGTCGTCGAATTTGCCGGCGGGGAACACTACAAGCAGATTTTCCGCTCCAAACTGTTACAGTGGTATGCGATGTCTTATCAGCTGCTTGTTCGGGCAATGGGCAAAGAGAATTACAGCCATACATTGGAAGCACCCGGCACGCCGACCCACCGTGAATTGTACGAGGCGCTGGCTGGCCATAACAGCGCTCTGGCAGCCGAGAGGATATCAAAGCATTTCACCTTTATCCCTCATCTGCTCAGCAGCAATCAAAGCACAGCGGCTGAAAAGTAAGGATATTGGCGAAGGAAAATGGATGCGGTATTAACACATGATAAACAAGGATTCAGACAGAAAATAACGAATGGATTCATTAACAAAACAGTTTATTGGGAGGTGTCTATGATGAAGAAATATCAATGGGCAGCAATGGTAACGCTGGCAGTGCTTCTTGGATTTTTCCAAAGTGCCGCCATAGCCATTGAGTTTACCGAAAGCTATGGCAATTTTATCAACAACAACGCAGCCGGCTACGCGTTCGTCTGGAAGACCGGGCAGGCTACCCTGACGGGTGCCCCTTCGCCTTTGCCGGCACCGATGTACCTGCGGAATTGGACTTATGCCCTGTCATCTACCGGGCACGGCTGCAGTGACGGGATGTATTTGGCTGTAATGACATGGGACGGCAATTTGGCTAATTCAACAGTTGTCGGCATCTCGAGCAGCTATGTTGATATGGCGGCCGAGTATGCTGCTTGGCGGACCGAAGAAGGAAGCAATACCGGTTTTGGCACAACATGGTATACCGGCTTCCGAACAGTCACCTGGCAGTTTGACTATGTTCCTGTGCAGCCGAATACCCTGTACGCCATGACATTTATGCGGAAAAATGCCGACGGCAATTTTTACATCAGTTTAGGCGGTGTCGAACTGGATACATCAAATGCTTTTACCGGCGGCTTTGTTACTGGCGGTACGACGATGAACCAGCCTGCTTGGGAAGCTCATTACATCGCCACCTACAGTGATGTCACCCCCTATCCGACCTACACGGCCCCCGCCGACGGGGCGGTCAATCAGGCCACGAATGTGCAGTTAAGCTGGACGGCCCCCAATGCATTCATCCCGGTCGGCTACAATGTGTATATCGATCCATTTGAACCGAACCTGACCCCTGCGGAAGCTGATTATTATGTCGCTAACCAGCCGGGAACAACTTATACACCGACACCGGCCCTGACCAACGGCACTACGTATTACTGGCGTGTCGAGGCACTTGAGCCCAATCTGATAGCTCCGTATGCGCCGATTCCTCATTCCGGCCCCGTCTGGGAGTTCACGACTGTTCCTCTGGCTGTCATCAGTGTTGCGGATCCGGTCAGCCAAACAGTCGCCGCCGGTGATACAGTGGTCCTGACCTTTGAAACCCTCAATGCCACATCGTGGGAATGGTATAAAAACGGTTCTATTCTGGCCGGCGAAACCAGTCCTACCTTAACTATCCCGAATTTTCAGCTGGCCAATGAGGGATTTTATACCTGTACAGCGTCCAATACCTTGCCCAGTTCAGTAACCTCATCCGCGGCTCAAGTGATGACCAAGCGTCTGGCCGGCTGGTGGAAGCTGGATGATCCCGACACAACAGGCGGTTATCTGGCGGATTCGGTACAGGAAGAAGTCCCCGGTGCTCCGGCCCATATCGCAACCGCAGCAGAGTATCGTGTTGCGGCCGGCAAAGACGGCAGTGCAATTGAACTGAACGGCACGACAACCTGCTTGGTAACGGTTTCCAACAGCGCTGATTTCTTTAATTTCTATCCGCAGGGCTACACGGTCAGCGCGTGGATCAATCGGTCTGCGGCCTCTGCATGGGGCGCATATGTCTCCAAGCAGTCACCGGCCACAACGGAACCGGCCGCCCCTGCCAAGGGCTTTATCCTGACCCATGACAACGTGGGCCAGCCGGTTCATACGCTGCGCACCGTCAGCCCCAATGATCTTTCCTCGAATATAAGGGCCGACGACAATCTCTGGCATTTGGTAACAGGCACCTATGATGCAGCCACCAAAACAAGCAGGATCTATGTGGACGGAATTCTAAGAAATCAGGTAACCTACTCAGCGCATCCGGCTGTCAGCCCTGCGGCCCTGATATTCGGTGCCGAATTTCCAAACGGAGCCGTTGCCTACACGGGCCTGCTGGATGATGTCCGTATCTGGACCTATCCGCTTAATGCGCAGGAAATTGCCAAACTTTATACAGATTTCAATCCCAGCGTTTATATCTGTGTAGAACAGCCGGCATTGGATATTACAGGCCCCAACGGTGTCCCCGACTGCAAGGTGGATCTGTATGATTTCGCGCAGACAGCCGCGGCGTGGCTCGAATGCGGCCGGTACCCGGAACTGTCCTGTAATTAGCTTGTTGCGGGATTGAAAAAACAGTTGCCTTAACGATAGCAGGAGAAATAAAGATGAGAAAAACAGTATTCTTAATGATAGCAGCGATTATCACAACAACCGTAAATGCTGAAATTATCTACCTCGATAATTTCGAGAGTTATGCGGTGGCCAATCCTGCCGGCGCCGATTTTCTGGCTAATTGGACCGTCTCGGGTCCGGGAGGGGCAAATTCATCGCGAATTTTCCAAACCAACAATTTCGGCGGCACGCGCTTATGGATCTCACAGGTGGATGGGACGAGCATCACCAGCAGCGGCATTGCCATTGCAAGCAACAATACCTATCGGTTTTCGGCAATGCTGGCATCCGAGACATCAGATGGAACTCGCAAATTGAATGTAACATACGACCTTCTGGCAGGCCAGAATGCCGCAGAGGCGACCAGCATCATCGGGGGACCGGTTGCAGTGGTTACTGCCGGCGATAATTATTTGGTGCCGGCTTCCAAGGTCGATCATATTTTCACCCGGGATTTCACAACTGGAACACTGAATCCCGGCGACAAGCTTTTCATTCAAATTACATTAGTCGGGGTTAACTCAGGAAGCAAACCTTTCTTTGGCGTCGATGATGTGAAGATAGTGCGGCTGGCTGAACCGGAGCTGGTATCGCCGGCCAATGGAGCAGCCCATCAGGCCGTCGATGTGCAGCTGAACTGGACAGCTCCGGCATCTTATACCCCGGTGGGCTACAATGTGTATATAGCGACCAGTGAGCCGAACCTAACAGCATCGGCAGCGGACCGCTACAGTTCCGCTCAGGAAGGCCTGACCTACACCCCCAGCCCGGTGCTGGCGCGGGGCACCACCTATTATTGGCGTGTTGAAGCGCTGGAACCAAATGCCATTGCTCCTTATAAGCCGATTCCCCATTCGAGCTCAGTGTGGTCCTTTACAACACTGCCGGCCAGTGTCGTCATTACCCAGCAGCCACTGGGGCAGACCGTTCCGGCCGGCACAACAGCGGTCTTGACCGTGGAAGCCCTGAATGCTCAGACCTATCAATGGTATAAAAACAATACGCTGTTAGCAGGCCAAACAGGCTCCTCTCTGACATTGGCAAACGTCCAGTTAGCTGATGAGGGATTCTATCATTGTGCGGTATCCAATAATCTGCCCAGTACGGCGGTCTCGGCGGCTGCGCATGTGATGATACAGCGGCTGGTGGCTCACTGGCCTTTGGATGGAACACTGCAGGCTATTGAGTCCAATCCGGCCGAAAACTGGGACGGCGTCTATATGAATGTAGCGGAACCGCCGGCGACCCCAACGGTGTCCACAGAACCGGTGGTTTATGTCACCGGCGCAAACGGTGTCCCCGGCAGTGCAGTCCGATTCAGCGGCGGACGTGTTGTAGAAATCCCGGACAGCAACGATTTCTTCAACTTCCATCCACAGGGTCTGACTCTGACGGCATGGGTGCTGGGGCCGACCGGCGGAGACTGGCGCCGGTTTGTTAACAAAGGCGGTTCCTATGCTGCATGCCAGCACAATTCCAATGCGATTCAGATGATTCTTGAAGGCGGTCCCGGCTGGCAAACTGCGGTTCCGGCCAATGAGGCCAGCGAAGGCAAGTGGCGTTTTGTAGCCCTAACCTACAATCCGTCAGCCGGCCAGCGGATTATCTACAGCGCTTATGACGATCAAGACACCTTCGACATTCTCCATACAGCAGCAGCAGCCCAGACGACAACGGCCTTGGGGACCTTGAATCTCATCATCGGCGGCGCCTCCGTAACAGGAAGCTATTACAACTATTTGGGTTCGGTTGATGATGTTCGCATTTACAATTATCCTCTGAGCCCATCCCAGATTGCGGAGGTATACCGAGAAATGAAAGGCGGCTGGATCTGCTTGGGTGTACCCGCTATGGACACCACGGGACCGGAAGGTGTTTCGGACTGCCGTGTCGATTTTTATGAGCTGGCTGCGTATGCCGAGGCTTGGCTGGACTGCGGCCGTTACCCCCAGTGGCTATGTCCCTAACAAAAAAAATGCAGCGGAGTTCATAAAAGAACAGCGCGGCATAGAAGGTGATGGTTTAAGACTCCTGCGGGACGGCTTCAAAAAGCTGTCCCGCGGGGGAAACTAACGGCAGGAAACAACAGCACAGCACCATAGGAAAGCGGAGATAAGGTTTTTGAAAGAGGATTGAAACGCAGATGAACAGAAAAGGATTTACCCTCATTGAGCTTCTTGTGGTTATTGCGGTGATCGCCTTGCTGCTGTCGGTCATTGTGCCGGCGCTGCGGAAAGCAAAAGACGCAGCCAAAATGGTGCTGTGCGCCAACAATCAGAAACAAACCCTTACGGGATTATTCGCTTATGCCGCCGACCACAAAGGATTATACCCGCCCCACCCGGCAGAGCGGCCCAACGGCAGTTTCAGCGTGGTTAACTACCTGAATTACGCCCAGCATGATAAGAGCCGTTCCAAGAATGAAGGGACATATTATTATTTAGGCGGTTATCTTCCGCTGGTCAATATGTTTGTCTGCCCTTTGGGACCTGCCAAAGATCTGGGTGAATTGCAGCGGCAGTATGTCAATTACAAAACCAAAACGGCCTATTATACCCTTGAGGGAACTCAAACCTCCTACAATCTGTACTGGGGAGGTTATAAGTTTACCGGAGGACTAGTAGAAAGCGGGGAGTTTGTAGGCCCAACGGGTAAAGGCGCCAAAGAGGAGGCCAATCTGCTGGTTTCCGATTCTGTTTTTTACTGGGGTTCCGTAACCAGTTACAACGATTTTTGGCTGTCCCATAAGCCGGGCGCCGGGATCGGCACAATCACTTCGTATCCGAACAATGTCGATCCGCAATTTGGAAACTATGTCGAGGTCTTCTGGATTTATCGGCTTGTCAATAAAGTGACCGGCCCTTTGCCGTCTGGAATTCAAGATTTGAAAATGAATGCCGGCTACACGGACGGCAGCGTGGACCGCTATAACGGCGAGAATACATCCATTGTCTGGACGGAACCGACGAACTTGTATTACATCCCAAGAAAATGGCGATAAGTTCCGCCGGAACAGCGGCTGTCAACAGCAGCAGGGGCCAAAAAACAGGCCAACTTCGTATGGTTGAGGCGGAAGGGATTCCAACGATGTGAACAAACGGTAAATGACGGTTCATTTATCGGAGGAAAGAAATTAACTCTTTGGAGGTAAGGAAAAATGGAAAAGTTGTCTAGTGCGTAGAAAACGCCGCGTGTAAAAGGTGGGTATGGTACGCAGCAATTAAGAAATTAAGAAAACAATTTTTTGGAGGACGTAAAGATGATTAAGATGATGCTGTCAGTATTAGGTATCTTTTTACTTGCGAGTTCGACACAAGCGGTCCTTGTTGCCCAATATGACTATACCAGCAGTTTGGGGGCTGATCCGACGACTCAAGGGTGGACCTATCTAAAGAATGCTACCAATGCTTTTTTAGGCGGTTATGATGCCTCTATCTACTACCCCGGTCAGAGCGGCTGGCGGATCGTTGACGGAACATCAACCGGCTATGCCTATTATCAGATTACTCTTACCGACGACCAGACTGAAGCCATGAAGACCGGTTTCTCTGTCTCATGGACCTTCAAGCTGGATGCAACGGCTTGGAAGAACGACGGCACAGGCAGTGGGGCGAACTACTACCTGCCGCCCAACCAAAGCCGCCAGGGCAATAATGGCTTATGGATTGAGACGGCCGGAGAAAACTCTTTCCGTTATTACATCGTCGCAACAGCCGATGCATCCGGCAACCTGGCGATTTACGATGGCTCTGTCACCCACGTGCTGACCTCAGGCGGCGGCAACAACGGCTATGACACCCTCTATACTGTGACCGTGGACTATGATGGCACGAATGCGGTTCTGTCCTATGGCAGCAGCACGTATACGCTGACCAAGCAGGCAACTACCGGCAAAAACCGCGTTTTGT
>Ga0209407_1000932_pt1 | contig 33203 bp, 33 predicted proteins | sample AD_JPNHG3_MetaG_FD_184410 | JGI IMG/M metagenome (GOLD analysis project Ga0209407, IMG submission 184410) | Active sludge microbial communities of municipal wastewater-treating anaerobic digesters from Japan - AD_JPNHG3_MetaG (SPAdes) (version 2) | ecosystem: Engineered > Bioreactor > Anaerobic...
CGTCGCGATTGGGACAGGTAAAGCCGGCGTCGATCTGAAGCTTGTGGACCGTGCAGCCGAAACGGTTGCGCCAGTAGCTTTTTAGATCATAGTAGCGTTTGCTGTTTTTCCAGAAATCCGGTTTATACAACGTCGCCTCGGTTTTATATGGTCTTTTCACTGCGCATCACACAATCATCATGAAACGATTCCCGACCGGGAAACAACGGTCTGCCGTTTACTCCAGCGTAAGTTTCCACAATCTCCGTGATGTCTCAAATAATAGATAATCTCTTTCGGTAAGAAAATAAAAAGTCTTATGATTGGCCTGAAATGCTTTTCTGACCGCGCCGATGTCGTAGCTCATGCGGAACAGTTCGATACCGCGTGGATATCCGGCGCTGAAATAGACCATAACCGCGTAACGGGGGCGCTCCATATTGATGTAAATCCACTTGCGGCCCTCATGGAAAATGGTCAATCCCGTTTCTCCATTGAAACGGTAGGAGGCGGGGTTGTAGAAAAGATCCCTGCTTAAAACGGATATCAGTTTTTTGCTTTGCCAGTCATACTGGAAAAGGCCCTTTCTGAAAACTCCCTTGTCAACCGGCAGATCACCGGACACCATCAGCATCTTTGCTGTGGGAAAAGCCAGAGATTGAACGTATCTGGGGGATTCTCCCGTCAATTCGAAAGAGGCGGCAATCGTCATGTCCTGCTTGTATATGAATCCGTGTCTTGTATCGGGGTCACGGATATACAAACCTGCCTTCGTGTCGGACTGCGGCACGCCCGTCACGGCAAGCGGAAAGCCGCCTCCTCCCAGCCCCTTCTTTTCCGGAAAGTATGTGCTGCTCTGGGCATACGGAATGCCGGCCAGCTTCTCCATGATTTCCGGGTGATCCGCGGGATTCATTTCCACAAGCCTGGCCGCCTTTTTGCCTTCAGGATTCCAGCGGATGTCCGGTTCAAAAAAAGAAAAAGCCGGAGAGGGGGGAGCGTAGAAAACAAGGATCAGGAAAGCGCCCATCCATGCCGCGGAAGAGGTGAGCCGACACCAACCGGCTCCTTTGTTCATACTCCTGTACATCATCCTACCGCCTTCTTTCATTCCATGATCCGGCTTCAATCGTTTTTCCGGAGATTGATGCTTTTCCGGCAAAAGAACCAGAAATAATCAATATCCGCCTTCGATACGGACGGAAAAATCCATCCATTCAATTTTCGGGCAGCCGTCTTTTGCTTCGGAAAGGCTGAATTTTTCAATTTTCAGCGATCCCCAGCCGAAGGACTCCACCTTTTTCACATCTGCTTCGCCGATTTCCGAACCGTAGATAATGCTTTTACCCACATCCGGAGAAAAAATAAACCTGCGGGGGTTTGCGGGACCGGCATCAGCCTTATAGGGACGACGGGCGCAGGCGGACGGATTCGCAAGGAGATGCCAGCCTTCAATTTCCCGGGGGTTGGGCAAGAAATGAAACGGCGGCGTCAGACGGGCAAGGTTTTCGTCCCTCCCGAATTCCCGCACCGATATTTGCCATCCGTCGGGCGTCGGCTCCAGCGCAAACACAAAGCGCGACCCGAACGGCCGGCTGTACGGTTTTCCCGCCACAACCCGCCCGATGAAATTTTCTTTGAACCGCGGATATAGAAATCTGCTTTTCAACCGTTCCAGAGGGATTTTTTTAACCTGATTCATTTCTCCATCGATGCTGCCGACGACATCATTATTCTCCAGGCGCAGCCAATATTCGCCGCAATGAGATACCGCCCAGCCGTTGCCGGCTTTCGCCCCCGGCCCGTTGATCGCCAGAATCCACCTGGTCCCCACCGGAAAAGTTTCCATGACCGGCCGACAATGCATGCCGTCGCCCATCTGAATGGTCATTCCCGAATCCAGAATGCCGCCCTTGAGTGTTTCCAGAACCAGAACGTCCATGGAAGGAAATTGGCCCGGATGGTGACCGACGATTTCCCCGACGACCACCAGAGGGGCTTCCCTTGCCACAGAAAGAAAAGGCCCCTTCCAGACGCAGGAACAGGCAGCCGCGGTAAACGGCATCAGCAAGCTGATCACCAGAAACAGCAGCACCCCGGCCATTTTCTTTTCAGGGCCGTCCATATCCTTCCAGATAAACATACGGTTGATTCTCCATATCCCGGGCAATGCAGGAAATCAGCGGATTGTCGAAGGACAGGGCTTTTTCCATCGCTTCCTTGTATTTCACGGCCAGCAAAGGACAGAGGTCTTTTTCCCGTCCGGCTTTTGCCGCCTCAAAACCGGCCCGAAGCCGGTGGGCCTTGAACAAATACACAAATGCCGCGATAGGCGTACCGGGGTGTTTCCACAGCCAGTTGTCGGCAAAATTGGCTTCGTCCAAAGGATTTTCGCTCATTCCCTCCCACTCGGCGTAAAGCGGCACAGCCCGGGCAAAAGCTTCCGCTTGCGCGCGGATTTGTTCGCCCATCATCACCACCATCTGCTCGCGCAGATTCTGCCGTCTGTACTCCTGGGTGTCTTCAGGCCCCGATGGCCCTTTCGCCGTCAGGAGAAAGGACTTTGCGGGGATAGCATTCAGATAATTCCGAAAGCACTCGTTTAGCCTGAACGTATTGCCGCGCCAAATTTCCTTTACAACAGGCATGCCGAACAGAACCACGGATGACAGGGGCGGATCAGGATGCTGCGCCTGCGTCTTCTCAGCCGGCATAAAACAGACCATCAGAGCCGAAAGGATACAGAATGAAATGATTTTACAGCGCTTCATAACCGCACGCATCCGTTTTCTTCTTATTAAAACAGCAATCTTCAACTCTGTCAATGTAGCAACCTCATGCACCCCCACGTACCCCCGGAAATAAGACCTGGCAACTCGTCGTCAACCTGAAGCCCGGATCACCGCCTCATTTTTTTATTGTATTTTCCCCGCTGGAATATTAATGATTTTGGGAACACGCAACGATCGGAATGAAGGGCATTAAATTTGACGGAATCCTACGACATCGCGGTGATCGGCGGCGGGCACGCGGGCTGCGAGGCGGCGCTGGCGGCGGCGCGCATGGGCGCCAGGACGCTTTTATTCAATATCAACCTCGATTCCATCGCACTCATGTCTTGCAATCCGGCGATCGGCGGACTCGCCAAAAGCCAGCTCGTCAAGGAAGTCGACGCGTTGGGCGGAGAGATGGGCCGGATCACGGATAAAACCGCCGTGCACTTCCGCCTGCTTAACGCCTCCAAGGGCCCGGCCGTTCAATCCACCCGCATGCAGTGCGACAAGCAGCTCTACCGGCTGACCATGAAGGCGACGGTGGAAAATCAAGCGAACCTGCACATCCGCCAGGCTATGGTGGAATCCCTGGTCATCGAGGACGGCAAGATCGCCGGCGTGCTGGACGCCAGCGGCCATTTCTACAGCGCACGGAAAGTCGTCGTCACTACGGGCACCTTTTTAAACGGCCTCGTTCATATCGGCCGGTCGCAGACGCCGTCCGGCAGGGCGGGAGAGCTGGCTTCGGTGGGGCTTGCCAACCAGCTTGCGTCGCTCGGCTTTGAAATGGGCCGAATGAAAACCGGCACACCGCCGCGCCTGAAAGCCTCAACGATTGATTTTTCCGTCCTGGAGCGCCAGGACAGCGATCCCGATCCTGCGCCTTTTTCTTTCACCACCTTCTCTCTGCGGACCGAGCGCCTTCCTTCTTATTTTGCCGCAACATCCGAGCAAACCCATCGCATCATCCGCGACAATATACGTCAGTCCCCTCTTTATTCCGGCGCCATCAAAGGCGTCGGCGCGCGCTACTGTCCGTCGCTCGAAGACAAAGTGATGCGATTCGGCGAACGGACGAGCCACCCCGTTGTGCTGGAACACGAGGGACTCGACACGCAGGAGATCTATGCCAAAGGACTGGGCAATTCTCTGCCGCTGGAATTGCAGTATGCGGTTGTCCGCAGCGTGCGCGGCCTGGAGCAGGCCGAAATCATGCGGCCCGCCTACGCCGTCGAGTACGACTTCGTCCAGCCGACGCAGCTTCGCGTGACGCTGGAAACCAAGCTCATCTCCGGCCTGTACCTGGCGGGCCAGATCAACGGGACATCCGGCTATGAGGAGGCGGCCGCGCAGGGCATCTGGGCGGGGATCAATGCGGTGCTGGCGCTCACGGGCGCTCCGCCTTTTGTCCTGGACCGCTCCGAGGCTTACATGGCCGTGATGATCGACGATTTGGTCACGCGCGGCGTGGATGAACCGTATCGCATGTTCACCTCGCGGGCCGAGTACCGGCTGATTCTGCGGGAAGACAATGCCGCACTCCGGCTGATGGGCCGGGGTTGCGAGCTGGGACTGGTCGATCGCGCCCATTATCTGGATCTTCAGAATCAAAAGAAGCGGATTGAAGAGGGCATCCGGAAGCTCCAATCGTCGCCGGTCAAGCCGACGCCCGACATCAATGAAAAGCTGGCGGCTCTGTCTTCCCCTCCGATTGTACAGGCCACCAATCTTTACAGCCTGTTGAAGCGACATGAAATCGCCTATGACGATTTAAGCGGATTCCCCGGTTGGGAGCCGCAGGAAGACCGGTTTGTGAAAAAACAGATCGAGATCGAAACCAAGTATGAAGGCTATATCAAACGGCAGTTCGAAGCGACCCAAAAACTCAAGGAGCAGGAAAAGAAGAAGATCCCGCCGGATTTCGACTACACATCCGTACCCGGCCTCTCCAACGAACTGCGGGCCAAGCTTACCCGGATTACGCCCGCGACTGTCGGCCAGATGGGGCGCATCCCCGGCATGACCGAAGGCGCCGTCTCCGCCGTTCTGATCATGATCAAAAAGAAGGAATTGCAAAATGCGGCGCGTTGAACGGCAGGCAAACGAATACGGGCGAAAACCCGACGGCTCGCCTCTGCCGGCTGGATCCACCAGGAATTGTTCTTGACAGAAAAAAACACTGTTTCTATACTCCGGACGAAATCTTTGGAACGGAGTATCGATCATCCGCAAATCACTTTTAGGAGGAAGAGATATGAAAAGAATTGCTGTCCAAGTTTTAGCGACTCTGTTCATTCTGGCCATGATCATGGGATGCGCCGATGAAAAGGGACCGGCGGAACTGGCCATGAAAGCGGCGGAGCAGGCGGTCGAAAACACCAAGGCCGAGGCGGCAAAGCTTGTTCCGGAACAGGTGGCTGCGCTGGAGGCCGCCATGGCGTCCGCGAAGGACAATCTGGCCAAGGGCGAATACAAAGCCGCCCTGACCGAAGCGCAGAGTCTGGTCGGTAAGGCCAAGGATGTTCTGGCGGCGGCAAAAGCCAAAAAGGATGAATTGTCCAAAAAATGGACGGAATTGACGGAGGGGATCCCTCAGATGGTTGAAGCCATCCAGGGAAAGGTGGACTCCCTTTCCAAGCTCAAAAAGCTTCCGAAAAATATTACAGCTGAAAAGCTGGCGGAAGCGAAGTCCGGACTGGAGGCCGTCAAAGCCGATCTGGCAAAAGCGCAGGAAAGCTTTAAATCCGGAAATATCGCTGAAGCCATCGCCACGGCCACGGCCGTGAAAGAGAAAGCCGCAAAGGCCATGGAAAGTTTGGGCATTGCCGCCCCCGAGCCGGCAAAGTCCTAAAAATCAAAAGGGGCGCATTCCCCCTCGGTTTGAAAGAAGGAATGCGCCCCTTTTTTCAGGGATTCGCAACACCTTCACTTTTTTAAAAGCTTCAACCTTTCCGCAACGCTGTTTGCTTTTGTCGGATCACCTGTTTCCAGATAATAATTCTGAAGCCTTTCCAGATAAGCCCAGAGCGGCCTGCGCCAGCCGTTGGCCGACGCGGTGTCAATTCCGATTTGCAGAATTTTTTCATCGGCGGGCAGGTATCTTGTCCAGACCCCGCAGGCAATCAGCCGGGACAGAGAATCGTCGATGCCGGCAATTTCGCGGCCGGCTGTTTGTACATTCCGGCTGAGAGCGGCCTTCAGAACACCAGAATACCTCGCCGGAAGCTCTTTGGCATCCACGGCGCTGAAATTGCCTTTTAAAAAATGACAGTAGGCCATATCGGCGGGACGGGGTTCGAGGCGATAGAGCTTTGCAAACTCACTTGCATCAAAAGGCTCCAGTGAAGCGGTGTGAAGTGCGTACCGGGTCAGATAGGCGATGGTTAAAAGACCAATGTCGTTGCCGGAGGCGATCTCTTTTCTGGCTTTCTCAAAATGAGGTTCGGTGGACGCTTCCCGGCCGGTCAGAAAGCTGGTTTTGTATTCTTCCAGCTGGCTGTACCCCTTTTCCTTCCAGACAGGAATCTGCCCGGCACCTCCACAGGCACAAATCATCAGCGCGACGGTTAGGATCAAAATCTTTTTCATGGGACTTTAAACTCCGGATCTTTTTTCGACCCGACGATGGCGTCCAGTTTTTTGACGACACTGTCCAGCGAAACGACCACATCATCGATATCGGAGCGCAGAAGATGAAAATCTTTCATGCCTTCAGATGCATCTGTGCTGATTTTGTTAACATTATCAATGGTTTTCTCAAGCTTTTGCAGTTTTCCGATCACGTCTTTGAGAATGACGTTGACCTGGGGCAACGCTCCTTCCGTTCCGTAGATTTCGCGGTCTGTCTTATCCGCCATCTTATCCACTTTTGCGAGGATGCGATTGACATTGGTAGTGATGTCCTTCAGCTGCTTGAGAGAATCATTCAATGCCTTGATGCTTTCCTCATCGGAAACGGCCATTTCCAAAAGAGATTTTTTTGAGGCCAGGTTCGCGGTAATTTTCTGGGCATTGCCCAATACCTGACTGAACTCACCGTTGGGATCGGAAAGTACTCGCGTCAGGCGCTCCACGTGATCGGCAATCTGAGTCACCTGGTCCAGAACCGGTTCGATTCTGGCAATCGCGTCATTGATATCGTTGACAATGGCCACTTCCGGAATCCGGTTTGGATCCAGCGGCGGACTGTTCAGATCGGATGTAGTCACGACAATCCGCGCCGCGCCGATCAGCGGTCGGTACAGAATAAAAGTGCTGTTCGAACGGATCCACTTCACATGCCGATCGGGAATTTTGATTTTAATTAAAACGATACCTTTGTCATTGAGCTCCAGAGCCTGCACTTTGCCGATGTTGAATCCCGAAAAATCAACGGGCATGCCTTCGGTGAACCCGTCGCCGGAGCGCGACGAAAGGGTGAAGGTGTGCATTTTCTCGAAAACGCCCTTTCCCGCGGCAAGGGACAAAAGAGCCGCGGCGAGCAGAACGACCGTGCAAACAATGAAAAGTCCGACTTTCAATTCCCGGCTTACCGTCATAGCTCCCCGTACTTTTCTTCCATCCAGCGGTAATCGAATATGTGACAGCTTACAAATAAATCGTCAATTTTTTTCAAAGCATCCATGATAAAGCGACCGTCCTTTAAATGGGGAAGCATCTGGAAGGGCTGGTCGATCAGAATCATGGCGTCCTTGACCATCGCGGCCCTGAGCAGCATCACGCAAAAACGCTCTTCGGTGCCCAGCGCGGGGTTGCGCCTGAGGGCGATGGACCCGAGGCCGAATCGCTCCAGGCAAGCCAGTGCGAGCTGCCGTGCCTGCCGCTTGGGCATATTTTCATGATACTGCTTGATCAGGGCGATATTCATGTACACATCCTGATTGGATATCAGCGGCACGTCCTCCGATACCGGCGCGGATTGCAGGGGATGGTCCCGCAGAAACTGTTCCTGCGACTGCCGGAGCGTCTCCTCGCTGTCAAAGTAATTTACAGTAATTTTGTGATTAATGACAGCACCTCTATCATCAGAATTGCCCCAAAAACATTCACCATGCCCTGGGACACCACCACGGGAATGCTGGTCAGTTCACGCGACGCCCGCAGACCGAAGCGAATAGGGATCAGCGTGATAAAAAATCCGTAAACGGCGCACTTGCAAAGCGATATGACTATATCAGAAAAATCCGTGGAATTTAACACAAGATTTGAATAAACATCCATGTTCATCGAGAAAATCACCCGGGCAAACAGAATGCCGCTGGCCAAGAGGACAATGGAAAAAAGGCTGCTCAACAAAACGATGGAAATAATGCCGTTGATGATGCGCGGCATCACCAGGTAATCGATGATGTCAATGCGGAAAATCTCCAGCGTTCTGATTTCCCGGTTGACCTTCATCACCGCCATTTCCGTGTTGATCGCGGCGCTCGACCGCAGGGTGATCAGAAGCACCGTTAAAAAAGGTGACAATTCCGTAACGATCAGGCCCATTAAGACATTCCCGATGAACTGAGTCAGCCCAAGTTCCTTGAGCAGGGTAAATACAACACCAATGAAGAGCGAGCCGAAAAGAATCGAAACGAGAAGAAAAAGAGGCAAAATCTGCACGGAAGTAAAGTAAATCTGGTTGACAAGGACTTCTCGCATGGCGCTCGAATAGGTTTTTCGCTGAAATATCCGAAGAAAGACCTTCCCGGAAAATGCAATGGTTCCGGCAAAGCCGCTGAGCATCCGGATGACCCCATTTCCCAATTTTTCAAAAAATGACATAGTCTGTTTGCTCCGTGATGCGGCATCCTAACATAGGACTCGAAAGACTTCAAACCATCATTATAAATACGTTTTACATTGACAAACGGATACCTGTCGTTATATTTAAAAAAATTATGCGTTCCAAAACATCTGAAAAACATCGACAGAAGCGATGTTCCGGAGGAAAAAGATGAAAAGTTCAAATCGAAAAACGTTTTTTATGTTTCTGATGGCCTTTCTGGTGGCCTTTTTTATCGTTTCGCTCGTGGGCGTTCTAAGATCGTCCTTTACCAGTTCCGGGGCTCCTGAAATCCCCGCCGCCCAGGCGGTTCCCTCCGCCTCAAACACCTCCGGATCGACGCCCAATTCCTTTTCCGATCTGGTGGAACGCGTGAAACCGGCCGTCGTCAACATCAGCACATCCAAAACCTTCAAGGGAAGGGGCGGTTTTGGAGCACCTTTCGGCGGATCGCCTTTCGGGGATGATTTCTTTGACCGCTTTTTCGGCGATATGCCCCGCCGGGACTTCAAGCAGCGCAGCCTGGGATCGGGATTCATCATCAGCAATGACGGTTACATCTTCACCAACAATCACGTGGTGGAACAGGCGGACAAAATCCGCGTAAAAATATCCGACGGCAAGGAATATGACGCCAAAGTCATCGGCACGGACGCCAACACGGATATTGCTTTGATTAAAATCAAGCCGGACAACAGCCTGCCGGTAGCGGATATCGGAGATTCCGAAGCGGTCAAGGTCGGGGAATGGGTGGTCGCGATCGGCAATCCCTTCGGACTGGACGCGACGGTGACGGCGGGCATAGTCAGCGCCAAGGGAAGGGTCATCGGCGCCGGACCTTATGATAATTTTATACAAACGGACGCTTCGATCAACCCCGGCAACAGCGGAGGTCCGCTGTTCAATATGGAAGGGAAAGTCATCGGCATCAATACAGCCATCGTGGCGCAGGGCCAGGGAATCGGCTTCGCGATTCCCATCAACATGGCCAAAAACATTCTGACGGATCTGAAATCAAAGGGAAAAGTCACGCGCGGCTGGCTGGGAATTTCCGTTCAGGACATCACCGACGACATCGCTCAGAATTTAAACCACAAAAACAAAAAAGGCGCACTGGTCTCGGATGTCTTCAAGGGAGATCCGGCCGACAAGGCAGGAATCAAAATAGGTGATATTATTATAGAAATTAACGGAAAGCCCGTCAAAGATACCCACGAACTGCTGCTGATGATCGCCGCCATGAAGGTCGGCCAGAAGATGAATGTCAAGGCGATTCGCGACGGAAAGGAAATGACGTTCCAGGTAGTCGTGGCGGAACGGAAAGATAATGTGACAATGGCTATGGAAAAATCCAGCCTCGGACATTTCGGTATTGCGGCGCAGGACATTACACCGGAAATGGCCAAGCAAATGGGAATATCGCGAGACGGCGTCATGGTTACGGACGTTCAGGCCGGAAGCCCGGCCGATGAAGTCGGCATACAGCCCGGGGACATCATTGTCCAGGTGAACCGCGTCAAAATATCCTCCATGAAGGATTACGTCCGTGAGATTACCAAAGCGGCGCAGAAAAAAAGCGTCACTCTCTTTGTCAAGCGGGGTCGGTCCGGGTATTCCGTAACGATCCGCATCGATTAAAACTCTATTCGCCGGTAAAAGGCAGGCCTTCGGGCCTGCCTTTTTTATAGCAATCAAGCCCAGAAAAAGAGGAAGACATGGACGGAAAGCTGCATGATTACACTGGTGTGATCCATCTGCACTCCTCTTTTTCCTTTGACGGCCACGCGCCGATGGAACAGATCCTTGCCGCCGCCGAAAAAAACGGTATCGACTTCATCATGCTGACGGATCATGACCATCTGAAGGCCAGGTTTGAAGGATGGGAAGGCTGGCAGAATAAAACCCTGGTCATTGTCGGGCAGGAAATCGCCCCGAGGTTCAATCACTATCTTGCATTCAACATTCGAGAGCCGGTTTTATGCGCAGGCGACCCCGCAGGGAAAAGTCCGCAACGCTATATTGACGAAGTGAACCGACAGGGCGGCTTCGGCTTCATCGCCCACCCCGATCATGAGGGAACCCAATTGTTTCACGTGAAACATTACAGCTGGAACAACTGGGATGTCCGTGATTTCGCCGGCATCGGCGTCTGGGATTTCATGACGGACTGGCAACAAAGCCTTCGCGGATACGGCAGCGCGCTGCTGAGCTTTCTTTTCCCCGCCTTTGTTTTGCAAGGGCCCCGCGGGATTACACTGGAAAGATGGGACGCCTTGAATCAAATAAGGAAAACTGTCGGCATTGGTGAGCTGGACAACCACGCCACCGTGAAAAAGCTTCTGGGAATCCGTTTCGTCGCCTTTCCTTTTCAGCGGGCCTTCGCGTTCATCCGGACGCATGTTCTGACGGAAACTGATTTCACCGGGAACAACCAGAAGGACATCGCCACGGTGTGTGAAGCTCTCCTTCAGGGTCGCTGCTATTTTGCCTTGGAATATTTCCGAAGGTCAAAAGGTTTCCATTTCACGCTGGAACAGGATCAAAAGATTTATCAGATGGGAGAATGCACGTGGCTTGCCTCAGACGCCCGCTTGTCCATCTCCTGTCCTGCGAAAGCGTTGATCCGCGTCATCAGAAACGGACGGGAGGAATTCGGGGCAATTGGTGATCGGTTAAGCTTAAAAATCGACAAAACCGGAGTTTACCGCGTCGAAGCACACCTGAGAGCCGCCGGAAAAACCCGGCCGTGGATTTTTTCCAACCCGATTTTCGTAAATTGAGGCGCCCGGGACGTTTTCATCCGGCTTGTGCCGGGTGAAAGCATGAAAATACATATTGAGTGGTTAATCTTCGGAACCATTCACCTTTTGCCAGAGGGAATACTGGTACATTCTGGAGAGGGACTTCACCGCTCTTTCCGGACTGGCAAATACAATGCCCTTGTACTTCTGGCCTTCGATTTCGATGACCGTCCGGGTTGTCTCATCGGTAAGCAGATAGACACCGATCACCGGCTTGTGATATTTTCCCATGATCCGGACGGTTTTTTCTACCAGCCCCTGTTCGTAAATTTTGAGCTGTTCCAGATTATCAGCCACCATTTTCGGGTCATAGGACTTATCCACCGAGACCGTCGATTCCAAAACCGATTGAACCATTATTTTTCTGCCGATAATGCCCATATGAATAATGGCATCGCATTCTTCCCACTGCAGCAGCTCTTCGATGATTGCCATATGAATGTCCGTATTCATTTCCGCCACCAGATCCACGGGATTGGCATGGCTCCAGAAAGGCGGCAGCAAACCATTGATTTTTTCTATGATTCCTTTTGACAGCTGCGGAACGATCAGGCCGTTTTCCGCGCATAAATCCGAGGCGACGACGCCCCATCCTCCCCCCAGCGTCAGGATGGCCACCCGGTTTCCGCCAGGCAACGGAAGTGATGAAAAAGCCGCGGATAAATCCAGCAACTCCATAGACTGCCTGGCCAGAATAATACCCGCCTGCTTGCAGGCCGCGTCAAAAACCTTTGTATTGGATGCCATCGCCCCGGTATGGCTTGCCGCAGCGTGCGCCCCCGCCTGCGTGCGCCCACCCTTCAGGGTAATGACCGGTTTTTTTCGGCCGACCCGGCGGGCCGATTCAAAAAATCTCCGGCCGTTTTTGACGCTTTCGATATACATGACCACCGTCCTCGTCATGGGGTCGATTTCGAAGCCATCGAGATAGTCTTCAATGGTGATCATCGCTTCATTGCCGGACCCGCTGAACGCACGGATGCCGATGCCTTCCTTTTCGGCAAAAGCGAGCAACTGAGTTCCCAGGTTGCCGGATTGCGCGACCAGAACCGTGTCTCCCGGTTTCGGCCGGACATGTGTTCCCGTGCAATACAGGGAGCAGTGCGGATTGCAGATTCCCATTGTATTGGGGCCGAGAATCAGAATTCCCGCCTCGCGCGCCTTTCTAACAAGATCCTCCTCAAGGGCTTTTCCTTCGGCCCCTGTTTCCCCGAATCCGGACGAGATGAGCAATACGTTTTTAATCTTCTTGATCCGCAATTCATCGATCACCGGCAGAACTTTCCCCGCAGGAATGGTAATAACGGCCAGATCGACCGGGTCTGGAATTTCTGTAACGGTTTTGAAGACTTTCCTTCCCGCAATTTCCCCGCCTCTGGGATTGACCAAATATACCTTTCCGGCATAATGGCCCGCGACCGCATTGGTGAACATCAACTGTCCCCACTTGCTCAGGTCCGCTGAAGCGCCAATAAAGGCAATGGATCTGGGATAAAACAGACTTGCAATGGCCATCGGTTCCACGGGAGCGTGCGTGACTTTTCGTAGCCCCCTCTCTCCGAGTACAATCAATGCGTCCACCGCCGTTACCCGGCCGTCGGGCGACACCAGCAGAGGATTGATGTCAATTTCTCTGATTTCGGGGATGTTCATGGCTATTTCAGACAGACCCGTCAGAACCCGAATAAGATCGTCCCTATCCGGAGCCTTTTCTCCGCGGAAATCACCCAGCAGTTTTTTCGCGTGCACCTCGGAAATCATTCGGTTTGCTTCTTCTTCATCAAGGGGAACCAAACGAAACACCACGTCACCAATAGCCTCCGTAAAAACCCCTCCGAGGCCGAACATGACGACCGGACCGAACTGCGCGTCAAAAAAGAGGCCGGCCACAAATTCTCTTTTCCCCTCCAGCATAGGCTGAAGCAGAAAACCTTCCAAATCGTCCCCTGCCGCATCCTTTATATATATGGCGGCCGCCTCAAGGTCATTCTGGGTCTTGATGTTGAGTTTGACCAGGCCTCTTTCCGTCTTATGGGTCAGCCTGCTGCCTAGACCTTTTAGGACTACCGGGTAGCCCATTTGCCGGGCAAAATCAGCTATGTTACTGATATTGCTAACTATTCTCTCTTCCACCACAGGAATGCGATACTGCTTCAGAACCAGTTTTGCCTCGGCTTCGGTCAATGCGGCCCTGTTTTCTCCGATCGCTTTTGCTATGATCTCTGAAGGATTCATAAATCTCCCTGTCAATTTTTGCTGGACGTCTCCTTAATCCACGATATTCTTCTGCCGAACCTGCCGGATTTTACAGCCGCTGTTAAAGAGGGATCATATGTCCAATTCATCCGCAAATCAAGTAACGGTTGACGGCCGGCTGATTGGCCTGGTCGGTCTGGAAGAAGCCGTCCGGAAAGCCACCGCTTCTTGCAAAGGGAAAATCTATTCGGAAATCTCCGACTTTCTCGTCCGGGAGGTCTCCGGACGGAATTACATTCCTCCGTCAATCCTGCCCGCTTACGCCCGCGCCCTGCTTCGCGAATATAAAGTTGCCCTCTACCTTCCCGTCGATCCCGAGCCGATAAACGGCATGACCGTTCCGGTGATCAACAACCGGGTGGTCGCCGTGGGCGAAATGCCGCCCAAAAGTAGCCTCCGCCAATGGATCATCGAAACTTTTAAATCTGAAGACCCGCCCTGCGATTTCCTCGCCGCTCGTTGCTCATTGCTCGCTGCTTTTTCCTCTCATCCATCGACTCTTACTGCTGACACCGCGGACAGTAAAACGTGCTGCGCCCGCTCTGCCGGATCCGAACGATGATCCCGCTGCATCGGGCGCATGCCTCGCCTTCCCTTCCGTACACTTTCAGCTCCTTCTGGTTTTCCCCCGGACAGCCGTAAAGGTCCCGCCAGTCGGAAATAGACGTCCCCCGCCCGGCAATCGCTTTCCTCAGAATGCGCCGGGCCTGACGAAAAATATTTTTCCAATCGGCTTCTCCAAGCGATGCCGCCGGCCTGAGCGGTGAGATGCACGCTCCGTGCAGGATCTCGCAGGCGTAAATATTGCCGATGCCGTCTATCGCGTTTTGGTCCATCAACAGAATTTTGACTTGAACTTTGCGCCCGGCCTGGCTTTTCATGAATTCCCTGAAATCAAAGCGGCCCATCAGATCACGGGAGGAAACCTCCTGCATGTCATCAACCACCCGGATGGTCGCAAAGCGACGGGGGTCGACCAGATCGACGCCTCCGCCTTCCAGCGTGACCCGCCATCGCGTATGCGGCTCGCGACCAGCGCCCGTCCTCCAGAACAACCGTCCCGACATGCGCAGATGGATGGAAATGGATCTGCCGCCCTCCAGGCGCATCACGACGGTCTTGCCCCGGCGGCAAACCCCGAGAACCCTCAGCCTGCGGACGCTTGCGATTCCATCGAGTTTGTGATCGCAGGCTTTCGTTGCCAGAATTTTCCTTCCGGCGATTCTCTCCTGCAGCTGACGACACAGCGTTTCAACTTCCGGCAGTTCCGGCATTCCTTCGTCCTCTTCGCGTCGAAAAAAATTCGTCGATCACTTTTTTAAAAATTTTTTTCATTTTTTCTTTCAAAATGCAAAATAAATGTTGACAAATTTTTTTGCTTGCGTAAATTCAAAAATCAATAAAAGTTTTTTTCCGGAAAATTTTTTAAGCGGAAAAACGATTCCGGAAGGAGGATGAATGGAGAACGAGACCCTGTTTAATGAGGAGGCGGAACCTCCTGGTCCCACGACCGGTCTTGTTGTGGTCAAGAAAAAAACAACGAATTATTTTTCGTTGGCCACGAATCATCAGCACCCCTCCCTGGCAAAATCAAAGCCGGAACGGATTTATTTTCCCTTTAAAGATTCTCCCCGCTCACGCACTTTCCGCAAGAAACATTACCCGGACATCAGCCGCATCGAATGGTTCGACTGGCGCTGGCAGTTCCAAAACGCCATCCGCAGCGTCCAGGCGCTGGACGCCATGATTCACCTTTCCGACAACGAACGCCAGGCCATGATGCATCCGTCGGGGGACCTCCCCGTCGCGATCACCCCTTACTACGCCAGCCTGATTTCCCCGGATGACCCGTCTTCGCCGCTTCGCCGCTGCGTCATCCCGGTGGTCGATGAATGTCTGCACACCAAGGGCGAAGAGGAAGACCCTCTCGGCGAGGACGCCGATTCGCCGGTGCCCGGCATCGTGCATCGCTATCCCGACCGCGTTCTTTTTCTGGTCACGGACATCTGTTCGACTTACTGCCGCTACTGCACCCGCTCCCGCATTTTCGGCCGCCAGCATCAGTGCTTTATCGATACGGCCAAGTGGGAAAGAGCGCTCGACTACATCGCATCCAATCCGAATATTCGCGACGTGCTCCTGTCCGGAGGCGATCCCCTGACCCTTTCCGATGACCGGCTGGAATGGCTGATTTCGAGCCTCCATGAGATTCCCCACGTGGAGCTGGTCCGCGTCGGAACGAAAGTCCCCGTGGTGATGCCCCAGCGCATTACGCCGGCGCTGGTTTCCATGCTGAAAAAATACCATCCTCTCTGGATGAGCATCCATGTCACGCACCCCGACGAGCTGACGCCGGAGATGAGCGCCGCCTGCATCCGGCTGGCCGACGCCGGCATTCCCCTGGGAAGCCAGACGGTCCTGCTGGCCGGCATCAACGACTCCGTCTCCACCATGACCCGCCTGGTCCACGGACTCCTGCAGATCCGCGTCCGTCCTTACTATCTGTATCAGTGCGATCCGATTCCGGGCTCGTCCCATTTCCGCACGCCCATCAGCAAAGGCCTGGAAATCATCCAGGGCCTGCGCGGACACACCACCGGCTACGCCGTACCGACCTTCGTCGTGGACGCCCCCGGCGGCGGCGGTAAAATTCCCCTGCTTCCCGAATACGCCATCGGGTGGGACAAAGGCGATCTGCTGATGCGCAACTACGAAGGCAACCTCTTCCGCTACCCGGACAATCACGCCGAGTCAAAGGATATCCACTAGGATATTGAAAATAGCTTATGTCCGGTAATCCCGTCCGTCCAGCAACCGCCCCTTGCCGAGCGTTAACGATCGGCCTGACCTACGATTTGCGCGACGACTATCTTCGCGAAGGGTACAGTCTTGAAGAAACCGCAGAGTTCGACAAACCCGACACCATTTTCGCCATCGAAAGCGTTTTGAAAAATAACGGATACACGACCGACCGGATCGGCCACGTGAAGGCGCTTACCCGCCGGCTGGCCGCGGGCGACCGCTGGGATCTTGTCTTCAACATCGCCGAAGGAATGCACGGTTTTGGCCGGGAGGCTCAGGTTCCGGCGTTGCTCGACGCCTATCGAATCCCCTACACCTTTTCGGACGCCCTCGGCCAGGCGCTGACGCTCCATAAAGGGATGACCAAACATATTGTGAGAGATCTGGGCATTCCCACACCGGACTTTGCCGTGGTTTCCTCACCGGAAGACATTGGGAGCATCCGATTGTCCTACCCCCTGTTTGCCAAACCCGTCGCGGAAGGCACCGGGAAAGGCATCACCGCCCGTTCCCGAATCGACGACGCGGACAACTTGCGCGCGGTCTGCATGAACCTTCTGCAAACCTTCCGTCAGCCGGTGCTGGTGGAAACGTATTTGTCCGGCCGAGAATTTACCGTCGGCATCGTCGGGACCGGCGGACAGGCCCGAGCCATCGGCGCCATGGAGGTTCTTCTGAACCCGGACGCCGAACCGCATGCCTATTCCTACGAAAACAAGGAGCATTACGAAAACCTGGTGCGCTATGCCGCCGTCTCCGACCCGGAAGCCCTTCAGGCGATGGAGGTTTCCCTTGCGGCCTGGCGTGGATTGGACCTGAAGGACGGAGGGCGAGTGGATCTTCGATCGGACGCTTCGGGCAGACCTCATTTCATCGAAGTGAATTCTCTGGCCGGTTTGAACCCGGTTCGCTCCGACCTGCCGATTTTGTGCGGACTGGTGGGCGTATCCTATGACCGGCTCATTTGCGACATCCTGCATTCAGCCCTGGAACGGGCGGGGCTTTCCGGCCCCCAACGCCCTCCTTCTACCGGCGCGAAAACGGTAAACGCCCCATGAACATTCTGATTCTGCACAGTGAGGTTCCACCGAACGCCGGCCTGGACGAACAGGACTGCCTGACGCAGGCGGCGGCCGTCGGCGAAGCGGTCCGTACTCTGGGCCACCGGCCGGCGACGCTTCCCTTCGGGATGGATCTGACCGCCAACAGCGCCCGCATCCGCGAGCGGCGGCCGGACGTCATCTTCAATCTGGTGGAGACGCTTGATGGAAAAGGCAGCCTGAATTATTTCGCGACCGCGCTTCTGGATGCTTTACGCCTGCCCTACACGGGCTGCCGGACCGAAGCCATGTTTGTCACGTCCGGCAAAACGCTCGCCAAAAAAATGCTGCGGCAGGCCGGGATCGCCACCCCCGACTGGGTCACGGCGGAAGGCGGGACCGAAGACGAAGACCGCGGGGGCGCCTATCTGCTCAAACCCTGCTGGGAAGACGCATCGGTCGGCCTCGACGACCGGGCTTTTTTACAGGCCGACAACCTTCAGGCCGTTCGCGATGCGCTGAGCGAACGGCGGCAGACGCTCGGCCTGGATTGCTTTGCCGAAGCCTACATTGACGGGCGCGAATTCAACGTCGCCCTGCTGGCTGACAATGCAGGGGTTCGGGTGCTGCCGCCCGCGGAAATTCTTTTTCTGGACTATCCGCCGGAAAAACTCAAGGTGCTCGATTACCGAGCCAAGTGGGCGGAAGATTCCTTCGAATACGGACACACCGTCCGGTCCCTCTCCATCGCGCCGCAGGATGGAATCCTTGCCGATCGGCTGCGGGACATCGCCCTTCGGTGCTGGCGCCTTTTTGGGCTTCGAGGGTACGCCCGCGTGGATTTCCGCGTGGATCAACTCGGCGTTCCCTGGGTGCTGGAAATCAACGCCAATCCCTGCCTTTCGCCGGATGCCGGCTTTGCCGCCGCGCTGGATTTTGCGGGCATCGAATACCCCCGCGCCATCGACGCCATTCTTCAAGACGCTCTGAAACCGTAAACAAGGGAAGGGAAGGATTTTTTTGAAAATCACCAACTACCGGCAAAACATTCGGCCGTCCGATCCGGACGCGATTACAGAGATTGTGCAGGGAAGCGGATTTTTTTCCGCGGCGGAAATCGCACTGGCCCGTGAACTGGCCGAGGAGCGGCTGGAACAGGGCGAAAAGTGCTCATACCGGTTTGTGTTTGCCGAAGACAACGAACGGATGGTCGGGTATACGTGCTACGGCCTGATCCCGGCCACCGCCGGCAGCTTCGACCTGTACTGGATCGCCGTCATACCATCCCTGCGGAGTCAGGGAACCGGGAAACGTCTCCTGGAAAAAACCGAAGGGATCATCCGGGGCCTGGGGGGAAGAAAAATTTACGCGGAAACGTCTTCCCGCCCCCAGTATGAGCCGACCCGGCAATTTTATGAAAAATGCGGCTATCTCGCGGAAGCGGTTCTCCGTGATTTCTACGCCCCCGAAGACAGTAAAATTATTTACGCTAAAACCCTTATATAACAATCAATACCGCCTTCCACGCCCCGCGGGCGTGCTATAAAATCTTGCAATTTCCCCGATAATTCGTTAGAGCACTTCTGGCTTTTGGATCACCCCAACCGCCCATCCAAGGAATAAAGGGGATTTCTTATGCGACTGTTTCCAAAGGAAGAGAATTTCTTTGAATATTTTGAAGAGCTGGCCAACAAAATTGAAGAGGGGGGTCAGTTTTTCCTGGAAATGACCAAAAACCGGGACTATACCGAAGCCAAAGTGGCGAGACTGAAGGAACTGGAGCACGAAGCGGACGTCATCACGCATAGAACATACGAAAGAATGCACAAAACCTTCCTGACCCCCATCGATCGGGAAGACATTTACGCACTGGTCAATAAAATGGACAGCATCATGGACGTCATCGAGGCCACCGCCGTCCGCATCTACATGTATAAAGTGAAAAAACCGGATGACGAAATCATCAAGCAGGCGGAAATTCTCTTTCAGGCCATCAAGAAAATCAAGGGGATTGTCCACGGCCTGCGCGACATGAAAAACTCCCAGATGATTCTCGACGGCTGCGTCGAGATCAACACCCTGGAAAACGCCGGAGACGTCACCTTGAGAACCATCATCACCAACCTTTTCGTCAAAGAACAGGACGCGATCGAGCTGATCAAGTGGAAAGAAATTTTCGAAAGGATCGAAGAAGCCATTGATGTTTGTGAAGACGTCTCCAACATCGTGGAAGGGATTGTGCTGAAACATGCTTAATTCCATGGCATTTGTTTTCATCCTGGTGGCCATTGCCCTGATTTTTGATTTTCTCAACGGCTTCCACGATTCTGCAAATTCCATATCCACCGTGGTTTCCACCCGCGTGCTGTCTCCCAAATACGCGGTGATCTGGGCGGCTTTTTTCAATTTTGCCGCCGTTTTTTTTGTCGGAACGCAGGTGGCGCACACGGTCGGCAAAGGCATTATCCATATCGATATCGTAGATAATCTGGTCATTCTTTCCGCGTTGGGCGGCGCCATCATTTGGAACATCACGACCTGGTATTACGGCCTGCCCAGCAGCTCTTCCCACGCCCTGATCGGCGGCCTGATCGGCGCGGCCGTTTCGAAAGCCGGAACCGGCACACTGGTGTGGAGCGGCATTATCAAAACCTCCCTCTTCATCATCGTTTCCCCGGCCATCGGCATGGTGCTGGGGTTCTTCTTTATGGTCCTGTCCATGAATCTAAGCCGCTATTCCAACATGGCCCGCTCCGACCGGGTCTTTCGGAAGCTCCAGCTTTTTTCCGCCGCGGTGTACTCGATGGGGCACGGCATGAATGACGCGCAAAAAACGATGGGCATTATCGCCATGGCGCTCTTCAGCAAAGGGCTTCTGGGAGATACGTTTCATATCCCCATCTGGGTGGTCATCACCTGCTACACCATGATCTCTCTGGGCACCATGTTCGGCGGCTGGCGAATTGTAAAGACGATGGGGACCAAAATTACCAAGCTTCAACCCATAGGTGGCTTCAGCGCCGAAACCGCTGCCGCCTGCTCCATTATCGGGGCGACCATGGGGGGCATCCCCGTGAGCACAACGCACACCATTACCGGCGCGATTGTCGGCGTCGGCTCCACCAAAAGACTGTCCGCCGTACGCTGGGGCGTCGCGGGGAACATCATCTGGGCGTGGATTTTGACCATCCCTTTGACCGCCGCCATCTCCTCCGCGATTTATCTGACCATCCGTTCCCTGATCTAGCCGAACCCCTGCCCGGCCGATGGAAAATGCCATTGCCAATTTGTTCATTTTGCCGTAAAGAATCCATACCGAAAGGAACACGGGGGATTTGCCGATGCCGGAAAAACGATTGCCTTTTACCCAAAAACAACTGTCCGCCATTCTGGAAAAATATCCGACGCCCTTTCACATTTACGACGAAAAGGCCATCCGGAAAAACGCCCGCGCCTTTACCAAAGCCTTTTCCTGGAACCCGGGTTTCAAGGAATTCTTCGCCGTCAAAGCCTGTCCCAATCCCTACATCCTGAAAATCCTCCACGCCGAAGGATTCGGAGCGGACTGCAGTTCCATGGCGGAATTGCTGCTGGCGCAAAAAGCCGGCATCACCGGTGCAGAAATCATGTTCTCCTCCAATGACACCCCCGCCGCCGAATTTGTCCAGGCCCGGAAAGCCGGGGCAACCATCAACCTGGATGACATCACGCACATTGAATTTCTGGAAAAGCACGCCGGCCTTCCGGACCTCATCTGCTGCCGCTACAATCCCGGTCCCCTGAAAAAAGGAAACATCATCATCGGCCATCCGGAGGAGGCGAAATACGGATTCACGCGGGAACAACTGTTTGAAGGCTACCGCATCTGCCGGGACAAAGGCGTCCGTCGCTTCGGCATTCACACCATGGTCGCCTCCAATGAACTGGATCCGGATTATTTTGTCGAAACGGCGGAAATCCTTTTTCATTTGATCGTTGAATTGTCCCACGCCCTGAACATCCGCTTCGAATTCGCCAACTTGAGCGGAGGTTTCGGCATCCCTTACCGCCCCGAACAGGAAGCCATCAATCTGGAGGTCATGACCCGCGGCATCCGGGAAAAGTATGAAAAAATTATTGTTGCGGGCGGTTTAGCCCCCCTGAACCTTTATACGGAAAGCGGCCGATTCATCACCGGCCCGTACGGCTACCTGGTTTCGAAGGTCCTGCACATCAAGGACACCTACAAGAAATTTGCCGGCCTCGATGCCTGCATGGCCAATCTGATGAGGCCCGCGCTTTACGGCGCCTACCACCACATCACCGTCGTCGGCAAGGAAAAGCGACCCCACGATGTCCTGTATGACGTCACGGGCTCTCTTTGCGAAAACAACGATAAATTCGCCATCGACCGCCTGCTGCCCAAACTGGCGCCAGGCGACGTCATCGTGATTCACGACACGGGGGCGCATGGCCATTCCATGGGCTTCAACTACAACGGCAAATTGAGGTCCGCCGAACTTCTCCTTCGGGAAGACGGCTCCGTCGTCCGGATCCGCCGCGCCGAAACCGTGGAGGATTATTTCGCGACGCTGGACTTCAAAGGCCTGAAAAAGTTCGAAGGATCAAAACGGTAAGGGATTCGGGGTCAGAGGTAAATAGTGATGAATGGTTCGACAAGCTCACCATGACACACTTTTCGCTTTCCACTCATTGCTCATCACTCATGGCCCTCGCCCCTGACCTCTGACCCCTAACCTGTCTTCCCCTTGCCTTTTCTCATCCACGTCATTATATTGACCGCATGGCAAAGGAAAACATTCCATCGACGCCGGCGGTTCTGGCTCTGAAAAAAGCTGCGGCAACCTTTACGCTCCACCCCTATGCCTATGAAGAGCATGGAGGCACCAGGGTCTCTTCGCAAAAGCTGGGCGTGGATGAGCATTGCGTGATTAAAACGCTGGTCATGGAAGATGAAAACGCGAACCCTTTCATTATTCTGATGCACGGGGACCGGGAGGTTTCCACCAAGGCCATGGCGCGTGTGATGGGCGTAAAATCCGTTAAACCGTGCAAACCGGAGACCGCGCACCGGCACACCGGGTATTATGTCGGCGGGACGTCTCCTTTCGGCATCAAAAAGCGTTTGAATCTTTACATGGAGAAGACCATTTCCGACCTTCCGGAAATTTTCATCAATGCAGGCTCCCGGGGACTGCTGGCCAGAATGCCGTCTTCGGAATTGGTTCGCATCCTGCATCCCCTGGAAGTCAGCGTTGCGATATCATTTGCCATTTGAGCGGAAAAAAGAGATAATATCTCAAAATTTCGGGAGAGGATGTATGCCGGACAACGTGATCATTCGCTGTCTGAACTGCGGCACAAAAAACCGCATACCGCAGCAAAAATTTCAGCGCCGCCCCACCTGCGGGCACTGCCACGCGCCGCTGGATGAGCTGATTATCCGCTGCCTTAAATGCGGCACAAAAAATCGTCTGCCGGAAGAGCGCCTCGGATCAAAACCCCTTTGCGGCAAATGCGGCGAACCGCTGGTCGTCGCGAGGCAAAACATCAAACCCATCGATGTCACCGATGGTTCCTTTGCCCGGGAAGTGCTGGCGGCGGAAACTTCCGTTCTGGTGGATTGCTGGGCGCCGTGGTGCGGCCCCTGCAAAAGCCTGGCGCCGACCATTGACGAGCTGGCATCCGATTACGCCAACGGCGTCAAGGTCACCAAATTGAATGTGGACGAAAACCCGGCAACCGCAACCCAGTATGGCATCCGCAGCATTCCCACGCTGCTGTTTTTCCGGGACGGCCGGCTGGTCGAACGCCTTGTCGGCGCCCAGCCGAAGCAGGAAATCGAACGGCATCTCCTCTCCATCATTAAAACCAACTGAAACGGAAACCGATATTCTTCATGGGAAACAACAAAACTCTGACGTACACCTGCAAAATCTTCTCCGTCTGGGAAGAAGATGTTCTGCTGCAAAACGGAAAAAAATCCCGCCAAAGCTGGATTGATCACAAACCCACCGTGGCCGTGATCCCCGTCAACGATCAAAAAGAACTGCTGCTGATCAGACAATTCCGTATCCCCGCCGGGAAAAACCTATTGGAAATTCCAGCCGGTTCCATGGATCACGGGGAAGAATCTCCCGCGGCCTGCGCGAGCCGGGAACTGGCCGAAGAAACGGGCTGGCGGGCAAACAAGCTGACGCTTCTTTTCGCGGGCTATCTGCTCCCCGGATACTGCAATGAATTCATGTATTTTTTTCTGGCGCAGGACCTGGTTTACGAACCGCTGCAACCGGATGAAGATGAATGCATTGAAGTCATTCCTATGAGTTTCGACAGGGCCGCGGCCCTTTTGAAAAGCGGCGAGCTGATCGACGCGAAAACGGCGCTGGGCATCCTGCTGGCTGAACAACATTTAAAAATCTGATATCAGCGCAGCAGCTTTTCTCTCTTTTCCAGGCGGATCTCCAAATTTTTCAACTGCCGGATATCGTTTTTCAGCTGCTCGTTTTCCTGCTGCAGCCGGATCAACTCCGCTGAATTCTTTTCTTCCGCCTGCCGGACGCTGCTTCTCAAGCCTTCGATTTCTTTTTTAAGTTTCGCCTGCTCCTGATGGGCTTCGATCTTCTGATCTTTCAATTCCGCCTGCAGCGCGGAAATTCTGTCCAGGCTCGACAGCAGAGCCCTCGCACTCTCCGACCATTTGCTCTCTGGAAATTGTTCCACCAGATTCCCCAACCGGATTTTCGCCTCAGCGTAATCCGGTTCCCGCCCACTTCCGGACAAAAAGACCAGGGCTTCATCGAACAGCTCCCTGTCCGACGGCCCGCCGCCAAACAGGCCGGCGGTTTTTTTCGCCGGAGCGGCGGACTCCTGTCCGCCGTCCCGGACGGCCTTGGCCGAACATCCCATCAGAATCAGCTGCAGGATGATCAAAAAAATCAACTTCTTTGAATATTTCAACAAGGTCTTTACTCCGAAGCGCTCTGTATGTTTTGCGGCTGCGCTTCCTTTTGCCTTTCCACTTCCTTTTCCGTTACGTAATTGCTGCCGGGCATTCTCTTGGCATACTCTTTCAGTTCCGCCACCAGCCGGGCCATCTCCAGCGGATTTTTAAAGCGCGAACCGTCATCCGTAACAATCGCCGCGGTGATCGTAATCAATGGAAACTTCTGGACGGACCCCTGGCGGTTTCGGCCGATGAAGTATCCCTTTTGAGCGTCTTCCGGCCGGTAGTAACGCAGGATACGCCCGGCAAAATCAACCACCAGCCTCTTGCAGATGCTTTCCACCTGCCCGGGATCGCCGATGAGGACAAAATCATCTCCTCCGATATGGCCCAGAAACATACCGGCCAGTTTCATTTCCTCGATATACCCCTGGAGAAGGCCCGCCACTTCCTTAATGACCTCGCTTCCCCACGCATAGCCGTACTGATCGGCAAACGGCTTGAAATTATCCAGGTCCACCTGGCACAGCGAAAAGGATTCCCCCTTCGCCAGCGACTGCTCTATCCGGTTTTCAATCGCCAGATTTCCCGGCAGACCGGTGAGCGGACTGGCGTCCAGATTGAGCGCTTCCAGCACCTTGAGTCTTTTGGTCATGTGGGCGAATGAATGGGCCAGGGCTCCGATCTCATCGTCTCTTCTGGCCTCGATCTGGTGATCGAGATTCCCTTCGGCGATCAGACGAGTAGCCTTCTGCAACTGCTTCAAAGGCTTGGAAATGTTGCGCGTAATCACCAGCGCCAGTGTAATGCCCAGAACCAGACTCAGCAGGCTGATCCCCAGCGTCATCTGAACGGCCGCCCGTCCCTGGCTGGCGATCCGGTTCATTTCGTTATTGATGGCCTGATCCATGCTTTTCTGAATATCCCGAAGCTGCATCGCGATGGCATCGACCACTGCCCTCCCCGCCGTGTCGGAAACGGCCTGCGCCTCCAGCAGCTTTCCGCCCTGCACCAGCAGGGCTTCTTCCGAAAACAATTCCCTGAGACGACGGTGCAAAACGTCCATTTCAGAAATTGTGTTCTGCGTGCGGCTGTCCAGTTTCAGCCGCCCTGTTTCGGCCAGTTTTTCCTGAAATTCCACGCTGCGCTTCCAGAAAATCTGCTCCAGCTCGGGATCCTTCAGAATCAGATATTTCTTTTCGGCGCTCTCCTGGGCCAGCAGAATGTCCATGAGCTGTTTGGAATTTTCCATCAGCACAAAGTGGTGGTGCGTGATCTTGTAGGCGGCGCCGCTGAGTTTCTGCAGATTGAACAACGCAAAGGCGCTGGCCAGGACGGTCAGAAACGCCATGAACAGATACCCGAGCAACAATTTGCGGCTGATCGTGAGACTCATTTATCCAAAAACCCGAGCGAGGACGTTGGCCTCGCAAAATGAAAAATCCGGTAAAACACCATTTTTTTGCAAGTAGCACAAATGACCGGTTTCCGTAAAGAATTATTTATTTTTGGGGGCCGTTTTGCCGTTTTTTCATTGGCTCCCGCGCTTTGGGAAAGCCGCTTGCCACGGGCGGAAAGTTTTGTTACACTGCGGGCCAAAACAGGCCGTCCTTTACGTCATCTCAGCAAACCCGCGAAGGCAGGCTTCGGCCTGGCCCTGAGCACCTGTCAGAAAGGAAGACGCAGCATGATCTACCACGAGGAGTTTGAAACCCTGCCGCGCGAAGCCTTGAAGGCCTTGCAAGTCAAAAGGCTCCAGCAGGTTCTCCGGCGCGTGTACGCAACGGTCGGTTTTTATAAAAAGTCGATGGCCGCCGCTGAAGTTTTGCCGGATCACATCCGCTCCCTGGAGGATTTGAAAAAGCTTCCCTTCACCACCCGCGAGGACCTGCGCAACAACTATCCCTTCGGCCTGTTTGCCGTTCCGATGAGCAACATCGTGAGGCTGCACGCATCCTCCGGCACCTCCGGCCGCTCCTCCGTCTTCAGCTACACGAGGCGCGATATTGAAACCTGGACGGACCTGATCGCCCGCTCTCTGGCGGCAGCGGGTTTGACCAAAAACGACATGATCCACAACGCCTTCAGCTACGGCCTGCTCCCCGGCGGCCTGGGGTTGCATTACGGCATCGAGAAAATCGGCGCCAGCGTCATTCCCATCTCCGACGGCAACACCAAGCGGCAAATCACGATCCTCCAGGACTTCGGCCCGACGGCGTTGTGCGCCACGCCGTCCTATGCCCTGCACTTGGCCGAGGAGGGAAAAGCAATGGGCGTGGATATGAAGTCGCTGCAGCTTCGCGTGGGGATCTTCGGCGCGGAGCTCTGGAGCGACGCCACCCGCGACGCCATTGAAGATGCCTTCAACATCAAAGCGCTCAATATCTTCGGCCTTTCGGAAATGATGGGGCCGGGCATTGCCATGGAATGCCTGGAGGGCCGGCTCGGCATGCACATCTATGAGGATCATTTCATCGTCGAAACCATCCATCCTGAAACCGGCAAGGTTCTGCACGAAGGGGAAGAAGGCGAACTGGTCTTCACCAGCCTGACGAGAGAAGCCTTTCCGCTGGTCCGCTACCGGTCGGGTGAAATCTCCCGTCTGATTCCCGAACCCTGCCGCTGCGGACGCACGCACATCCGCATGGAGCGAGTCCTGAAAAGAAGCGACGACATGCTGACCATCCGCGGCATCAATATCTTCCCCGTCCAGTTGGAAGCCATTCTGAAGGCCATCAGCGGCGTCGAACCGGATTATCAGATGATCATCGACAAAGTCGGCGCGCTGGATTCCGTCGAGCTGCGTGTGGAAGTGGGGGAAAAATTCTTCAGCGAATCGGGCGGCGTCAAAGAACTGCAAAAAATTGAGAAACGAATCGTCAAGGATATGAAGGATTACCTGAGCATCTCGCCGCGCGTCAAACTGGTCGCCCCGCAGACGCTGAAAGAAAGTGGAAAGAAGGTAATCGACAAGCGCACCATTTGATAAACACTTGGAGGAATCATACATGAAGGTAGAACAAATCTCTGTTTTTCTGGAAAACAAACCCGGCACGCTGGAGCACGCCACACGCATCCTGAAGGAAAACAGCATCAACATCCGCACCCTGTCGCTTGCGGAAACAGCCGACTTCGGCATTTTGCGGCTGATTGTCAATGACGTGGAGAAAACCAACAAGGTCCTCAAAGAAGCCGGTTTCCGCGTCAGCAAAACCCTCGTCGTGGCCGTGGAAGTGCCCGATCAGCCGGGCGGCCTCCACAGCATCATGGACGTCCTGAACAAAGAGGCCATCAACGTGGAATACCTTTACGCCTTTGTGGAAAAAAGCGGCCAGAACGCCGTCATCATCTTCCGCTTCGACGCCCCGGAAAAGGCCATCGAGGTTCTTCTGAAACACAAATTCACGATCGTGCCGGGGGCAAAGCTTTACGAATTCTAAGAATGCAGGTTGAAAACAAGAGACGTTGGGATTGCTGCTAGGCAGAGCATGGAAAGAAACTGGGACACAATCCGTGAAATTTTAATCAAGTTCGAAGAACTTGATCCTGAGAAAGGTCTGTTACAACTTGAGGACTTTCCTGCAGATCGCGCATATAAATATTCATATCATGTTGAGCTTTTGTTGGAGGCGGGGCTCATTCATGGCGAAATGTCCAAAACCTTAGGACGTCACGCGCAAAGCTTCTGGGCAAATCAATTAACTTGGGAAGGTCACGAATTTTTAGACGCCATTCGGAGTGATACCGTCTGGAACAAAACAAAATCAAGCTTTGTTAAGGGTGGGCTTTCTATGACATTAGATTTAATTAAAGGGGTCGCAACAGATGTTGCGGCTGCATACCTTAAATCAACTATCGGCAGTTAACAATGGCATCGCATGAGACTGTCAACCACGCTTCTTCGCTTTGCGGTTGCCCGCCGTTAGCAAAGAAAGGGAAATCATGAGTATAGATTTTCCGAAGAAGGATCGCTTCTATGATTTCGAGGGAAAAGAACGAGAATTTGGATACTTAATCCACGAAACTGGCACTGGGTTCTTGGTTATGGCTAAAGAAACAAAGGAGATAGGATACGAATTCCATACATTTTCAGAAACTAACCCATTCAATGCCCTTGGGGAGCTCAGACAAAAAATAAGAAAAAGACTATCAACAAGGCATTTACAAAAAGAAGAGAAAGGATATCAACTTTGCCATGACGAAGCCAAGGGGCAAGTTGGCTATGGTGGTGTAATAATAGACGGTGTCTTTATTCCTTTCGAACAACTTAATGAAATGATTCAAACTTATGAAGGATTCTATATAGAAATTAAAATCAAAAGCCTAGATGAGGAGTAATATGGCTAACCAGGCAATGTTGATGCCCTACACAAATAGAAGATTATAAAAAATGATATCAGAACACGAAGACATTAATGTCATTTTAAAAGAAAAGAATCTTAATATCGATAATGAAATCAGAGCATATCTGCGGAATGCAATCAAAGAGTCTGTTTATAGCCGTGTTCAGATCGTTGAAAGAATGTCTTTGCTTGCTGGAAAAAATATTACAAAAGCGCAGCTTGATTCCTGGACGGCTGAATCTAAGCGCGCACATAACTTTCCAGTGGTTCACCTACCAGCATTCGTAATATCATGCGGGCGAGAAGAAATCATAGAATTCTTGTGCCAACAATCTGGTGGTCAATTCATAAGGCTAGATAAATTAAGGAGTGAGTTGTTTTGCATAGACAGGGAGCTTGAAAGGCTTAATATCCGGAGGAAAGAAATATTGGAGAATCTGTTGCACTCTGAAAATAAATAAGTTGCTAACAAAATCAATAAAGTGGTGCGCTACACTCCGGTTGATTTTGTCGTTTGAATTTTTTGAAAATAGAGGACAAATCATGAAAAATTATCTAATGGCTATCTTCTTAATTATAATTTTTTTTATGCTAACCTCATGCACTATCAACGGCACACAAGTGATTGCTAAACAACTCCAACCAACTGAATTGATCAAAATTCATAATACTACGCCACCAAGCCTTGCTCCGCGCTCAAAATGTTCAACTCCTCCATCGATCAGGCTTGTCAATGCGGAAACAAATCATCAAGATCATACTATTTATACATGGTGGCCCACCGAGGTTTATATAACACCTAAAAAATTAGTGGACGATATTATAATTTATATGGGTGATGCTTTCAACCGCGCTGGGATAAAAACAGATCAGGGCTCCGCTAAAATAATCCACGTATCTTTAGAAAAATTGACATCGTGGTATACTGTGTTTAATTTCAGCGCAGATACTAAATTAAAAATCATTATTCCTGAAAAACAATCCTCGAAGCTTTATGAATATACTGACACAACACCAAAGTCCGCTCCTACGGCAGTTGCATACACCATTCATCAAATTACATGGAAAATAATAAACGATCCATTTTTGCAAGACTATATTCTTTGCGCTAACGAGGACACTAAGAGTGAATCATTTGCATCTGATGACGCCCTTAACATTCTCAAAAAAAGATATGCGAAAGGCGAAATTACGAAGGATCAATTTGAACAGATGAAAAAAGATATCCAGTGAGGGGCAAATAGGAACTTTGGAAGGAACCAGGGAGGCTCTGTTAAATTTTTAACTTCATCGCTGTTTCATTGTTGCAGAGCGGATTAAAGCGTTAAAAAAGGAGGACGCGCTATGAGTCTTGAAGAAAGAATTATTGAACAAGTTCATAAATTGCCGGAAGATAAGAAAGCTGAAGTTCTTAATTTTGTCGGTTACCTTAATGCCAAAACAGACCATAAGGATTGGGCTGCGTTATCCCTGGCATCTGCAATGCGCGGCATGGAATCTGAACAGCCGACTTATTCCCTCTCAGACTTAAAGGAATCTTTCTCATGATCACCGAAGGCCAAATAGTTCTTTTCAGCTTTCCACAAACTGATCAACACGCCGGGAAACTTAGACCGGCTCTTGTCATTCGCAAATTGCCGGGCCGTTATAATGATTGGTTGATTTGTATGATATCTTCACAAGTCGATCAGGAAATTCCCAATTTTGATGAAATGATTATCATTACCGATTCTGACTTTGCTGAGTCAGGTTTAAAAGTGTCAAGCTTGTTGAGAATCAGCAGACTTGCTGTAGTTGATGGCGATATTCTTTTGGGGAAAATAGGTCAAATCAACATAAATCGATTAAATCGCATAAAGCAAAATCTGTCAAAATGGATTCTTTCCCTATAGAATAGGGATGAACATAGGCATGGAATGACTACTTTGAAACCTAAATCGGGAGAGCGTGTCCGGGATGTGCATCATCAATGATGATACCATCAGCGTCGATCTTTTCGATGGACGAACCATAACGGTGCCATTGGCATGGTTCCCCCGGCTGCTGCATGCCACTGCGGCGGAGCGGGCGGAATGGCGTGTTTCGGGCGCCGGATATGGAATTCACTGGCCGCGCCTTGATGAGGATCTTACAACACAGGGACTTTTGCAGGGCGCTCCCGCACCTCGTAGAAAAGAAAAAGCCGCTTAGCACCGCATCAGCCCGCCTAAGAATCTATTGACAATGTGTAGCCCTTGGGCTACGTTAAAATCGTGATTGAAATTCGCAAAACCGAAATATTCGCCAAATGGATTGATGATCTGCAGGATATTCGTGGGCGTGCGCACATTCAGGCAAGAATCGAGAGACTGGCTCTGGGCAATCCCGGAGATGTTGGGCCTGTAGGTGAAGGAGTTTCGGAAATGCGTATTGATCATGGTCCCGGCTATCGGGTTTATTATATTAAGCGTGAGCGCACAATGATAATCCTGCTGGCGGGTGGAGATAAAAAGTCACAGGCAAAAGATATTAAAACCGCACGTCGCTTGGCAAGAAATTTGTAGGAGTCAATGATGGCAAAAATAGTTACCACAAAATACGATGTATCCGAGCACCTTCGCACACCTCAAGAAATGGCCGCTTATCTGGAAATGTGCATTCAGGAATCAAACGGCGATGCTGCGTTTATTGCAAAGGCATTGGGAGACATTGCAAAAGCTAAAGGTATGTCTCAAGTAGCACGAGATGCCGGCTTGTCACGTGAAAGCTTATATAAAGCTCTATCCGGTGAAAGAAGCCCGGGATTCGATACTATCCTTAAAGTCATTGGAGCTTTGGGCATAAAGTTACATGCAGAGGCGGCTCGCTCAACATAATTTACAGCACAACAACCGATCGCTGCGCTCCGGTTGTTTTCGTCGTTGGAAAAAGAGACCCTCTGGATTCTTTCGGGAAGCGGCATCGGGGGCCGGAAAAGAGAACTTCCGCCATGAAAAGAACCGCCATTCTGCTCATCCTCATTCTGGCCTTCTTGCCTCAAGTCAGTGAGGCTGCCAATAAATCAACCTTCCCGAAATGGGTTCATGAATTACGTTCAGTTGTCGTCAAAACATTCCGGACAGAAGTCCATGTGTCTCATGTGAAATTGCCTGATCCGCTGGAGAAAGGAAAACATTTCACATTCTGCCTGAAGGGGAACGGCAGCCTGGGGAAAACCTCAGACCCTTTTGAGACCATGGAAAGAATGTTCTCCGCACATGCCTGGAGAGCTGTTCCAAGGTATCGGGCTGACGGTCACGGCAGCTCGTCGTTTGCCTACGAAAAAGGGAATCGCTTATGCAACATCTACGTCACGATTGACTCCAGTTGTGACGACGAAGAAACGGGCCATGTCCCAAGTAAATTCTGGTTTGAAATATACTGCCGCGATGAACAGCGGCTACATTGACAAACAAGATGCCGCGCTTCATTTTACCATTGAAGAGAAAAGGAGAATGAGATGCAAGACCTTAAATTAAGCACGGCCGTTTGCGGCATTGATTGCTTCAACTGCGAATTTTATTACACGAATATTGACTCTTTTTTTGAAAAGATGTCCGAAGACCGGAAAGCCGGATTTGCCTCCCGCGAAATGACCAAAGAGAAATTGCGTTGCAAAGGCTGCCGGACATCCGGATGCACAATGATCGCAGGCAAATGCGAAACACTGGAATGCGTGAAATCGAAAAAATTGGATTTCTGTTTTGAGTGCAGCGACTTTCCCTGCACCAAATTACAGCCGTTGGCAGAGGGCGCCGATCGATATCCTCACAATTTAAAAGTTTACAACCTGGCAACGATTAAGAACAAAGGGCTTGAGAAGTGGGCTTCTGAAGTGAATGAGATCAGAGCAAAGTATTTCAAGGGGAAATTTAAAATTGGCGCCGGTCCGCAAAAAAAGGATTGAGTCAACATATACGTGCGTCACCTGCCCATCGGGAACGATTACCCTGCGAATCATTGAAAACATTCGCGGCGGCGTCAACAGTCAATGGCGGGTCGGAATCAGTTGAGTTTCAGCAGTTCTTCCGGAGAATCAAAGAGATAATCCGGTTCGGCGGCGGATAATTTCTCCCGGGTGTGCCATCCCCAGGTCACCGCCACGGTTTGCACGCCCGCCTGTTTGCCTTCTTTTATGTCGCCGGTCGTGTCGCCGATGTAATAAATATCCTGCAGGGTGACGTGGTATTTCTGAATGACGTGAAGAATCTTGTCCTTTTTGCTGAGCATGAAATCGCACCCCAGAATGTCGTCAAAAATCCCGTTGAAATCATACAATCGCAGGGCTTCCTTGATCGTCGGCGCGTCATTGGACGAGATGATGATCAGGGGATGGTTCTTCTTCAGCTCCCGCAGCACCGGCCGGATGGCATGAAAAGGCTTCATGTCCGCGTAGTTGACTTTTGCCAGAATGCCCACGGACGCGTCTGAAAACTTTTTCATATCCACGCCCTTGTCTTCGAGCGACTGGTAA
>Ga0209407_1000938_pt1 | contig 32983 bp, 36 predicted proteins | sample AD_JPNHG3_MetaG_FD_184410 | JGI IMG/M metagenome (GOLD analysis project Ga0209407, IMG submission 184410) | Active sludge microbial communities of municipal wastewater-treating anaerobic digesters from Japan - AD_JPNHG3_MetaG (SPAdes) (version 2) | ecosystem: Engineered > Bioreactor > Anaerobic...
ACGTATCTGGACATGGAATAATGCCACTCCCACCTACTTAAGCCCGGGCGTTGGTTTTCGGTGCGCTCGCAATAGCAAATAGATTGGCAAAGTGGGGTAGGAATTGCATTTCTTACCCCACTTTTAATCTTTTGGAGTCAACTCATGAAAACAGTATTCACCAAAATACGATTGTATTGGCCGCTGATTAAAAGCCTGCAAACTGGCTTGCTAGTAGCCACTGGATTGGCGGGGTATGTGACCGCTCGCTGCCCTGTTTTTAATCTGCCCACAATGGCTGGTTTATTTTTTAGTCTGATCGCGGCCATCAGCGGTAGTACCATTCTTAATATGTGGTGGGATCGCGACATAGATTCCAAAATGGGACGGACAAAAAAAAGGCCATTGGCTGCTAAAAAAATTAACCCCCACGAAGCTTTTTGGGTAGGATTGGTACTCTCACTATTTGGAGTAGGGCTGGCTGTTGCCATGGACCCTCTCTATGGCTTGATCATTTTTGCCGGCTTGTTCATTGACGTGGTCATCTACACAATTTGGCTCAAACGGCGTTCTTGTTGGAGTATCATTTGGGGAGGGATTTCGGGTGGAATGCCAATTCTAGCCGGGCGAATCCTTGGCCTTGGATCATTTGATTGGGTTGGAATCATGCTCTCACTTGGTATCCTGCTTTGGATACCAACACATATTTTGACCTTCAATATGAGATACCACGATGATTACAAAGCCGCCGGGATACCTACTTTTGCATCTGTTTATGGATTCAAAATTACCCGATTAATTATTGCCATATCGAGTATTTTGGCTGCGTTTGCAATGGGTTCTGCTGCATTGGGCATTGGAATGGCATGGGGGTTTCTACGTCTGCTCGGTGTGCTTTCAATTGGCTTGGTTGTGCTTGCAGCCATCATGATCTTCCGCCCTTCAGAACGTGTCAACTTTGGACTATTTAAATATGCTTCGGTCTACATGTTTTCTTCCATGCTATTGATGGTATTTTAATGACCATCACTACTAGTTTTCTACGCAAGTTCAAACCCGCTGTCCGAAAAGTTTGGCTACAACTCTCTGCCGGACTCGTCTGGTTGGTCGTGGGGGTGATGTTGATCAGATTTGCCTCCCTTTGGCTGAAACCAGTTGTTTTTTTTACTATGCTCTTACAGGTTACAGCAGGTCTCTTACTTGCTATTGGGATCTATTTCTACGGCTTTTCGAAGCTGGCAAAGAAGAACATTAAGCGCATTAACGCGTTGAAAGGCGAAAAAGTATGCCTGTTCGCCTTTCAGGGATGGACAAGTTATCCACTGGTTTTGTTTATGATTTTTCTCGGTATCTACCTGCGCACCTATTCACCTTTCCCGAAGTCCCTATTAGCCATCCTGTACCTGGGGATTGGTGGCAGTTTATTGTCTGCCAGCCTTCATTACTTTGCAAATATCGTAGAGGCACTTCGAACAAAAACTACCGAGGCTAAAATATCATAAAAATAACCGTCTTGGATCGGATTTTACTTCTCCTCACTGGTCTGCTCGCTGCATACCAGATTGCAGTAGGGATCGAGGGTTTTAGCACATTACCGATGATTGCCTACTCCACTGCTTTTGGCGTTCTACTAATAGCTGGATTGTTACTGCTCATCCTTGGCTTTGAGGTATTGGATTCGCCCATCGTAGTGATGGTTTCGACAATTATTCCACTCAGCCTTGCTACAGGGCTTATATGGCAATACCTCCCAGATTATAGGGTCATGTATTTGATTTTCGCGATCTTTGGTTTCATTGCAATAGTTGTCACCCAAGCTCTCCCAACAAAAAACAGATTCCCTTTATTCATTCTGGTATTTGTACATGGGGTTGCCGGTCTGACAATTTTCCTGCTTCCGATCATCCTCGTCATTTCCGGTCTTGCCCCATCAGGTTTTCTCTTGATGAGCGTGGGTGGTGCTCTGATCGGTCTAGGTGGACTGCTATTAGCTTTACTAAAAGCTGGGAAACCTCTCCTTTCGCGTGAGCTCATTTTTCGGGTACTGCCAGGTTTATTGCTTTTGATGACAGCAGCTTTTGTAACGGGATTTGCGCTGGGATAATCCGCTACCAGTGCTTGACTCAAATTTACAGATCAAATTTATAGTATTTTCAAATAAACAAAAAAATGATAAAAGTACTTGACGAACTCTCGTAAAAAGACTACTATACGAATATCGATCAACTATCGTTGTGTGCCGGGCAATCGTAGACCAGAGTTCGTCAGGTCGGCTGATTTGCAGAGCCCGCCGCACAAATGGCACGGATTCAGGATTTTGACTCATAACCCGGAGGTCAGTGGTTCGAATCCACTCCCCGCTACTAACGAGAACCGTAGTCCCTGGGGCTACGGTTTTTTGATAGGCCTGAGGGTCGATGGTTACGAAAAATCACTTTTAGGAGGATTTTTCGATGAACCGTAATCCCTCAGGCCTGTTATTTTCTCTTTGTATTGACGGGTTCGTCAAATACAAAACCGCCGAAGGCTTAAGCCAACGGACGGTCGATTCGTATGAGTGGGTGCTGCGTAAGTGGATGGAAAAGATAGGCGATCAACCGATAGGGAAGATCACCTCTGCCGATGTGCTCGATTACATGACCTATCTGCGTACCGAGTATGTTCCCCACACTTTTGCCAAACCGAATCCTGCACATGATGCGCCAATGCGCAAACTCTCCCCCAAAACTCTGCGCAACCACTGGATCACCTTCAAAGCATTCTTTGGTTGGGCGGTTGCAGAATTCAAAATCAAGAACCCAATGGAAGGCATCCCGGGACCGCGCTACAAAGAAGCACCCGTGGCTGCCTTTACTCAGGAGGATCTTGCTGCGCTGCTCAAAGCCTGCGTCTACTCCCGTGAATATAATCCAATCAATCGCCATAATTTTGTCACCCGGCGACCATCGGCTAAACGAGATGAAGCCATGATACTGTTCATGTTGGATACCGGTTTGCGCGCTTCCGAGCTTTGCAGTTTGAAAATCGGCGAACTGGATTTGCGCACCGGTAAAGTTGTCATCAAGCATGGGGATGAAGGTGGGGCAAAAGGCGGCAAAGGGCGCACGGTGTTCATCGGAAAGAGCACCCGCCGGGCGGTATGGCGCTATCTGGCTGACCGCGAAGATCGCGATGACCCAGAATCGCCAGTGTTTATCAACCGCGGCAATCATCCGTTTAACGCCAACAGCCTGCGACATTTGATCGTGCGCCTGGCGGATAAAGCGGGCGTCAAAGGGGCTCATCCACATAAATTCCGGCATACTTTTGCAATCACTTATCTCCGTTCAGGCGGGGATGTTTTTACCCTACAAGCCCTGCTAGGTCACAGCTCGTTGGATATGGTGCGTCATTATGCTCAAATCGCTGAAATGGACATTGAACGAGTGCATCGAAAAGCCAGCCCAGTGGATAACTTGAGATTCTAAAAACGATCATTTTCTCTTTATGTCAGAGCTGGAGGAAGGGTTTACTGAATCCCTTCCTCTATCCAATCAGGTTATTTACGTTTTTGGGCCTGGCAGGGAAGTTTGCATGTTGGACGGAGCGACGGCGAATCGCAACATTCCTTGCGCGCCAAAATGATTGAACCATTTGCCATGACTTCATAATCCAGGCAGTCACCTGGTTGTAAATCCAACAGGTTGCGAACCTTTTTAGGGATAGTGATGGCGTTGGTCGCGGTAATGATAATCGGTCGTTTTTTCAAATAATCACCTCCTTTCCTTCCATGATTGCTGAAATTTTTATAATCCAGCTCAGCCGGATATTTTGAAACTCAACCGGGAACATGGCTTTCACCCACAAGAGGAAACGCTGGTTGGTATTCAAGATGCTTTGTAATTCTGCCTGATCCAATCCATTTACGGCTTTCTGAATAAGGAAATCAAAAAGACTGGTGTTGATGGTCGGCACCGATCCAAATGGTTGTGAGCCAGCCCAGAGAAGCAGCGATTTAAGATGCTCGAAATCATTAGAGATCTGAAGCGAAGAACGCCCATGAACTACACGTGAATATTTCAGGAACAACTTAACATTGAGGTAGTTCTGACGATCCAGCATTCCAAATCCCGCGATTGACAATCCCGCCGCAGATGGGACATTTGCCTTTCAAATGGCTCAGGTTGCCTTTGACAGGGCGAATTTCCCCATTTTGAATTTTGACGATCGTATTGCAGCGCATACAAAAACCTTCCCCCACTTGAAGCGGATGGGTTGGTTTCTTTCTGGCGTTCCGTTGGTTATCAACCCAGGCGGCAAATTGCTTGCCGTCGATCCAGATATGGTTAGATTCGTCCCGGCTATGTGGCGCGCCATGATTGAGCCAATCCCGCAAGGTGGTTTCAGGAACGTCCAGGTCTTCAGCTATTTCACGCGGTGTGTAAAGCATGGGCAGCAAACCAGGTGCTTTGATCAAGACATTCCTGGAAATCCGGCAATTTGAGCTATTTTGGTTTTCTGACATTCTTCTCCTTTGTTATTTGTAAACTTTGCATGAAACAAACATACGCCAGCCATGCCAACCCCTTAAGGGAATGGCATGGCTGGCGTATCCTCTTCCCAATGATAGGTGTTGAATGATCCTCGTTTTGTAACTCTGATACGCGGATCATTGTTGAGTTTTGAAAATGCCCGGTCTATCGTCCTGGCGCTGCTATTGATTTGGAGTGCTGAGATGAGCTCATTCTTCTTGAAGTCCTGCGCCGGTAAACTCTGTAGATATTCCAGAATACCCGCAAAGATCAATTCCGCCTGACCAGGCACACGCACCAATTCAGAAGCATTCGTTTCAGAAAATCGAAGTGCGATGCTCTCTTCGGTCGATTCAATTTGGAACTGCAACTGCGCGGGTGGCAGGGATTCACGCACCTTTTGTGGAATGATCGTTCGCATCGAGTGTGCCGAATGCTGGTTTTCGTGGGTAACCACAATGGCGGTATCGACAGACCCTAAAATATCGGAGGAACCCCGGACGCGATAGGAAAGATCGGGGTTTCCACCCTTATTGAGGTGATGAATGAGAATGAAAGTCGTGCCAGTCTGGTTGGCAATCTCACGAAGGGTGTTCATCATCGGGGAAATTTCTGCGACTGAATTTTCATCTGCGCCAGGCATAAACTTGGCCATGACATCAAAAATAACGACAGAAGCTTCCAATCGATGAATTCGCTGACGTAATGCCAGCACTTCGGAAGTGACTTTCAGGTTAAGCGGAGAAAAGTCGAAAATGAGGTTCGCTGGCGGTTGAATGCCCCGCGCGTGGCACAATTTGAGAACCCGCGAGCGCATACCTCGATAGCTGCCATCCAGGAAGTGATACAGCACTTTGCCCTGGGTTACCGGTTGGTTATCCCACGCCAGTCCCGAAGAAGCCATGCCAATTGCCAGGTCCAGAGCGAGAAAACTCTTTCCCGCTGCCGGCATTCCGGCAATCAAGTTGATTCCACCGGCCATAATCCAGTCTTTTAGAATCCAGGTCAATTCACCCATCTCCGACAAACACAGTTTCTCTGCGGTCATGACCATTCGCTCCGTGACTCCGGACAAGGCGGATGAGCTGACAAAGAATTCCTCCATTTGCTGCAGAGCATCAGAAAGTGGTTTATCTTGAATAGCATTTTGCGCAAGGTTTGTTGCGACCTCCAACGCTTTTCGCTTAAATGCTTTTTCACGCACGATCTTCGCGTAAGACTCAGCGTGCATGGAAGTCGGAGTTGCATTGAGCAAGCCCATGATGTATGCCGGCCCACCAATTTCCTTTAGTTTTCCGCTGGTATTCAAAGCATTACACAAAGTGACATGATCGATCTGTTGCTCAGATTCCAACAGGTGATTCATTGCTTCCCAAATCCAGCGGTGTGAGTTGCGATAAAAATATTCCGCTTTCACGATGGTGACCAAATCCTCAAATAAATAAGGTGCAATCATGATCGAACCGAGTAAGGCCTGTTCGGCATCAATATCTCTGGGCGGAATCGGATCTGGCATCAAAGGCTCCAAATGGTTTGATATTTACTCTTTACGACAACGCAAAGGTCGTCTGAGAAAACGAAAAGCGACCGGCATAACAAAGTTCTTTGTTATGCGGCCGCTCCAACGATTTGATGGATGTCCAAGGAGATCAGCGACCCAAGATGGTTACATTTTTATTCTACAAAGATATCAGGCATGATCCAAGGTGGGCAAGATCAGTTTAGTCTTTATCCGATTGTTTGGCTGCTGGTATCAAAGTCTGGAAAAGACAGAAGTATATTTTTGATAAAAAATAAGCGTCTGCGTCCTTGCTGACGTGCCGCAGACGCCTTGTTGACACGCCGCAGACGTTGACGCAGACTCTGCCGCAGACGTTGATTGAACAGGAAGAGCGCTGAAGCACCTTTTGCCATAAAGAGGTATGGAAATACCCTCCGACCGAGAATTGCCCCCCCTATCCCGAAAACTTGACTCTAAATGGGCATAAAGCGCACCACCATTCATAGGACAAATGGAGAGTCTAGCAGATGAGAGACTGGAAATATTTGTACAAATAAATCGGCGTTTTTTTGCAAGGATAAACCATCTTAGTCCATGGGAACGGTGTGCACTTTGTTCCATCCACCTCGATCCCCTAGAGTCTTAAGGGGGAACGGGTCAACGGAGTGACACATCGTTCTCTGATGGACGGCCCTTTAAAGTTTTGAGAATATCACCCAACCGCCTGGGACGATACTCCCTGACCTCAACGCTCATATTGATATGGTTCGGCCCCAGATTGGAACCTTCAGGCAGCGGTGGAACATTATGAATGGCAGTGACTATTTTTACGTAACAAGTATTAGCAAAAAAAACACCATCATCCCTTCATTCTGAAAATTGACCAACTTCTATTTACTAATAAATCCATAAGATTTGAGCCGCTCCCTAGCAATTTCGATTTCTTGATCCGTGAAAAGCGATTGATATTCAGATTTAAGAACTAGATTTTCCATGGCCAGGTCAAGACGGTGATTTCTCCATAATTCTGTGAAACCATCAGACGGCTCAGAGGTTGCAAGTAACTTTTTGGCAGTTTTTAGGCCACCTTCGTTGGATACCATTTGAAGAAACCGCGTTGCATTATAGCCGCATTCCTCTTTGGCTCTGCGGTAAATATTAATCATGTCTTTGTGAAAATTCATTTCTTGAGGAGTTGGTTGGGACATAAAAACACCTTTTCTGATCTCCGTTAATCTGCCGCCCAGCGGTAGTCAAAGGAATCACGCGGTAAAGTTAGAGTGTTTTTCAAATGAAGGCTCAATTCTTTGGCTCCTGGCATTGGTAATGTCGGTAGCATACTGAAATATTGCCTAATAGCAGCATTAATGCCTGATAGACAGGCTTTTGCTTTCACCCAGTTTTGTGGACTGAACACTCGATTAGCAGGTTGAGGTTCATTTGCAGCAGCCTCCAAGGCTGTATTGAGACAACTTCCGGCTATCTTTACAATCTGTTCTACCTGGTTTTTGGCAACCGCTTGATCCCAGGAGGCCTTAGGGCTGGGTACCATTTCAGGAAGATTGCTGACAATTGAATAACACATAGATACAGCATAAAGTTGGTGATAAGGCGCATACGCTTTCATTGCCAACAGGGTCTCGTTTAGTCCGAGAATATTTTCGGACGTCCAACCCTTCATAATCTCCTGCATCCAATAATTCAGCGCTTGCGCATCATAGGGTGAGTAATCTCGCTTGAATAATTGCTCAAAATACTTATCAAAGATTTTTGTTTCACTGTAAGCGATGTTTGGTCTTTGCGAATGCCAGGAGATCAAATACTTCCCGAGATCAGATAGATCGAGGATTGTTGTCTTATCCTTAGAAGGAGGAGCTATTTCACCACGTTTCGAGATGAAGTACCCATTTGGAAAAGTCTGTTCAAAAGAATGCTTAAGATTTAAAACTCGTTTATCATTACTGCGCAAATCGCGGGGTTTGACTACGCTTTGGGAATTTGTGGATATACTGATGCGGTCTGCCCGTTCGATTTGAGGAATCTCATAAAACCGGAACATAATATATGCATCCGGGATTAGTTTGACCCGTTCACTACATGAAAGAATGGTGTTGAGCGATTGGCAGCCATTAACGACAGATAAACCGTTAAGTTGTAAAACGCCATCCTCAGATAGGTGCATATGATTGCAGATGGCAGTGATGCCATTATGGAAAAAGTAAAAATCGCGATATTTATCGCTATAAATTGTGGATCGGATAGCCTTATTTACAGGGTTATTCAGGCCAAGTGATTGCCTTACATTTTTTCTGAATAAGGTGCCATCTTTTATGCCTGGGAACGTGATGCAATCCTTTAATTGGATTGCTGCCATAATCGCTTCCGTGCCGGCGATTTCCATCTGGATAAATTTTCCAGGTTCCAATTGAATCTTGTGCTTCAAAGATGGATTATCTTTTTCCAAAGCCAGATCATATCTACGCTTGAGTTCTTCTTCGTCTATCATGTTGATTGAGCAAGTTAAATCATCGGGTTTAGCAATGATTTCTTGAAAAACCGCCAAATCGTGTTTTGCTGCCGGCGTTAATTGAGCCGTTGTAATCAACTCGAAAATGATTTCGTAATCATCCTCTAGAGCAACGGAGACCTCGGATAATTTTTGCTGTAATTTTTCGTTACAGTTTTCTTGGAGTTTGATCAAATTCTTTAATTGGGCCCAGGAAGATAGCACTTCGCGCAATGGTTCGGCATCCACGAGCGGAGCTCCAATGAATTTCCCCTGGATGATATAGATCGCGCTGTTATCTTCATCGATGTAAACCGCATCGATTTGTTTGTCATTTGCGCCATCCGTGATGTTGTATTTTGTTTCATCCATACTGCATAGATGAATGTTGCGAAGATACCAGGCAACAAATCTTTGCCCGTCGTTTGAAAAATTCTGGGCATAGAAGGCCTGCTTGATTTCGTTCTTGATTTGATCATAAATGCTCATTGATAACTCCTGTGATCTGTTGGATTAAGATATCACTGGAAAAGAAGGGTAGGTATTAACGATACACATTCTCCACCGCATCTGGATACTGAACATACACATGCTTGAATAATTCTTCTGCCAGGGTATTTACATCTTCGGGCGAGTACACATCCACCGGCAGGCCAGTTTGCTCATCGTACAGGTAATTGAAGATCAAGCTGCGGTATCCGCGCTGGTAAGCCGGCACCCAAAATTTTAATGGCGTGTTGGAATTAGAATCAACTCTTAACTCGTCCACAGTTTTTAAACAAATTTGTTGACCATTCATAGAATTTATTTTCCTTGTGGTCTTCTGCTAATTTTCCTGTATTTATTCAGCTTCTTACACCTTCAAAAACCGTTTTCAACTGCGCACGGAAACTCGAAACGCATTTGGCCCTGTTCATAAGCACCCATTTAAGTCGCCATTAACCTTCGGGAATGCTAAGCTCACAATTAATGAATTTGACATTTTATCTCCCCTTTTATTTTTCAGTTTCGGCTATTCTTACCATATCCAACCCGCCGCCCTGTCGTTGAACTTCAAAACGCTCATCCCTTCGCAGACTATCTACGCCGAGAGTGATTCTGAATGGGTAGAGTTCGGGTAAATGGATTAGATCGTCAAAGGGAATAGCATCGGATGGATGTGCTTGAAGAGCACAAGATAATAGCCAGCTTTGCAGATTTTCTGAACAAGCAAAATTATGCAGCAGAATTCGATAATTCTGCTTTTGTTCTGTTTTGGCCAATGCTCCCCAATTAGTCAGTGATGCAATGATACGCTCTACGGATCGATCCAACGCCCCTAAGTGACCGTATTCGCCGGCGATCCTGTCTTTGATCATTTTCCGGGTAATGATTTCTTCGGTACGGCTGGTTTGACCAATAGCGGCTACACATTTCCTGAAGAAAGGATAGCAAACCAGGGTCAATCCATAATGGAGCCAGAGACGTTCATCTGATGACGATAAAGTTGGAAATAATGCAAGCGCTTCCTGATGGATGCGAGGAGTAGTCTTTGCAGTTTTTACCCAAATTGCTGAAAGGACATCAATGGTTTTTCGCTGAGCATCTGTACCGGTTACGGTTCCTGAAATTGTGTCTGCTAAACGTTGTCGGATAGTTAATGGTTCCATCTTTTGAACACACATAGATGCGGTCACGTCCAACCAATCTAGTAATATTGTTCGGCTAAACCCAATACCTTTATCCATCATTTACTCTCTTTTGTAATTTGTATAAATGGAACAATTGCCTCATCAATGGAAATTCCACCATGAGTTACGACTACCTCTCCGGCAGGAGCAAAAGCCTCTCGCTTTGCCGGCATCAATGCTGACATCTGTTCTGGCAAGAGGCCATCATGATCCCATAAAATAGTGTCTACAAAGGCATCTTGAATTCTCAAAGCAGCCAGTCGATCTGAATAGATGCGGGCACGTTTTCCACGTGTTTGTGCCAGCAGCCCTTCGGAGGGTTGACCATACCCTGTGGCTTCAACATGCCCATGATCGCTGGCAATAAATATTGAATAATCGTGGTTTAGATACCAATCAAGTAAATTTTCTAAAGGTATCGAATTTTGTTCATGTGCAGGGTCTAGCCATAATCGGAGTGACGATTGCTGATCCGCTGCACCCAAAGTGGCATTATGTGCTAATTTATCCAAAGTATCATCAATTAAGCACCAAAAATTCACTCTGGGATCTTGTAGTTCTGGTTGTTGGTCGATCTGTCGATCGTAATATAAGGGAAGCAGCTTGCACGTATCCTCACTGAATCCTTCGCGGGACCAGAAAAGTTCCCAGGCTCGCGCTTCTGGAATGCTGGGATTAATTCCGCCAGGAAAATCAGCGGGACGAAGGCCAGATATCAGGGCGTATCTTGAAATTGTTGTGATGGTTGGGATTTGGGCAAGTAAAGTTTCGGTCTTGATCTTCCATTCGGCATGCCGTTTGGTCCACACAGAAGATATTGCCTGCCAATCAGTCAATGAAAGACAATCCATGACTAAAAGCACTGCTTTACGTAGATTTCCGAGGTTATATAAATACGCCAAATAGTGGGGAACGTGATGTACATGATGAGGAGCGGGTAAACGCTGTACGCCCAGAGCCGCATAGTTTTTAAGAAGCCATTGTCTAAAAATGGCGTCTACATTTGAAATAGAGTTCTGGAAAGTCGTCTTCTGCTGCTGTTGAATCACAAGACCCGCTTGAGCCATAAGGCTGCATGTATCAGCCCAATCTTGGGCAAAATTCTGCCAGGTTTTCCAACCCATTTGATCAGCTTTCATGGCCGTCAATTGGTTCTCAATGTTTTCCAACAACATCTTCAGCCGTTGAAGTCGAACATCAATCACAGTAACGCCGGGTTGCGCCCATTTTGGCAATTTATTTTGGTTATTTATTTTTACAGGTTGGAGGGTTCCCTGACGCACGAGACTGGGCACCAAATCTTGCAGTTGTGGATCGCGAGAGAAAGGAATGACATAACCCGCTGGAGTTTCTTTGACCTGTTTGCCTGAAAGAGATTGGTCAATAGATAACTGCCACTGGTATTGGATAAAACCCTGGAAGGCTTGAGTATCTCTGATGAGAAGATCGATATTCCATTCCCGGTATTCAGGAAATTCCTTTAACCGCTCTACCAGGCTAGTTCGTAAAAGTTCCGGGAGGGGTGATTGTTGGCGATGATAGTCATTTAACCAGGCAATCAACGCGTATGGCTGAGAAAGTGAACCAGGGTCAGCGTTGAAAACCTCTTGCAAAAGATAGTTAATGGTTTTTTGCCGGCTCAACGGTTGGACCGGCTGCGGGCGTGATTCAAGGCTTTCAATTTGATCAGGGCTCAGCATTTGTAGGACGGGGTAAGCCAGATTGGGAAAAAACTGGTGCAATGATAAATTGATTCGATAAGCGACCTGATAGAGATCGTACGGCAGGTCTTCCAATGCACCGGTGGTGGTTATGATGATGGGATCATCCGTTGTAAAGGGTCGTGCTTCTTCCACACGGCGGCGCAAGAGCACCGGGTCGGCTTCTTGGATGATCTGAAAACCGCGCCGGGTTAATTCTGCCATCAACGCTTCACCCGCCAGCAAATGGTCCGGATCGCTAACCAGGGTAAGGGGGTGAATATGTGAGGGAAAATATCTTAATAAATTAGTATTCATTCATCTTCTACCAGCTTGCTGGTTTTGTAAATGTACCATTTTTATCTTGCAGGGTATTTGGGAATTGACTGGCTGCCAGAACGCCCTGCCGAATATCTTTTACAAAAGTTGCTGTTCGTTTTAACTCTTGGCTTGGAGAATTTGGACGAGGATTAAGTACAATCACCCCTTTATTTAGTTCATTCCGAACAATCTTGATTGCCTCAACCAAGTCTGAATCGTTACTGATCACAATCGCCACACCATATGCACCTTGGTATCCATCGTGCAGAAGATGGGTGGCAATATTTACATCCGACCCTTTTTCTTCGGTTTTGATGACCTCAGCATATGAATTTTGCCCAGGAATGGGATTCACTAACGGTAGTCTGACTGGATGGGTCAAAAAGTGTCCATATATAATTTCCAAATTGGGAATTGTCCTCAATGCACGCAGGTACATTTGCTGACGTATGGGTTGATCCGGGTCTTGCGGCCGAGCATTAACCAAAGCGGTGAAATATTTTATTTTCAGGATCTGGTTTTTAGGCAGGATCAGTTGGACCATTTTTTGGATATCCAACCATTTATAAGCGGTTCCCTTAACCGCCCCATAATATAAATTAAATCCATCTACATAAACATAAGATGGAATCGGATTTCCCCCTGCCATATTTATTGATTTCTCCTACTTAAATAAGCAGAGGCGGGTATTCGCCGCCTCGCACCCTGCCCCCGAAGGAACAGGGGGGATGTAGTTATTTTATAGCATGAATCACTTGAAATGTCAAATAAGACTTGCCAGTTTGAAGCGATTTGTTTACTCATCTTTTTCATTTCCTACTTCTTCCTCAACAACGCGCTGTCATAGTACATCAGCAGATCGGGATCTTCGCGCAGCACGTCTTCGGGCAACCGTTCGGCCACCGTGACGATAGTCTCATAGTCCTGGCGCTTGAAGCAGTCGGCAAAGCCGGCGCGCACCGCTTCGCTGCGGAACACTCTCAATCGGCCGGTGCTTTCAGTGTACTCCTTGAATTCCTTGAGGAGAGCGCGCTGGCGCACCTTTTCCAGGTCGCTGGCTTTGTTGTGATCGGGCACGTACCACTTGCCTTCCGCGTCTTGCAGGAAGTTTTGTTTCAGGAGCTCGATCAGCTCCAGCGGCTGCTCATGCTTGGCGCGATTCATCACCCGGTTGAAGTCGTTGGTCAGGTCGCCCTGGGTTTTGGGCTCGCCACCGGAGGCCGGATCAAGCTGCTGACGCAGCCAGGTGATGGCCGTTTTTTCATCGGAAACGAAGAGTGAGAGCTGGGTGGGCTTACCCGAGTCAAGAACCGCGCGGTCGTATTCGGCTACCTGGTCGGGCAGGAAATACATCCCATCGCGGCGGATGAAACGCTGCTCCAGCCCGGCGTAGAACTCCGGTGCAGAAAGCGGCACCATCGCCCCGCGCTGGATGTGGAAAGCCACCATGCGGTCAAAGAGCAGGAAAGCTTGCCGTTCAGCATTGACTGCCGGCACGCCATTGACTTCATTGGTAGGATTTAATTTTCCCAAGTGGTAGCGTACAAATTCCCAGGCGCCTTCTTCAGTGCCGGCTTTAAGCTTAAAGTTCTCTTCCAGGTTGCCATTTGGTTTATAAGCGGAGATGATTAAATCCTGTTTCACAGCACCTGAAGTTGTTACCTGTTTGAAGGTGCCTTGTTTCTTATCAAGTGTTCTGACATCAGCAATCACAAAACCTGCTCGTAATAAAGCTTCTTGAATGGAATTCCATACCGAATTCTTTGAGTTATGAAATTCGACAGTTATCCACCTACCAGGTTTAAGGACACGGAGATACTCTCGAAAACAATTTTCCATAAGGTCTTGATAATTTGAAAGTGCTTTTCCTTGTGTCTTGTTCACTACTGCTTCGCGATTTGTTGAGGTGAAGACTTTTAATGCTGCCTCCCAAAGAAAATTTAACTCTGAATATGGTATATTGTCTGCGAATGGTGGATCCGTAAAAATATAGTCAACTGTGTTAGTAGGGACCTGCAACATTGTTGTGGAGCCTGTGGAAATTATTCCAGTCCGGAAATCTTGCAAATGTGTTAAATCCCATAAACCTTCGTTTGTTGCACGGAGAATATCACCCAATGATATTTTCATTAAGTGAATAAGGTTCATCTCTTGCCAAATTGATGAAACATATAATGTGCCCTTTTGAACTCTACCAATACCATCTGCATTAAAAACCATTAGCCTTGACGCTTTTTGTAAGCAACTTGTCAATAAATAGAGAATAGCTTTGTGAGTTGGATTGGCAAAATCTAGTCTATTTAATATTGCCGCGGCCAATATATGTTGGCGCGCCGAAAAAAAGTGGTGTGCATGGGTTGCATATTTATGATGCAAACAACTGTGCCATTGATCTCCCCAAGCCCCATCTTTGAACATCATGGGAATAATGAATGGTGAATCCTTGATAATTGTTTCACCAGCACGCTTCAATATTTCTCTATCATGATCATCTGCTTTTTTTCTGAATCGCTTAGTTCCAACAGAATAATTAATTATTGTCGGTACCTGTTTGAATCTCTGCATGGTCTTTTGTAGTGAGGCGTCGTAGTACGTTTCAACTACTCTTTCAATACTTGTCTTTCGTAATCCCAAGCCGCATACCGGACATGGAAATTCATCTTTTACAGTTTCGTTATCTAGATCCAACACTTCATTTGCAAAAATTATCTCATTACCACAGTTTGGGCATAGGAATACATCCGACCAGACAGCATAATTCAGAATACCTTTAGTATTGGATGAAGGATGGTTGGTTTCAACTAACCAACTATACTCTTTCTCAACCTCTCGTAAAATTCTCTCTGCCTCATTTTTGAACATTGAAACTGAAAAGTTGTTGTTATATCCATATGAAATAAAAGTTGCTGCAGGGGCTAAATCAGAAAGAATAAAAAATCTAGGGCCCTTTTTATTAGTTTCGTTTATCGCAAAATCAAAATTATTTTTAGAATCGCATAATTGGGCGGCGATTCCTGTCATTCCACTTCCGCAGAAACCATCCAAAATAATATCACCAGGATTTGTGTAATGTAACAGATACTGTACGACTGCGCGAGGAGGTACTTTAGTGTGGTAAGTGTGAGCCTTATAAACCCAATTATGTCGACCTTCACTGACATCCGCCGCAAAGGGCTCGCGCTGGTATTTTTCGTCTTTCAATCCAAGCTTTTCCCGGATATCCTCCCGTTCCTGCTGCCATTCGGCGATTATCTCCGGCAGGAAGGGATTGGGGCAGGCGGTGTAATAGGGCGGGTCCGACAGCGCCAGGATATCCTCATCCGAACCAATCGGAAAACCTTCTATGGCACGAAAGGCGGGATCTTTGAGGTACTCGGCCAGTCGGCGGCGGTATTCCTCACGCCTGGCCTGGTCTGCTGCAGAGTATTCAGCACGTTCTTCGCGGATCAAATCGGGTTGATATTCAGTCATGGAAGTGCCTCTTGTTTATCGTTTATGCTACAATAAAGATGAGCGGTATCGTAAAGCCTGGTGACCCCGGTCACTCGTAGAGTGTCCTAGCCTCCGCTGGAATGCGGCGGGAAATAATGAAATCAAGGCCTAGGGTGAGCCGCTTTTTATTTTAAATATCCTAACTCGCGTAAGATCGCCCAGGCGTAAGCGGGGCGGTCATCAGCAACCTGGTCGCGATAATCCTTGGGGCCATTCAAAACCGCTCCAGTCTGGACCTGTTGTATGGCTTTTTCAAGATTCGTACGGCTGATAGTGTGCTCCTCCCCAGAACGAACGCGCACGGTTAACGTTTCTTCAGACGCTGCGACAACCTGGAAAGGTACTCTTGTTTTGGTCAACAGAGTACTTTTTCGGTCTGCAAGATTTTTAATTTCTTCCCAATTGAGTTGTCTCATCCAAACATCTCCTTATTGATCCAGTGTCAGGCGTGTATTGGCAGCATCATGACCGCGCATTTGCTGGTCCAAAAATTGATTGAAACGATTTTGCAGTTCTACGCGTGTGCAGGGCAGCCCACCGGTTTTTAATGCTTGCATCAGCGCATCAACCGGCAATGTTATCGCCTGAATCCCACGCAAAGCCTGGATAGCTGCCGGAACAAAGTTCGCCGGCAGGTTTTCTGCGTCATCGCCTTGCTGCAAGAATTCCTCCACCGGTTTGCGTTCGGCGGGCGACATAGCATTCAGGCTGTGTTGGGCGGTATCACTGTTCAGATTATCGCGCAGCGCTTTGCGCCAGTTTCTAAGCAGGTCGCTCAACTTGTCATCCAGCAGGTGAACCAGGGCATCTGAATTCGCTGTTGTTCGCAGCTGCGCTGGCCGCAAATGACAGTAGGGACAGGTGGGTGAATCATTTAACACGCCTTCATGAAACTCGCGGCACGAAACCAACCCGGTAAGCTGCTGCTTCCAGAATTCAAAATCACCGCTGCGCGTCAGCAACTCAATGGCGGATAACGCGCGCAAGGATTCAAATCGCACATCCCGATAAAGGCGCTGGCGTAAATCGTCCCCGCTGGCCGTTAGCACAGATTTGCGGTGCAGGTCACTGTAAATCTTGATATAGTCCTGTTTTAGCTTCGTCAACTCGCGCAGAACAGCCTGTTGATCAAAAGCTGCGCTGCCCTTTCCAAACCGCCGGATCGAATCCAGTGTGTTCTTCTGGACCTGGCGGGCATGTTGGGCCCATTCGTGTTCTTCTGGTAAATTTGCCTGGGCTTCAGCCAGGTACGTAGTGTAAGGTTGGATTTGATTGACTGCATCTAAAAGCTGACGGGCACGCTGCACAGTGATCCGGTACTCCAAATTTTCCTGAATTTGCCCGGGGGTGTAGCGCAGATTTCGCAATTTTCCGACAGTGGTATATTTATTCAATTCCTCTAAAAATTGTTTATATCCGCGCAAGCCGGGTAAAAGATCCATGCTGGATAGAGAAAAATCTGGAGCATCGCTGCCTACCACAGTCCCTTGTTCCACGACAAAGGTTAATCGATCGGTGAAGATCGGTGTATTCCATAGTTGGGCACCCTGTTCCAACCGGTTTTGTAGTTTTACGACCATTTCTAATTCAGCATTTACCAGCCGCTGTAATTCAATTACTGCACTTTCACGTGTATTTTCATCCCGTACCAAGCCGGGCTGCAAACCTAATCCTTCGAAAATCATACTCCACAGGTTGATGGGTAATGTACGTGGGCGTTTGTAGAAACGGAAGTTGATGATATCGGTCATTGAGCGGGTTAAGGCGCGTTCCAATGAGCCGGCATCCAATTCCTCACGGCCGTCCAGGCTGAGAACAATATCGCCGTTATACACCAAAGCTAATAAAATGACCGAAACCCACTCTGGTTCCAGGTTAAATTTCATATCTTTTTCCACCGGTTGGATTCCACCTGCCACCAACTCAATGACTTCACCGCGATTGATCACCTGACCGTCAGGTTTATCATTAAGCAGCTTTACGAAATATTTAGCATAGGAGGAATCGTATGGGCGGATATTTCCTTGCGCATCCAGAATGCCCAACCCTTCCAAAACGCCGGCGCCTAAATTTGAAGTGCGTCCACAAAGGCGGCGAATGGCTTCCATGGCGCTGTTGGCTCGAGAGGTTTCGGTCACGGGTTGGCTCAATCTAGAGAACTTCGGATAATCAGGGTAACGGTCCTCAAATTCGGGCGAGAACAAGTGTGAGGAAACCAGGCGGATTAATTCATCAATATTCTGGCTGGCTGTGCTATGCATGCGGGTTAGGACAGGTTGGATAGGTTCATCCACACCTTGATAAATGATGCGCAATTTCTCCACTAAATGATCTTGCAGCCAACGCATCAGGTGACGGAAATTCGTTTCAGCTTTATTGGCGTATTCTGTGCGGTACTCCGTAGATTCATTCGCCATAGACCGTGCGCCCGCATATAGGCGAATTTTCTCTTCAAATTCATGGTCCAAGCCGGATAGATAGAAAATTACTTCATCAGGCAGCTTCTGGTCATTATAGGTACGATTTGGGAATGGCGGAAGAAAGTATATATAGAAGTCCCGCGGCGGTTGCGCCGTTGTGCGTTCATCCGGTGGACCAAAAAATAGATACCCTGGCCGGGTTACCTTGTGTTCCGCCCAGAGAAGTTCGTAGAACCAAATGCTGTATCCGGTCAAGTAAGTAGTATCACTCAAGCTAAGTGCTTGTCGAAGAGCATCAAAAAAATAGATGTTAAGGTCTGACTTATCCATGAAATCGCCGCGTTCATGGATTTTTTGATCGAAATCTACAGCCTTTTTCAAGTCCAGGTAATATTGACCATTTTCGGAATTATAGGACAAGAATTGGCCCTGGACGGTCTTCATCATTTCTTTTAAGGCTACCTGGACCTGATCCAACAAGAACTCCGCATTATTCATCTCAGCCGGCAATCGCAGGAAAAGGCACAAACCATCTCGTAAACTTTCTGCAGTCACTCCAAGAGGAACAAACACATCGCTCGTGGCCAACCGCTGTACACTCAGTGCACGAATGATGCGGATTGCCATATCCTTAAGATTGGGACGGGTATATGCATTTTGGATTAATCCCTCCAGAATGTTGCTTTTTTGAATCACGCGGGCAATATCATCAATGCTGCGTAAGCTGGGATCTTCCTGGATCAACTTCCAATATTGATCATAAGAAATTAATCCGGGCTGGTCAGGGGGAACTTCCTGATCCAATACAGATCGTATCGCGGTACTGAAAGTTTTCAATACCTGACGTTTTTCAGCAATAGCCAGGTTTTCAAACGTTTCTACATAGACTGGATGAATCGGAAAGAGATCCACAAATTCATCCATACGATCAGCCATAGATTTATACAAGGGTGCAAATTTTCGTAAATAATCAGCAATCTTGGCTTTCTGGGCATCTGTCTTTTTAAGCAAGCGTTGTGAGACCACATAGGTAATATCTTCTCTGGCAATGTTAATTTGCTCAAAACGGTCCTTAACACGGCGAAGCTGTTCTGCCACAAAACTGAATCTCGGATTTTCAAACAGCGTCTCCTGTAAACCACCGATAAAGCGGAAAGGACAGGATGCGGCCACTTCACCTAATTCTCTTAAGAACCCCAAGTCGAGTATTAAAGCACGCTGTTCACGGGTGCGCAGATAATCCAATAATTCGTCTACAACCAACAGAATTCCCATCCCAGGATATATATCCTGAAATTTAGCAACTGCTTGAATAATCGGTGTTTTATTATTATTTACTTGTTCAGCTGAAGGAAATGTAAAAGATACCCCCCAACTATTAAGAGCGAATTGAAGTTCGTCTAGTAAAATTTCTCGTAAACCTTTTGTCACACTACCAATTTCTACACGGACAACTTTGAACTTGCCCGCAAAACTTCCTGAAGCTTCCTTCACCTTTTCATTGGTCAGTTGATCTTTTAGCTCAGATCTTTCCGCAATTGCCGAAATAACAGACATCAAGTGGCTCTTACCGGTACCGTAATTCCCAACGATTAAGACACCCTTGTTATCTTGTGGCCGTTCAAATTGCAATTGTGGAAAAGCCATATCGACCAGCTTATTCGCCATGGCGTCTGATATCACATAGGATTGCACAAGACTTTTCGCCGCAGGTTCTTTTTCTGCATCGCGTAATTGGATAATGGATTCAATGGGTGTAAATTGGACGAGGTCTCGGTACAGCATAGTTTATGCTCCTTGTGCAGCAGAGATAGGATAGATCAGGATTCTAGGTTGAATTAATAATGATTCAGAAATTTTCCAGACTTTATAATGATGGTGATCTGGAATGGCGTAGGTAAGTGTCTCTTTAGAATATTCTCCTGGCCAGAGAATAATGACTTGTTTTATTCGTGCGACTTGACGGATCAATGTGAAAAAATCAATTTTAAGCGAAGGATGAAAGAAGAGATCAGGGTGAGAACATAATACCGTTTCTTCTTTTAATTCTCTGAGAAGGTTTTTTAACCACTCTTCCGCAAATGGTCCACGTTCGTTGGTTGGGATAGTCATCAATGCATCACTCAATTCCTTGCTTACATTAAGATGCTTAACCCCAAAGGATTGAATTTTTTTTGAAATTCCATCCAAAATTTGGACTTGTGGATTTACCAAAACCAAGCAATCATAAGGTTGTGCAAGGATTGATTCCAATGAGCCGTTGAACAATTCCCCTCCTTAACGATGCTCTATCAATGATAACACTTGCGTTGCACCATCCACACTAAATGGTAAATTCTCTGTTCGGAACCACCGCGATTTTCTACCGTCTAGACATAAGCATTCTTCTCCCGATGTAAAGGAGCCTGTTTGCCAAGCTTTGAAAATTAATGAGTTATCTTCAACCGATTTGCCTTTTGGAATAAGGGGGGCAGTCTCACATCCCATTGACCATTCGACACGTAGCCTCATCGCTGGCTGAGGTTTGTGATCATCAAACAATCCTAATTGAGCCGTTGAAACTATATTCTTTATTTCAGAAGGTTTATTCTTAAACTTCCATAGAACAACGGAATGATTTCCCCGGCTAATTCTAGCAACCTGAACAAGCGCAGCTGATAGTGAGATCTCGCACTCACTTGAAATTATTCGAGCGCAATCAAAATTTGCACCATACTGGTTTATTCGTTCAGTCACGTATACAGGCGGCATTAATAAGTTTGCAGCTGTCCGATTACATAAATACTCTTTCATTGAAACAGAAAATCCCCCTGGTTTTTTCAACTTCCAACCATTGCCTATGTCTTTTCCATCGGATAATGAGTTAAAAAGGAACTCGACTAATTCATGGGCTTGCGAGAATTTCTGCCTACTCGGTGGATCATTTGAATTGATTACTACAATTCCATTCTTGGCATCTAATAATAAACCCTGCTGACCAGGTAGTGGTTTTTGAATTGGTGTTGGAATCTGGAAACGTTTAAATATGAGAGAAAGATCAACAGGGATAATATGATCCTGACCTGATTCTTCCAGTAAGAAATTTGCATAAGCTAGTACATCTTGGGCAGAATTAATCTGCCCATGTTTATTAATGAACATCAGGCCAGGATCGATTACTTTCATGCAGTATGATCCCCATTTATAAACTGACTAATGGCATCATATAAGGCTCGCCACTCGGCTACAGATTTAGGTTCTTTACCCCTCCTTGGAATATTTACTAATTTGTCTATCACTTCATAAGATAGATTGTCCTGAAGCGCTAATTCGCGAAGGGAGGGGGGAATCATAACGTTTGAAGGGATTGAAGACTCACCAAGATCAGATGGAGATACACCCAACGCAATTGCTAACCTATTGATAATTTTTATTGAGATACTATCAGCCTCACCCCGTTCAATTTGGGATACATAATTTCGTGAAATTTCGGCCATCTTACCAAGCTGTTCCTGACTCCATCCTTTTTCTTTTCTCTTTGCCAAGACTTGACGACCAAGCTCCTTGGGATCCATTTCTCACCTCATATACTTAAAATAAACAGAGCTTTCTTAATTATAGAAGCAAAGCATGTCCATGTCAACAAAAATAGTAAATTGACAACCAAAGCTTGCAATTTTGCAAGAGATATGCTATTATTAATGTGCATTGCAAACCATATAATGCATGATTGGAGTTAATATGACAGGAAAAAACCAACATGTTGTCCCCACATCAAATGGCAAATGGGGAGTTCGCGGTGAAGGTAACTCAAAAATCACCAAAAAGACCTCCACCCAAACCCAAGCAATTGATATTGCTCGTGATATTGCGAAGAATCAAGAATCAGAGGTGGTTATCCACAGGAAGGATGGAACGATAAGAGATAAAGATAGTTTTGGAAAGGACCCTTGTCCACCAGTGGATAAGAAGCATTGATATTCACCGAATACACTATTACCGATTTCAAACATAACCAAAGGAATATCCAATGACGACCTATCGAGTTATTTGCACGAACCAAGAACCAGCATCTCAGCCACCACAGCATGCTCATATCGTGGCTATCGGGGTAGGAACCACTACCGATCATTACTCTCAACGGTTTTCTTTATCGCAAGTGATCCAAATGATGGATAAAGGAGACCGATTCTATACTTTAGGCCCTAGAAGTGGAAAGACTGCTTGGGTTGAAAAATACTATTGCACCTATTGCCGGCAATATCACATAAAGTCAGCAGCTGATGCAGTAGAGGACAACAACCTGGATAGTCTGCCGTACTGTCAAATTTAAAGGGGCAAGTCGAGAAACTGAAGATGTAATAATTCAACAAAATATAGTCACTAAAGGGAAGCGTCGCTTCCCTTTTTTTTCATAAAAAATCAAAAAAGATTACAATCAACCATCGTCCTCCGGGTCGCGAAAAAACTACTACTTGACCCTGTCATAAAAAGTCGCTATCATACGTCTAACAACTCGTAACCAAAGATCCTCCGGCCTCTTCAGAAGAGCGTCCCTCAGGCCAGGCTAAAATGCGGAGCCTGAGTGAAAAACGTTCCGAAACCAGGAAAATCTCTCATAACCCGGAGGTCGTGCGTTCGAATCGCACCCCCGCTACTATTTTCCAGACGACCAGAAATGGTCGTTTTTGGTTTAAACATGCGTTGATTCCTTGAACTATTTTATTGAGAAGAGAAGTATTTTATTGATTAGAAAACGGTTCTCTTCTTGAGATAGATCAAGATTATCATTCCAGTGATTTCAAAGCAATATACCAATATCGGTAGGTTTATAACCTGAATACCTATCCATATCGATAGGTTTTAGGGATTTGGATGTATTTTTTTAAGAAAACACAAAGAAATTTTTAGTATTCTGGTGCTAGGTCTTAGAAAAGATCAATCCACTCAGGTCCGAAACAATTGAAAGGAAGATTCTACACTCGTTAAGAATAACTTCTATCATTTGCCGTCATAGCCTCGATATCAGGATTCAGGCTCGTAACCTTATGGTCATTGGTTCGAATCCATAACCCGCTGTAAAAGAAGTACCTTATACTGTTCTCAAATTAACACATGTACGAGTTACTTCTTTGATGTGGAATGAATGAGGTGTATTTTTGTATTTTCGTTCATAATGAAGGTAATAATTCTTGCAAAAGGTACGTTTTTAGCTAACACTTTCCTCAAATCAGTTTTACACAGTTGAGATCGTTCTTTTGATCATTTAACTTGGAAAACAAAAAGTAAAGTGTGACAGAAAATATTAGGGTAATTAATTAAACAACAAGGTAAAATTTATAATTGAATCGCGTTTCAGGAGCAAGATCTAATTGTCACCTTCCTTATCACTTCAATCTAAAAATCATGAGCGGCTTAAAAAAACGCTGTCTCAAATGCACCATTTCAACACCTTGCCAGCCAAGGCTCAAGAAGTCATAATGGCGGCTGCTATACCTCGCCACTTTGAAGCGGGACAGGTCATTTACCTTGAGGGCGAACCAGCAGATAATGTCTACATTCTGGAGAAAGGTTGGGTAAAAGCAACACGAATGACTCGTGAAGGTCGGGAGCAAGGTTTGCTTTTCCTGCATCCAGTAGAGATTTTTGGCGATATTGCGGTTTTTACCGGTACAACCTACCCAGGTACAGCTACCACCTTAGAAGCTGTGGATGTTTGGGTGCTTCCTTCAGAAGCATTGATAAGCCTGGTAAAACGTTATCCTGATCTTTCGCTCGCTATCATCCGAAAATTAAGTGAGCGTGTGCTGCATTATATAGGGCTTGTTGAGGATCTATCATTACGGAGTGTTGAAGCTCGCCTAGCCTATTCATTGCTTCGAAACGCTGAGTTGCATGATGAGCAATTGATTGTTCCACGCCGTGAATGGACCACGCTTGATGAAATGGCAGTCCGTTTAGGGACTGTCCGCGATGTGCTCAGCAGGGCAATGAAAGTGCTGGAATCAGAAAACCTAATCATTGTGAACAAACAATCCATCCAGCTTATTGATCCCCAAGGGTTAGCCGAGAGGGCAGAAAGATAGTCCATTTCAACAATACGAATACCCGCGAAAATTGAATTTTCAATGCAGGGTTACATTTTATAATAACGCACCAACAATTACATTTATTTCTGCTTCCGTAAATAGCTTTTTGGTTCTATGCTTTCTCTTTTTGCGCAAGAAGGGTCAGTTGACTCCGATCAATGATCTCAAGTTCAGTTCGGGTGATTTTGATCATTCCTTGGTCAGCAAAACCCTGCAAGAAACGGCAAACCATTTCACGAGTCGTTCCGATGCGCATGGCCATATCATCAAGAGTTAATGTACGGACCATGGGACCACTATCACTTTGGTGCGGATAATTCATCAGCAAATTTGCTAACCTTCCAGCAACAGGTTGAAACGCCAAACCCGTAATAATATCACTGGCTTTCAACATCCGATCCAGCATCAACTTGGAGAGCTCCCAGGTAATTGAGCCATTTTCGAGGAAGATGGGCAGGACCTCATCTCGTTCCCATAAAATCAACCTTGAATCTTGGACAAAGCGTATGGTCGCAGGATTGGGGATCTCGTCCTCGAAGAAAGCCGGTCCCCAGAACACTTCTCCCTGACCAAGTTCCGTTATTGTTAATGTTCGCCCTTCACTAGACTCTTTCAATACTACCAGATTCCCTTTAACAACTAGAAAAAGATACGACCAACGTTCCCCTGCTAATGTAAGAAAGGTGTTTGCAAGATAGTCTCTGGGTTTGGCAAGAGATATCAATTTGTCCCGGATATTTCCGTCCACATTCTTAAATATACGATTTCCCTTTAATAGTTGAGCAAGAGTTGGTGTCATATTTTGATTATATATAATCCCCCGCAAGTTAACTTAACGCAAATCTTAACCAAAAGGAATTTGTTATTCTCGAAGGGTACGTAATCATATTTAACTAGGAGTAATAGATGGAAAACACAAGTCAAACCAAACGAACGATCATGGCAGTTCTGGCTGTTGTTGTTGGAATCTTCATGGTTGCAGTTGCCCCCTTTCTAATCCAAATCTCGATTGAGAAAGTTGTTGCAGCTTTGATAAAAATTTCAATAGAAAAACCTGCATACAGCAGTGGAATCCTAATTTTCTCCATTCTCTTCCCAATTTACCGAGGTTTGATTTTCATGGGCGGAATCACCCTGATCTTGATTTCCAGATCGATCTACAAGGGTAAGGAATGGACTTTCCCAGTCGGATTACTGGCTTCAGCTTTTCCATCGGCCGGTGGAATGTTCATGATGATGCCCTATGTTTCGTTCATTGATGGTTTCCCAATCCCCGCCGGAATTGCAATGGTTGGGTTGCTCTTCTTCTGGTCCTTCATTCTATTAAGGAACGTGGATAAATGGTTAAAGTGGGGGCAGTTCCTGGTACTAACCTTTTCCGGCATGTTGACTACACATGCGTTAATCACTGGCACCGGAAATCTACGCATGCTTTTAACCCGTCCGGAAAAACCTCTTTTTGATGGTCTTGGAACCTGGGTGTTAGCCTGGTCCGCCCCGATTCAATGGATATGTGCGGTACTTTTATTTATTGCGATTTTTCATATTGCCGCCCGAAAATACTCCGGTTGGTGGCTGGCACTTGTTTCGGTGACAACTCTGGCAGCTATTGATATTCCAATGCAGATCATCCGATTGACCATGACCTCATCCACAGCCCTGGATTATTCTTATGGACTCCCCATGATCATCGGCCTTTTATTCACTTTACTATTTCCAAAATTTAAGACAGTTCTGCAAAACGAACATGGAACCGAAAACAACTAACAAGTACAGATATTCAACAAGATGTATATGATCTTTTACGGTGCAGTTGAAGTTAAACTGCACCGTTTAGCGAAATATTAATAATTCTCGTTCTTTAAAACTCTGAAAGGAAAACATCGTGCAAGAAGGCACAATGCCGCACGATAAAAGTCGTATTCATAAGATAGTCAATGCAATACACTGAATTTGGAGTGATTTGCAGGAACATGAATGAACCTTTGATCAGTAGTTTGGATGAAAAGATTCGAAAAGAAATTCTTCAGGTTCTTTCGAAGAGAATTGAAAACAAATTTAATTTAAGGGTAGGAGTGTTGAATGGTATTGTGCACTTAGCTGGAGCAGTTGAAACCAATGACACAAGAACTCTCACTGAAGAATTAATCACTGAGATTAATGGAGTTCGTGGTGTGGTTAACCGGATTGAAGCTCCTGGCTCCCCCCATCCAGCACGGATAATCCATTTGGATCTGAATAAAAAGTAGAGGTGTAAATGACAAAATTTTTGAGCAAATGGTTGAGGAAATTCCACCGTTTGATCGCTGTGCCGACTGCCATTGCAATTCCAGCAGTGCTCATTTTAAAACTAGTCGGAAACAAAGAATTAATGGAAATATGGCAAAAACTAGAGAAAATTCCATCCATTTTGATGCTCATCATGGCACTGAGTGGCGCTTATTTATTTTTGCTTCCTTACATTGTCAAAGGACAGCGCAAGAAAAGAAATCAAGCGAAAGAAGTTTGAGATTTGAATGACAGATCGCTCCATTATTATTTTCCAAATATGCAAATTAGGAAAGGCTTTTTATGAAAATTGTTAAGACCTTTGAAACAGCCGAAATTCCAAATCCACATTCCATTAGTGTACGCGCTTTACTTGTTAGTGAATCGGCGCAATTTGAACATTTATCGCTTGAACCAGGGCAAGTGCAAAAAAAACATGTCGCCCATACAAACGTTTACCTTTATATATTAAACGGCACAGGGATTTTGGAAGCAGGTGATGAGACCATCTCTCTTTCCGCTGATATGCTGGTGGAAATGCCCCCTGAAACGATTCATCGCTTGATTAACGATAGCAATTCTCAGTTGCGATTGTTAAATATGAAAGCTCCACGGCCAACAAGTCCCACGAATATTGTTGTGGAAGGTTGAGTGTGACATGACTGTACAATCCTTAGTTTTTGCTTTTGTGACATTCTTACACGATCTTTTTACCGTGATTTGGATGGGTGGTCTGATTGTCACTGTGATTAGCTACCTACCTGCTCTTAAAAAAGCATTAGGGCCTGGTCCACAGGTCAAAAAAGTAATGAGTGCTTTTCAAAACCGTCAAAGCATATGGGTGTATATCAGCATGGGTGGGCTAATACTTACCGGTCTATTATTGAGTAACCGAAATCCGGAATTTGATTCTTTATTTGGCTTTGGTAATGCGTACTCAGTTGCCTTGTCAATCAAGCATATATTAGTCATCCTCATGATTGGAATCACACTGTATCGCAGTCTGGTAATAAGCCGTCCACAAGCTGTGATGACGCCAGAAAAAGAACAATTAAGCTTTAAGCTCTTGATCATAAATGTCGTTCTAGCCGTTGCCGTACTTTTCTCCAGTGGGTTGGTCTCTGCATTTGCCAAACAATTTACAGGTTGAAGGTAATTGGCTATTTTTTAGTCCGTATTTGAAAAATCAATACAAATACATCATAAAAGGGAGAGTTTCAATGAAAAACAACACGAAATTGGGAGCTGCTTTTGCAGCACTGGGTATACTAACTGGATTGCTGTTTTTTTATCTGATAGCAGCCCAATACAATCCAATCATTGATGCACATGTAATTACTGGCCGAACAGATGAAGCCACATCTGTCAGTATTACTTTTGCTGTTCTCGGATGGATTGGAATCACTGCCGGGGCAATCTGGGCGGTAGCTTTTTATGGTTTCCTTCGAAAAGAAAAGTGGGCCTGGTTGTTGGGAACAATAGCCTCAACAATCCAACTCCTTGCAGGATTTTTCCCCATGATCCCCGCCATGGATGGCGACTTACCACCTTCAACCATGGTTGTGTTCATTATTGCAGCCGTATTATGGTTTGGGATGCTTCTCATTCACGGGGTAAAGAAGAATATCATTTTATTGGCATTCATTGCTGGTCTGGCTTATGTACTCACCTTTATTGACGGTGTCGCTCCAATTTCAAAATATGTATCTACAAAAGGTATTGATCCATTCTGGAACGGGGTTTATGCCATATCACAGCAAGTGAGTTGGTGGGGCGCTGCAGCCTGGGCAATTTTCATTTTTGCCCTATTAGACAAAAAATCGTGGGCTATTCCAATGGGAATATTTGCAGGATCGATGTCCATGATCGCAGGATATCCCATGGGGATAAACAACGCTTTGTTTGAAGTTCATCGTTTCTCCATGTTCCTGCCTGCACCTTTGATCAGCACTGCCCTGGTTATTTACCTGGTCCTGCCAGGAACGCGCAAGATGCTCGAAAACTGGAATAAATCCGAATCTTAAAACGAATATGGAGTGTTCCTATGCAATTCATCAAAGACCGATTTAATTACCTCTTTAATTCTACAAAAGGGTTAATCCTGGTAGCAATCGCAATGATCGCTGTTACCACAGCCATTTGGGGAATGCTTTCAGGACCGATGGCAGAGATGGGCGTGCGAGAAGTTGTCATCAAACTTTTCAATATGGATATGCTGCAAGCAGAACGAGAAGGACGAATTATCATCCTGTATCACTCTATTGCCATGGCAGTTGTTGCAATCGAGACGTACATGATCACAAGCCTTTTGAAGATGAAATCCTTCTTCAAGACGGCCATCAACGCCATCATCACAGTCGGCTATATCTTGACCATGATTTTCGGGATGGGATTCGCCTATTTCGGTCATAATTGGGCTTTCCATGGAGTGTACATCTTCGGTCTTTCGTTAATCTTTTTTGCCGGTGTACTGCTGGTGATCGCCCTCTGGCCGTGGAGTAAAGAATACTATCAACCGGACAATTCCTACTCGCGCACCAAAAAAGGGGTCGATATCGAGCGTGTTGCATTTTTTTCTACCGCTCTTACCACTGTAATTTCAGCGCTTTTTGGGGCGATCCCGGGTTCATTTTTCGGCAATGGTTTTGAAGTCTTTCTTGCCGAAAATGTCATTCGATTTCCTCATAAGACGACCATGCAGTATGCCGTTATCGGTCATCTCCATATTATGCTGGCGTTGATCGCAATCATGATCACTCTGATAATTGGGCGGTGGTTAAACTTTAAAGGGATTCTCCACAAGATATCCATGCCCTTGATGATTTTAGGAACGATTGTGCTTAACTTGGGCGTTTGGGGGGTAGCAACACCGCTCCAGCCAATCGCTCACCAGGTAATCTATACTGGTGCTACGCCATCCATGGTTGCGGCCTTGCTTTTGCTCATCTGGAGCTGGAATAAACTGATCAAAAATGGCACCCGTCATTTGGAAAAGCCAAAATTCGGAGACAAGCTTAAAGCACTGATTAAAGATCCATTGAAATTTGGACCCACCTGGCAGATGCTTTTTATGAATTTCACTACAAGCGGTCTTGGAATTTTCATGGCCGTCCGGTTGGATGAGATCTTTCGTGTTTGGCCTGCACGCGAAGAGCGAATTGAACTGACCGGCCACTGGCATGCACTTTCGGCCATTATCGCCACCATCATCCTGCTTTACTATGGCAATATCATCGGATTAAAAGGAAAAGTACGCCAACTTTATGGGTGGGGAATCATCCTGTTTTCAGACATCGCACTGGCTGGCGTAACCGCCTTTGAGATGAAACGTCTTTTTATAACTGAAGCTGAACAGCAGCCATTGGTGAATGGTCTGATGTATGCCATTGATTTTGGGCTTGGCGCATTGTTGATTTTGCTCGCAATCGTAATGGTTTGGAGACTGATAGACCTGTTCAAAAAGAAAGGCAAATGGATCATCGAAAAGGAACAGGAACTCTCAGAGGAGGTGGTGGAATGAAAAAGTTTATTCCAATTCTCATTTTTGTGACCTTTTTATTGACTTCTTGCAAACCTGTAGATCTAAATGCTCCTATTCCTGCTTTTGAAACGGGAGTGAATCCGGATGCCTGGGCGCAAATCCCCGCGGGTGAATTTTACTTTGGTCAGCATAACGACATCCAGACCACTGATGCTTATGAAATCATGGTGACCGACGTGACTACTGCTCAATACGCAGCCTTCCTCAACCAAGCCCTTGCGGATGGTTATGTCAAAGTGGATGGCGATCAGGTCCTTGGTTATTACCCGGGTGATGATTTTCATGGTGTCAAACACGAGGAAATAATAGCAGAGGGAGATTGGCTATTTATTCCATTGAATGATCCGGCCCAACGGATCAAGTTTGATGGGGAAGAATTTTCATCTCAACCTGGATATGAGAATCATCCAATGACGATGGTAACCTGGTTCGGAGCGTGGGGTTACTGCGGCTACTTTGATGAGCATCTGCCCTCCGAGCTCGAATGGGAGAAAGCAGCACGTGGATCAGATACACGCCCATTCCCCTGGGGAGAGGAGATAAAAAGAGAGAACGGGAATTTTTACTCAAGCCGTGATCCTTTTGAGGATATGCGTACCTTTGGTTCCCGAACTACCCCGGTTGGGTTTTACAACGGAAAGACTTACGATGGATATATAACCTTGGATTCTTCATCCCCATACGGCTTATATGATATGGCAGGAAATGTCTGGCAATGGACAGGCAATGTGTATGAAGGTATGCACTATCGTTTTATGCGTGGCGGCTCAAAAGACACTTATGATATGGACCTGCGTATCTGGACGCGAAACAATGCCACTCCGACTTATTTCAGCCCCGGGGTTGGTTTCCGCTGTGTACGGAATAACAACGATTGAACGAAACATACTTGAGCATTGATACTGCACAATTTTGTGAGTAAATATGACAAAGAGACTGTTTAAAAATATTCGTTTATTTTGGCCGTTGACCAAAAGCTTGCAAACTGGCCTGTTGGTGGCAACAGGCATGGCCGGATACATGTCAGCGCGCTGCCCTGTGCATAACCTGAGCACTATGCTCGGTTTGTTCATTAGTTTATTGGCCTCCATTGCCGGAAGCACCATTCTCAACATGTGGTTTGATCGTGATATTGATGCAAAAATGGAACGGACCAAGGCGCGCCCTTTGGTATCTGGACAGATTAAACCGAAAGAAGCCTTATGGGTCGGTTTAATCATTTCCTTCCTGGGCGTGAGCCTGGCCTTGTTCATGAATATCGGATTCGGGATCATCATCTTTGCAGGGTTGTTTTTCGATGTTGTCGTGTATACCATCTGGCTGAAACGGCGAACTTGTTGGAGCATTGTTTGGGGTGGAATTTCAGGAGGCATGCCGATCCTTGCAGGCAGATTCCTCGGTATAGGCAGCCTGGACTGGATTGGAGTTGTCTTGGCGTTGGGAATCCTGTTATGGATCCCGACTCATATCCTGACCTTTAATATGCGTTACGCTAAAGACTACCTTAATGCTGGAATCCCAACTGTCGTGTCAGTATATGGAACAAAAGTCAATCAAGCCATAATCGCTGTTTCAAGCATCCTCGCAGCCATCGCGATGGGAATGGCTTCGTGGGGAATTGGATTAACTTGGGGCTGCTTGCGCCTGCTCAGTGTGCTTTCAATCGGTTTGATCATTTTGGCATTGTCTATGATCATCCGTCCATCAGAGCGCATCAATTTTGGCCTTTTTAAGTACGCATCCATCTACATGCTTTCATCAATGCTCTTAATGGTCGTTTAATGGAAATTATTCTTCATCAGTTACTTAGATTTAAACCCGCTGTAAATAAAAAATGGTTATATCTTTCTGCAGGAGTTGTTTGGTTTGGGGTGGGAGTATTGTTAATCAGCTTTGCTCTAAGTTGGCTAAAGCCAGAGACTACTGTTAACGTGCTTCTAATAAGCTCATCAGGTCTAGTTTTAGCTGGCTGCATCTACTATTTTGGATTTTCAAAACTGGCAAAAAGGAACATAAATCGCATTGACAAAATGAAAAGAGAAAAGGTTTGTTTTTTTGCCTTTCAGGGATGGACAAGTTACCCGTTGGTTTTGTTTATGATGACGCTAGGCATCTACCTGCGCACTTACTCACCCATTCCTAAACCTATTTTGGCCATCCTGTATCTGGGAATCGGCGGCGGATTGTTATCAGCCAGCCTGCATTACTTTTCTAATATTGTAAGAATTCATCACAAAATAAGTTCAGAGAAGAAAACTTCATGAAAATAACCATTCTGGATCGTATTTTGCTTCTCGTCACGGGTGTGATCTCCGCTTACCAGATTGCTGTTGGTATCGATGGCTTTGGTAGATTGCCGATACTTTCTTACACAATAAGCTTTGGCGTTTTACTTATCGCTGCTTTGTTGATGCTTATCCTTGGCCTTGAGGTTCTGGATTCACCTATCGTAGTCATCGTTTCGACGATCATTCCGCTCAGTCTTGCAACAGGACTCGTTTGGCAACATCTGCCTAATTTCAAGGTCCCTTATCTGATTTTTGCCATAGCTGGATTAATTACAATAATCGTTACCAGAACAATTTCAATGAAAAATAGGCTGCCCTTATTCATTCTGACCATTGTACACGGGATTGCCGGCCTGACAATTTTCCTGCTCCCGCTTATGCTGGTGCTATCAGGTCGTATGCCACCCGGCTTTATTCTGATTAGTATTGGTGGTGCTCTCATGGGTTTAGGGGGACTGCTGTTGGCATTGCTTAAAGCAGGAAAACCTTTGCTTTCACGTGAGACCATTTTTCGAATTCTACCTGTATTGCTGCTAATAATGACGGCACTATTTGTGGCAGGCTTTGCTTTGACATAATTAATTAAATTAAGACTTCACTGCAAAAACGACAAGACAGAATTAGTCCAAATTATACTCTTTGGAAACGGCCTGAAGTTTAATATAATTGAAGTATTCCAATCACAAGGCCAAAAACATGTTCAAGAAAAACAATCGAC